>Ga0163152_10001780_pt1 | contig 33059 bp, 33 predicted proteins | sample OliLakLV19MP8IB2_FD_148635 | JGI IMG/M metagenome (GOLD analysis project Ga0163152, IMG submission 148635) | Freshwater microbial mat bacterial communities from Lake Vanda, McMurdo Dry Valleys, Antarctica - Oligotrophic Lake LV.19.MP8.IB-2 | ecosystem: Environmental > Aquatic > Freshwater >...
GACCAGCAGTCCGGCGCTGGCCGCAATCGCGCCGCGCGCGCCGAAGTGCCGTCCGCCGATGCAGATCGACACGTTGACGATGTTCGGGCCCGGCAGCGCCTGGCAGCGCGAGACGATGTCGGTGAATTCCTCCATCGTGAGCCAGCGGTAGTTTTCGACCAGCGCGTGGCGCGCGACCGGAAGCACGCCGCCGAATCCCTGCAGACCGAGCTTCATGAAGGCGTAAAACAGCTCGCCGATCGAGCGCGGTGCAACGGTCTGGCTCATTTCTTTCTCGCGCGCGGATGCGCGGCGTCGTACACCTTGGCCAGCGACTGGAAATCCAGGTGCGTATAGATCTGCGTGGTCGAGATGCTGGCGTGGCCGAGCATCTCCTGGACGGCGCGCAGGTCCTGCGAGGACTGCAGCACGTGGCTGGCGAACGAATGGCGAAGCATGTGCGGGTGTACCCGCCCCTGGACGCCGCTCGCGCGCGCCCAGCTATTGAGGCGATTTCCAAGCACCGAAGCGGACAGGCGGTTGCCGCGCGCGCCGACGAAGAGCGCCTTTTCATCGGCTTTCGCGAGTTGCGCGCGCACCGCGAGCCACGCGGCCAGCGCCTCGCGCGCCTTCGAACCCACCGGGATCGTGCGCGTCTTGCTTGCCTTGCCCGTCACCGTCACGAGCCCTTCGTGCAGGTCGAGCCGCCCGTCACCGCAGTTCAGCGAAAGCACTTCGGCCCGCCGCAGGCCCGACGAATACATCAGCTCGAACATCGCAGCGTCGCGCACGAACTCGACGGTCTCGCCCGGAATCGTCTCCAGCAGCCGTTGTGCGGCTTCGACCGAGAGCGCCTTGGGCAAGGTGCGCGGCGCTTTCGGTGCGCGCACACCCTGGCACGGATTGGATGCGAAGTTCCGATGACGCACAAGCCAGTGGTACAGGCCGCGCCACCCGGAGAGAATGTTTGCAAGGGCGCGCGGCGAGAGGCCGCTCGAGTTCAGCCGCGCGATCAGACGCCGCACCTGCGCGCTGTCGAGCGAATCCAGGCGCGCGGTGCCGAGGAGTCCCATCAGGCGCTCGAGGCTGCGCGTGTAGTTGGTGATCGAGTTCGCGGCAAGCTGCCGCTGGTGCCTGAGCAAGTGCAGATACTCCTGCACCAAGTGGGCGTCGGGATGGCTGGTTGCTGCCACGCCGCCGCTTCAGAACTTCGACGCGATGGCCGCGGCTACGAGTTCACCGATGCGGCGCAGGTACAGCGTGCCCATTTCGGGAAAGAAACGGTGCGGATCCTCGCTTCCCAGAGCGAGCATCCCGAACGCCTTGGTGGAACCGAGCGGGATCAGAGCGATCGAACGCACGTGCTCGGCCGAATCGCGGAACCACGGCAGGAATTCGCTGCCTTGCGCTGGACCGCACTTGGGCGCGCCCATCGTGTCGACCGAGGCGCGCAGCGCGTCGCTGACGGGCTCGCCCTCGAGCGTGCCGTCGAGGAGCGACTGGCCCCAGATCCTCAGCGCCACATGCGGAACGGCGAAATCCTCGCGCAGGTGAAAGTAAAGCGCATGCACCACCGCGGCAAAATTCCTGGCGCCGAGCAAAGCCGAAGAGATGCGATGCACTTTCTCGCTGATCGCATCGTTCTCTTCGCCGAACTCGATGAGCTCGGACAGCTTGCCTTCGAGCAGCTTGACGCGCTCGCGCAGGCTGAGCGTCTGGCGCTCCGAGAGCGGGATGGCATGGCCGCCATACGGATGCGGCACGTGGATGGCTTCGATGAGCTCGGGATGCGACTCGGCCAGGTGCGTGAACACTTGCACAAGGACTTTCGGATTGTCCTTGAGGTACTGCTCGACTTCGTCAGAGTTCAATGTTTCCCTCGAATACGCAGGTTGCCGGACCCTTCATCCAGACCGGATTGTCGCTGCCCGCCCAAGCGATGGTCAATCGCCCGCCGCGGGTCTGCACTGTCACCGGCGAGTCGAGCAGGCCGCGTTCGATGCCGGACACGACGGCCGCGCAGGCACCGGTGCCGCATGCAAGCGTCTCGCCCGCGCCGCGCTCGAACACCCTCAGGCGGATCGAATGCCGGTCGGTCACCTGCATGAAACCGGCGTTTACCCGCTTGGGAAACTGCGGGTGGCGTTCGATCAGCGGGCCCTGCGTGCCCACGGGCGCGGTGTCGACATCCGCCACCACTTGCACTGCATGCGGGTTGCCCATTGAGAGCACTGCGACTTCGATGCTCGCGTCGGACACGCTGAGGGCCTGCACCAACCCCGGCCGGGCCGCTGTGAACGGCACTTCGGACAGGTCGAAGACCGGCGCGCCCATGTTCACGTTGACTTCGCCATCGGCCTCGAGCCGCGGCTCGATGAGGCCCCCGAGCGTCTCGACGCGAAGCGCCTTCTTCGTGGTCAGGCCGCGCAGGTGCACGAACTTCACGAAGCAGCGCGCGCCGTTGCCGCACTGCTCGACCTCGCCGCCATCTGCGTTGAAGATGCGGTAGCGGAAATCGGCCCGCGGGCCCGAAGCCTTTTCGACCACGAGGATCTGATCGCAGCCGACGCCGAAATGGCGGTCGGCAATCGCCTTGAGCTGGGCGCCGGTCAGGTCGAAGGCGCGCGTGGTGGCGTCGAACACCAAGAAATCGTTGCCTGCACCCTCCATCTTGGTAAATGCCTGCTTCATGGCCCGATTCTAGGCGGGTTTCGTTCGAGGCGGCGCCTCATACGGTGAAGGTTCGCCCTCGGGCCGCGTTTTGAAGCGCTTGTGCACCCAGTAGTACTGCTCGGGCATGGTGAGTACCTGCTCTTCGATGAAAGCGTTGATGCGCCGTGTGTCGGCTTCGACGTCCTTCGTCGGGAAGTTCTCGAACGGCGGGAAGACTTTTACGCGGTAGCCCTCCCCGCCGGGCAGGATGCGCGTGATGACAGGCAATACCGTTGCGCCACTGGCCCTTGCGAGCCGGGAAACGCCGGTGATCGTCGCGGCCGGCACGCCGAAGAAGGGCACGAAGACCGCGTCCTGCCGGCCGAAATCGAGGTCGGGGGCGTAGTAGATCGGGATTGCTTTCCTCAACGCCGAGAGGATTGGCCTCACGCCATCCTGCCGCGCGATGGCAATGGCCTCGACGTCGAAACGCGTGCGCCCCTGCAGCAGCAGCGCGTCGTACAAAGGATCCTTCTGGCGCGCATAGAGCCCGGCCATATGGATGTCGCACACCAGCCGCGTGCAGCCCGCATCGATGCCGACGAAATGCGGCGCGACCAGGATCACCGGCTTGCCCGCAAGTGCGCGGATGTGCTCGAGGCCCTCGAGCTTCATCAGCCGCAAGACGCGTTCCTTCGGTGCCCACCACAGCAGTGATCGCTCGATGAAACTGCGCATGAACACGCGAAAATGCGCGCGCGCCATCCTTTCACGCTCGTCCTCCGGTATCTGCGGGAAGCACTTGGCAAGATTCACGCGGATGACCTTGCGCCGCTCGGGGATCAGCCAGAAGGCCGCGTTGCCGATCGCGTTGCCGATCATTGCGAGCACGCCGAGCGGCAGCCAGTGCGCGAGCCACATGAGAGCGAAGATGAGGCGGCTCAAGCCGGGCCGCCGTCCGCAGGCTGCGTCGCGCCGGCCGGCGTCTTGTAACGGTTATAGCCCCAGAGGTATTGCTCCGGGCACTCACGGATCACTTCCTCGAGGCACCGGTTGAGTCGGCGCGCATCCGATTCACCAGGCTGCGCTTGCGCGAGCTTGCGCAGCGACAGCGAGTAACCGCGCCCCGCGGGCAACCGGCGCGCGAATGCAACAAGGCAGGTCACGTCGTCCTTCGAGGCCAGGCGCGGCGCGAGCGTCATCGTGTACGCAGGCCTGCCGAAGAATTCGGTCCACTCCCCCTCCCCGACGCCGGGCACCTGGTCGGGCAGGATGCCAATGGCTTCCTTGCGCTTGAGCGCGCCGAGAAGCTCGCGAACACCTTTTCGATCCGCGGTGGCCAGCCTGACCCCGGGCCGCGCGCGACCCGCGAGCATGAATTCGCCGAGCCATTCGAGGCGCGGCGGCCGGTACAGGATGGTCATCGGGAAATGGAAGGCCCCGTACTGCGCGCTGATCTCGAAACAGCCGTGATGCGGCGTAAGGAACACGATGCCCTTTCCAGCGGCCCGCGCCTCGACAATCAACTCCCAGCCTTTGACTTCGCGCACCAGCGCCACGACTTCGACATGCGGCCGCAGCCAGAGCGCCGGAAGCTCGGTGAGCATGCGGCCGGCGGCGGCGACGGCTTCGCGCCGGACCCGCGCCTGCCCGCCGTAGCCGGCGATTGCGAGGTTTTCGGTCAGGTGCCTGCGATAGCGCGGCGAAATCCAGTACATGAGCCAGCCGAGCAGCCAGCCGGCCGCATGCGCGAGCGGCAAAGGGAGCGCGCTCGCCAGGCGCATGAAGCCTCTTGCCATGCCCTCAGGCCAGCCCCGTAATTGTTTGGGGAATCAACAAAGGTTTGGTATCCTTGCCGCCTCTTTTTTTGGCGACGGCAGCGACATGAGCGATTTTCTATTTACTTCCGAGTCGGTCTCCGAGGGACACCCGGACAAGGTTGCAGACCAGATTTCCGACGCGGTACTCGACGCGATTCTAGCGCAGGACCCGCGCTCCCGCGTCGCGGCAGAAACGCTCGTCAAGGACAACCTCGTGGTCCTCGCGGGCGAGATCACCACGCACGCGAAAGTCGACTACGACAAGATCGCGCGCAAGACCATCAAGCGCATCGGCTACAACGATCCGGCCCTCGGCTTCGACGCCGAGACCTGCCAGGTGCAGATCGCCTACGGCCAGCAATCGCCGAACATCGCGCAGGGCGTCGACGAGGGCAAGGGACTCGACCTAGACCAGGGCGCCGGCGACCAGGGCCTCATGTTCGGTTATGCCTGCGACGAGACCGCCGGGTTCATGCCGATGGCGATCTACCTCTCGCACCGGCTCGTCGAGCGCCAGGCCGAAGTGCGCCGCGACGGCCGCCTGCCCTGGCTGCGCCCGGACGCGAAGTCGCAGGTCACGATCCGCTACGAGAAAGGCAAGCCGCATTCGATCGAAACCGTGGTGCTTTCGACCCAGCATGCGCCCGGCCTCACGCACAAGCAGATCGAAGAGGCGGTGATCGAGCAGATCATCAAGCCGGTGCTGCCCAGGAACCTCGTCAAGCACGAGATCAAGTACCTCGTGAACCCCACGGGCAACTTCGAGATCGGCGGGCCCAAGGGCGACTGCGGCCTCACCGGCCGTAAGATCATCGTCGACACGTACGGCGGCTCAGCCCCGCACGGCGGCGGCGCGTTCTCCGGCAAGGATCCGTCCAAGGTCGACCGTTCCGCTGCTTACGCCGCACGCTATGTTGCGAAGAACATCGTCGCGGCGGGTCTTGCGACCCAGTGCCTCGTGCAAGTCTCGTATGCGATCGGCGTTGCGCAACCCACCAGCGTGATGGTGACGACGCAAGGCACCGGCAAGATTTCCGACGAAGCGCTCTCCAGGCTGGTGCTGGCCAACTTCGACCTGCGCCCGAAAGGCATCATCCAGATGCTGGACCTGTTGCGCCCGATCTACGAGAAGACCGCCTCCTACGGCCACTTCGGCCGCGACGAGCCGGAATTCACCTGGGAAGCGACGGACAAGGCGCTGGCGCTGAAAGCGGCCGCCTGAACTAAACAATTCAAGACAAACGCCCGGGCGATCCCCGGGCTTTTTTTCGCCTGAAAAGCATCCATAATGGGAACTGCGGTTCAGACCGGGACACTGCAAACATGCCTGTCACGCTCACCATCAAAGCGCTCCCCGACAAACTCGCGGCAAAGTTGCGCCTGCTTGCCGAGGTTAACCGGCGGTCGCTTGAAGACGAACTGATGGCCATCATTCGCTCCGCTGCTACGTCCAAGAGGTCTGTAGGGGCGGGCCGGCGGCTGACACTCAAAGAAGCATGGGAGAGATCAGCAGAAAGTTGGACCCATCGTCGACCGCCGAATCTACGCAGATCATCCGCTCGATGCGGGATGAGCGTTACGGTGATTGACGCATAGGCAAGGGCAACGAGGGAACTATGGCAAAAAACCACACGACCCCAAAAATGACCCTCAAGATTGATGGTCAGCGCATCACCGCAGATCGTTTTCTGAAAGCTGTTTCGTCGTTTGTCGCGCTAATTAATGATGTGTCTGACACCGTTACCCAGGAGCGGGGCGCGTTCCGTTGGCTCATTTCCGTCGAATCGGGAAGCGCGGTTGTGCATTTCCGGCCGGAGCCGCGTCACGCGGATGCGGCATTGGTATCGTCGTCCCTAAAGGCGATCAATGACGGATTCAAAACGTTACAAAAGCGCGCCGAACGGCCGCGCTATTGGTCTGACAACGCGTTGCGAAAGGCAAAGGATCTCGCCGAAGTGCTGGATATTGATACTGGAGCGCTGGACCATGTAAGCGTGAAGGCGGATTCGATTCCAATCAGCATAACGCGCAAGGTTAGCGCGAATGTCGATGAGCTAATCGGTTCGGAATATAAGTCGCTCGGAACAGTTGAGGGACGCCTGCGAACCATGACGGAAGCCGGAGGATTGCATTTCGTCGTGCAAGATGCAGTAACTCACAACAACATTCGTTGCTTTTTTGAGGACGAAAACGATGAGATATACATTCGAGCCTTCCGAAAACGGGTCGCTGTGTACGGGGAGATTCGATACCGGAAGGATGGTGAACCGATCAGCATTTCCGTGCAGAAATTCCGCGTACTTAAGGAAAGCCACGAACTTCCCAGCGTAAAGGAGATGCGAGGAATTCTGACCTCGTAATCTATGGCCGCCGACCGCCGATACTGGGACTCGAACGCGTTTCTCGGCTTCCTCAACAATGAGAAAGAAAAAGCTGCTGCGTGCGAGAGCGTTCTGAATGCGGCGGAAGAAGGGAAGATCGATATTGTGACCTCGGCTCTGACGATGACCGAAGTGATAAAAAAGAAGGGCGAAAAGCCGATTCCCAAGGAGAGCGAACGGAAAATTCGGGACTTCTTTGAGCACTCGTGGATCATCGTCCGCGAAGTCGATCGCTTTGTTGCCGAACATGCTCGAGACCTAATCTGGGCGCACGGGCTTAGTTCTCCCGACGCAATCCATTTGGCGACCGCGCTTGGGCTTAAGCTTTCGGTGATGGATACGTTTGATGGCGACTTGATAAAGCTCAGCGGAAAGCTCGGCAATCCGCGACTCGTGATCGGGCATCCGAACATTCCCCACACGCCGGATTTCTTTCCAGCCGAGAAGCACGAAGCCGCGAAAGCGCACGGAAAGAGCAAGAAGAAAAAATAGGAGCAAATCTTTTCGATTCGATGCCTGCTTGATTCAGCTACCTTGTTGCCTTTATGTCCGTCAAAGTCTAGTTTCGCATCAGTAGACTCCAGTGTTGTGTTGCGCATTTCGGAATGCAAATCAGCCTGAAGATCGAAGGGGGGCGCAATGAACCGTCGCGATACGTTGGTCAGCCTGCTTGCGCTTGGCATTGCTCCCGCTTCATTCGCGCAATCAGTATTGAAAGTCCCGCAGATTGCGCTCGTAGACACGGCCGAGCAGATCGCCGATATGGCGGAAGGCCGCCATCCCCAATGGGCGCGTTGTTGGAGGAGTTGAGGCGCCTCGGGTACCTGGAGGGCAAGACAATTGTGATCAACCGCTGGTCCGGAGGCGGAAATATTGGCGCCTATGGCGCGCTTGCGCACAAGATCGTAAACGAGCAACCGCAGCTCATCGTCGCAAGGTCCCGCACCATGGCGACCGCGCTTGCCGCGGCGACGAGGGAGATTCCGATCGTAATGGTCGGCACGATAACCTCCGAGCTTAGCGGCAGCTTCGCGCGTCCGAACCGTAACGTCACGGGCATAAACGTGAGCTACGACGAGCAGCAGATCTACGCCAAGCAAGCGGAGTTCCTCCGGGATATCACCGGTAAGAATGCGCGGATTGCGTGGCTGGGAACGCAGAACCTCTGGGAGGGACCCGTCGGGAAGGCGGCGCGCGAGGGGGCCCGCCAAGCCGGATTGATTTTAGACGCCGTTCTGCTTAGCAGCCCTGTGGACGAGGCCGCAATCCACCGCGCTTTCGTCCCGGTGTTGGCGGGACGCTTCGTCGGCATGTACGTATCACCGGCAACGGAATTGTTCCCGTACCGTTCGATCATCGCAAAACTCGCGCAAGAGGCGAGACTGCCCACGATTGGCAATGGGCGCCCCTGGGCCGAGGCAGGGATACTATTGAGCTACGGGGCAAATCCTGTCGATATGTATCGCCGGGCAGCCTATTTCGTCGATCGAATACTCCGAGGCGCAAAGCCCGCCGACCTGCCAATCGAGCAGCCGGGCGTGATTGAGCTTGTCATCAACCTGAAGACGGCGAAGGCCCTTGGGATTTCGATCCCGCCACCCTTGCTCGTGCGCGCCGACAAGTTGATCGAATAGAGTAATTTGACGCCGCGCGCATTGCGGAGCAAACATGGCTACGAACTCGAAACATGGTGGAAAGAAACTTTCGGATACGGCTTCGAGCGCCTCACCGAGTCGAAAGCCCGGTACCTTGAGCGGGCGGACTGCGCTGAGCTCATCCGAGATCGTCTCCTTGCGGCGAGACAAGAAGACGACGATTGAAAAGGCCCGTTCGGCAAAGCGCTGACTCCGCGGGCTGGGACTCAGGCTACCTGCAAGGCGTCAAGCAGCAACGGGCGAAACGCTCTGAAATTTGCACGAGTAAGTCGGTGCGCTACTGACAAAATGTCGCCCGATGCCTAGATTCGGCGCGGCTCTCCAGCTAACTTACTGACATTTTCAACGAGGCAACAGCCTCCTCGAACAGCGCGACCGGCATCGCGCAAAGGCCGCGGCCCAGCAGGCCGCGCCCGTCGGCCGATACCATACCCGTAGACAGCAGCGGCGATTTCCCGCTGTTCACGACTGCGGCCGCATCGAGCCCAACCGGCACGCCGAGCACCGGATGCATTCCGGCCACGTGCGCGAGCGCGCGTTGCTCGTCGTCCTTCGCGAGCCAGGGCTCGAATGCCGCGAGCAGGCTCGGCGCGCGCCGCAGCACCTGACCGCCGAGGCCGAACGCGTCGATGATGCCGCTGTCGCCCGTCGCCGGAGGAAACTGCGGGTTCTCGGGCGCGCCTTTCATGAACGGGCCCTGGACCAATGCCGCGGGCGCCGTGAACCAGCGACCCGGCAGTCCCGCCAATTGGATGCCCGTGATCTCGCCGTTGGCCGAAAGCCGCGTGACGAGCGATGAACCCTCGACCCCACCCCCCGCGCTCAGCATCAATGCGCACGCAGGCATCCAGAAATTGAGGAAGTAAAGGGGCGCCTCCTGCACGGTGCGCAGCGCAGCTTGCGCCGCGGGCGAGTCGGCCTTGCGCGTGCCCAGCACCGCATGCAGTACCGCGGTCGCGCTTGAAAGCCGGTTATGCAGGTCGTCGCCTTCGGTCAGCGCGGAGCGTGCGATCGACAGCAGGTCGACCGGGTCCGAAAGCAGATCCGTGAACCCGGGCAGCAATTCCTTCTCGCGGAAAGCGAGGCGCTCCAGGATCGCGCGGTCGCGCGCGCCGAAGCGCATCTGCGCGCCGCCGCCGGTCCCGAGGAACGAAAACCACGTGGCCTTCGAAACTGCGTCCTCGATCACGGCCAGCGTAGTGCTGGCCGAAACCATCGAAACGAGGGGCGAGGACACCCGCCGAGTGAAGGTCGGCTCGAGCTTCACGGCGCCGCTGGCAATGAGCTTTTCCGCCTCGGCATCGTCTTTCGCCCAGCCTTCATGAAGGCACGCCAGCACCGCCGAGTTCAGCATCGGGGGCGGGGGACGCGTCGGGTCCGGCAGGGGCGGTCCCGCATGCAGCAGCACGCGGTCGGGCAGGCCGATCGCCTCGCTGGCGGGCCGGACCGCCGTCCAGCGCGGCTCCACGGCAAGGATGCGCTCGAGGGCGCGCGCGTTGGCGGCGCTGTGGTCGTTTTTCATGGGCGGGCCTTCAGGAAGAGCTTGGATTCGCGTAGAATAGCGGGCTCCCGAGGGGCGTTGCAACGACAGGTTCTGGTGTCTACACACTCCGGTCGCTAGGCTCGGGACATTCCTACCGCAACGGCGCTCACGAACTTTTTTCTTAAACGAAAGGAGCGCGTGATGAGCGCAGTTCTGCAGTCCACAAGGTTCCCCGTCAAGAAAGCCCCCGCGGGGTTCACCGATTTCAAAGTAGCCGATCTTGCCCTCGCCGACTGGGGCCGCAAGGAAATCGCCATTGCCGAGACCGAAATGCCCGGACTCATGGCGATCCGCGACGAATACGCGGCCGTCCAGCCGCTGCGCGGCGCCCGCATCACGGGCTCGCTGCACATGACCATCCAGACCGCGGTCCTGATCGAGACGCTCGAGGCGCTCGGCGCCGATGTTCGCTGGGCCTCGTGCAACATCTACTCGACGCAGGATCATGCCGCGGCCGCGATCGCTGCCGGCGGCACGCCGGTGTTCGCGGTCAAGGGCGAGAATCTCACGGAGTATTGGGACTACACGCATCGCATCTTCGAGTGGCCGGGGAACCAGCTCTCGAACATGATCCTCGACGACGGCGGCGACGCCACGCTGCTGCTGCACCTGGGCGCGAAAGCGGAGAGCGATCAATCGGTGATCGGCAAGCCCGGCAGCGAGGAGGAGGAATGCCTCTTCGCCTCGATCAAGGCCAAGCTCGCCAAGGACCCGAAGTGGTACTCGACGCGCCTCGCCGCCATCAAGGGCGTGACGGAAGAAACCACCACCGGCGTGCATCGCCTCTACCAGATGCACAAGGAAGGGCGCCTCGCCTTCCCCGCGATCAACGTGAACGACTCGGTCACCAAGTCCAAGTTCGACAACCTGTACGGCTGCCGCGAATCGCTGGTGGACGGCATTAAGCGGGCCACCGACGTGATGATCGCGGGCAAGGTCGCGCTGGTGTGCGGCTACGGCGACGTGGGCAAGGGCTCGGCGCAGGCGCTGCGCGCCCTGTCGGCGCAGGTGTGGGTCACCGAGATCGACCCGATCTGCGCGCTGCAGGCGGCGATGGAAGGCTATCGCGTCGTGACGATGGACTACGCGGCCGACAAAGCCGACATCTTCGTCTCGGCCACGGGCAACTTCCACGTGATCACGCACGAGCACATGAGGAAGATGAAGGACCAGGCCATCGTCTGCAATATCGGCCACTTCGACAACGAGATCGACGTCGCGTCGCTGTCCCAGTACACGTGGGACGAGATCAAGCCGCAGGTCGACCATGTGATCTTCCCCGATGTCGATGGAAAGCCTGGCAAGCGGATCATCCTGCTGGCCAAGGGGCGCCTGGTGAACCTGGGCTGCGGCACGGGCCACCCGTCGTACGTGATGAGCTCGTCGTTCGCCAACCAGACGATCGCGCAGATCGAACTGTTCACGAACACGGACAAGTACCCGGTCGGCGTCTATACGCTGCCCAAGCACCTCGACGAGAAAGTGGCGCGCCTGCAGCTGAAGAAGCTCAATGCGCAGCTCACCGAGCTCACGGATGCGCAGGCAACGTACATCGGCGTGGCAAAGAGCGGCCCGTACAAAACGGACCATTACCGGTACTAGGAACAGGGGAACCTTACGGCCGGTTCCCCCGTTACCCCCTTTCGCCACAAAGAACCATGGAATCCCAGCGTAAACACGCGCGGGCCTTCAGCTTCGAGTTCTTTCCGCCGAAGACGCCCGAAGGCAAGGCCAAGCTGCGCACGACCTGGCAACAGCTCGCGCAGCTGAAGCCGCGCTTTTTCTCGTGCACCTTCGGCGCGGGCGGCTCGACGCAGCAGGGCACGCTCGACACCGTGCTCGAGATCCGCTCGGCCGGCTACGAAGCCGCGCCGCACCTTTCGTGCGTGGCCTCGTCGAAAGCCGAGATCAAGGACATCCTCGGCCGCTACAAGGAAAACGGCATCCGCCACATCGTCGCGTTGCGCGGCGACCTGCCCTCGGGCGTGGCGATGGCGGGCGAGCTGCGCTATGCAAACGAGCTCGTGTCGTATATCCGCGAGACGACCGGCGACTGGTTCAACATCGAGGTCGCCTGCTACCCCGAGTACCACCCCCAGACGCGCAATGCAGTCGACGAGGTCACCAATTTCAAGCGTAAGGTGGACGCGGGCGCCAACGCGGCCATGACGCAATACTTCTACAACCCGGACGCGTACTTCCGCTTCGTGGACGAATGCGAGGCGGCGCGGATCGCGATCCCGATCGTGCCGGGCATCATGCCGATCGGAAATTTCTCCCAGCTCGCGCGGTTTTCTGATGCATGCGGCGCGGAGATCCCGCGCTGGATGCGCCTCAAGCTCGAGGGCTATCGCGACGACACAGCGTCGATCCGCTCATTCGGGCTGGATGTAGTCACGTCGCTATGCGACAAGCTGCTTTCCGAGGGCGCACCGGGACTGCATTTCTACACCCTGAACCAGGCCGGCGCGGTGAGCACGATCTGGCAAAGGCTGGGCTTGTGAGTTTTGGCTGCCGATCGCCCCGGCCTGTTAACGCGTCGATGACTTGCCGCTTCGGCGCAGCCCTTTCGTAACGCCCCGCTTTGCCGCCGCGCGTGCCTGCCTGCTGCCGGCGAAGCACAGGCTGGAAAAGTTTGACCGAAAACAAGACTGACGTATACATTAACGGCGACATTGATGAATGCCGCCCATGCACGTGCGCCGGCGCGGCGCCCGTGCATTGGAATTACTAGGAGGAGTGAACATGATCCGACTGTTGTCGTTGCTGCTGCTTGTCGCCAGCGCGCTGCCTATCCAGGCCTTTGCGCAGGCCTATCCCTCGAAGCCGGTGCGGGTCATCGTCCCGTTTCCGCCCGGCCAGGCTGCCGACATCTTCGCCCGCATGGTCGGCGAGCGGCTGTCGCAGGTCTGGGGCCAGTCGGTATTCGTCGAGAACCGCGCGGGCGGCGGCGGCGTGCCGGGCGTCATGGCCGGCAAGCAGGCCGCGCCCGACGGCTACACGATCCTGGTCGGCACCAGCGGCACGCTGGGCGTGAACCCGGGCATCTACACGAAACTGCCCTATGACCCGCTCGTGGATTTCCTGCCGGCATCCAACATCTTCATCGTTCCCCTGGTGGTGGTCGCCCATCCGGGCTTCAAGCCCGCGACCATCCAGGAGTTGGTCACGGCGGCGAAGGCGCAGCCTGGCGCGATCAACTACGCTTCCGCGGGTCCGGGCACGGCGCAGCACATGACCGGGGAGCTGTTCAAGTACAAGGCCGGCATCGACCTGGTCCATGTGCCTTACAAGGGCAGCGGGCCGGCCATGACCGACCTCCTGGGCGGCCAGGTGCCGCTGATGGTGGACAGCCTCTCCGCGGCGCTGCCGCACATCAGGTCCGGCAAGATCCGGGCGATCGCTGTCACCACCGCGCGCCGCGCACCGCAACTGCCCGAGGTGCCGACTGTCGCTGAAGCGGGCTATGCGGGCTTCGAGGGTGCTGGCTGGTCGGGTTTCGTTCTCCCCGCGGGTACGCCGCGCGCGCTGGTTGACAAGGTGAGCGCGGACACGCAAGCCGTCCTGCGCGAACCGCAGATGCGCGACCGGATCATCGAGCGCGGCGGCATCCCCGATCCGCGCACGTCGCAGGAGTACGGCGAATTCATCAAGGCGGAAATCGCAAAGTGGGGCGAAGTCGCGCGCGTCGCCAAAGTGCGGCTGGACTGAGGCAATGGCGAAACACGAACAGCAGCTTCAGGGTGAATCGATGGTGGACGCCGCCTACCGGGCGATCCGCCAGAGAATTCTCGATAATCTCTGGGCGCCCGGCTACCAGGCGCTTGAACAGTCGCTCGCGCTGGAACTCGGCATGAGCCGCACGCCGGTGCGCGAAGCCTGCATACGGCTCGCCAACGAGGGCCTGGTCGAAGTAGTGCCGCGCCACGGCATCCGCGTTCTGCCGGTGGCGCCTTCAGACATGCGCGAGATCTACGAGATTCTCACCAGCCTCGAATCCACCGCCGCGGAACTTGTCGCGAATACGCGACCCTCGGCGCTCGAACTCGCGCCGCTGGAGAAGGCCACGCGCGACATGGAAAAGTCCCTGAAGCGCGACGATCTCGACGCCTGGGCCGAGGCCGATGAACGCTTCCACCGGCAGCTGATGCAGCTGTGTGGTAACGCAAAACTCGCTGCGATCGTCTTCAACTACTGGGACCGCGCGCACCGAGCGCGCATGGTGACGCTTCGGCTCCGGCCGAAGCCGGTGAACTCGACGCGCGAGCACCTCGAGATCCTGGGGGCGATCCGGCGCGGCGATGCCGCCGCGGCGGGTGCGCTCTTCCGCGCGCATCGCGAGCGGGCGAGCAAGGAACTCACCGATCTGCTGCAACGCCACCGGCTGAACCAGGTATGAAAACCGCGTTCGACATCTGCGTGCTGCCGGGCGACGGCATCGGTATCGAAGTGATCGAAGCGACGCTGCCGATACTGGAGAAATTGCAGCGTGGCGCGGGATTCGAATTGCGCTTCGAGCACCATCCCGCTGGCGCACTGCATTACAAGGCGACGGGCGAGGCGCTGCCGGAAACGACCTTCGCGGCGGCCAAGGCGGCCGACGCGATCCTGTTCGGCGCCATGGGCTGGCCCGAGATCCGCTATCAGGACGGCACCGAGATCGCGCCGCAGCTCGATTTGCGCTTCCGCCTCGAGCTCTATGCCGGCGTAAGGCCCGCGCGCGCCATCCCCGGTGTGCCCGCCGCGCTCGCCGACCCGCGCGCCAAGGACATCGACCTGGTGCTGATCCGCGAATCGACCGAGGGATTGTTCGCCTCGCGCGGCAAAGGCGTGGTGGAGGCCGATCGCGAGGCGCGCGACACCATGGTGATCACGCGCGCCGGTTCCGAGCGCGTGCATGAATTCGCCTTCCGGCTTGCCGAACGCAGGCGATTGAAGGGGCGCCCCGGGCGTGTCACCTGCGTCGACAAGGCGAACGTGTTCGTCTCGATGGCGTTTTTCCGCAAGGTATTCGATGAGGTGGCTTTGCGCCACCCTGGCGTGGCCGCGAACCACCACTACGTGGATGCGACCGCGTTGGATCTCGTGCGCAAGCCGTGGATGTTCGATGTCATGGTCACCGAGAATATGTTCGGCGACATCCTGTCGGACCAGGCTGCCGCGCTGGTGGGCGGCATGGGCATGGCTCCATCCGCCGACATCGGCGACGCGCATGGCCTGTTCCAGCCCTGCCACGGCTCGGCGCCGGACATCGCCGGCCAGCGCAAGGCCAATCCGACGGCGGCGTTTCTGTCCGCGGCCATGATGCTCGACTGGCTGGCTGAGCGCTCGGGGAACCCGGAGCTCGCTGCCGCGGCGCTCAAGCTGGAGGGTGCGGTGGACGCGGTGTTTGACTCCGGTCGGCTGCGGCCCTTCGAGTTGGGCGGCAAGGACGGCACCACTGCGATCCGTGACGCGGTGCTCTCGAATCTCTAGCCATGAAAGCGCTTCGAGTCGCCGTCGCCGGCGCCGGATACTTCTGCCAGTTCCAGCTGGACGGCTGGCGGCGCATTCCGGGGATTGAGCTCGCCGGAATCTGCAACCGCGACATCGCCAAGGCCGAGGCGCTGGCGAAGCGCTTTGCAGTGCCGCGCGTGTTCGGCGGCGTCGCGGAGATGCTGGATGCGTGTTCGCCCGACATCGTCGATATCGTCACGCCGCCCGTGACGCATCGCGAGTACGTCGACGAAGCGGCGCGCCGGCGCATGACGACCATCTGCCAGAAGCCGTTCGGACAAAGCTACGCGCAAGCCAGGGAAATAGCGGCGATTGCCCGGGGCGCGGGCATCACCTTGGCGGTGCACGAGAATTTCCGCTTCATGCCTCATTTCCGCGAGATGAAGCGCTTGCTGGACGCCGGGCGGCTCGGCGCCGTGCACTCGATCGCGTTCCGGCTGCGCCCGGGCGACGGCCAGGGCGCGGAGGCCTACCTCGCGCGCCAGGCCTATTTCCAGCAGATGCCGCGCTTCCTGGTCTTCGAGACGGCGATCCACCTGATCGACACGTTCCGGTACTTGGTGGGTGAAGTCCGTTCGGTGACGGCGTGCCTGCGCCGGATCAACCCGGCGATCGCCGGAGAAGACGCCGGCTACATCGTCTTCGAATTCGCGGGCGGTGCCACCGGCCTGTTTGACGGCAACCGCCTGAACGATCACGTCGCGCAGAACCCGCGCCGCACCATGGGCGAATGCTGGCTGGAGGGTTCCGCGGGCGTGCTGCGGCTGGATGGCGATGCGCGCCTGTGGTGGAAACCGCACCAGCAGGCCGAGGCCGAGCACCACTACGAGCGCGGGCGCGACGACACTTTCGGCGGCGGTGCCTGCGACGCATTGCAGGCACCCGTCGTGCGCCACCTGCGCGAGGGCGCGCCGCTCGAGAACAGCGCTGCCGACTATCTTGCCAACATGAAGATCATGGAGGCGGTCTACGCTTCCAGCGAGCAGGGCCGCCGCATCGAGATTGCCAGCTTCAACCCTGATTCTCATGCCGCTGCCTGGCGCCCGATCAACTGACCGTAAAGGCGAGCGATGCTGCTTGGCTGCATAGCGGACGACCTCACCGGCGCGACCGATGTCGCGCTGATGCTGCAGAACGCGGGCATGCGAACGATCCAGACGATCGGACTGCCCGCCGGCCCCGTGCCGGAGGCCACCGACGCGGTGGTGGTGGCGCTGAAGTCGCGCACCATCCGGGCCGCGGATGCCGTGGCGCAGTCGCTCGCGGCGCTGCAGTGGCTGCGGTCCTGCGGCGCCCGCCAGATCCTGTTCAAGTACTGCTCCACCTTCGATTCGACCGATGCGGGCAACATCGGCCCGGTCGCCGATGCGCTGCTTGGCGCGTTGGGGGAAGCCTTCACCGTCGCCTGCCCGGCGTTTCCGACCAACAAGCGCACCGTCTATCTCGGGCACCTCTTCGTGGGTGAGCAGTTGCTTTCCGACTCGCCGATGAAGGACCATCCGCTGACACCGATGCGCGACGCGAACCTCGTTTGCGTGCTTGGACGCCAGAGCGCGGGCAAGGTGGGGTTGGTCGCGTTGCCTACGGTGCGGCTGGGCGCGCCAGCGATACGCGAGGCGTTTGCGGCTCTGAAGAAGTCCGGTCATGCCTATGCCATTGTCGATGCCGTCGCGGACGAAGATCTGCTCGCGCTCGGCGCTGCGTGCGCGGACATGCCTTTGCTTAGCGGCGGCTCCGGCATCGCCATGGGCCTGCCAGCGAATTTCGGCATTCGCAAGGGCGCTGACGCCACGCTGCCCGCCGTCGGCGGGACCGCCGCGGTCCTGTCGGGCAGCTGCTCGGCCCAATCGAATGCGCAGGTGACGCATTGGATGGGAGCGCGCCCGGCGTTTCGTGTCGATCCGTTGCGGCTCGCCGAAGGGGAGGATCTCGCCACTGCTGCACTGGCATGGGCGGGGCCGCTGCTGGCCGCAGGGCCGGTGCTGGTCTATGCCACGGCGGAGCCCGCCGCGGTGCGCGCAGTCCAGTCGCGACTCGGCGCGCAGCGCGCCGGCGAACTGGTGGAAGCCTGTCTCGCGCAGATCGCAAAGGGGCTGGTTGACAGGGGAGTGCGGCGCCTCGTGGTGGCGGGGGGCGAAACTTCGGGCGCCGTTGCTCACGCGCTCGGAGTAATGATGCTTCGAATTGGCCCGCAGATCGATCCCGGGGTCCCTTGGACGGCGACAACGGGCGAGCCCCGCCTCGCGCTCGCGCTCAAATCGGGTAACTTCGGCGCTATCGATTTCTTCACCAAGGCACTGGAGATGCAACCATGAGCGAAGCAAAGCTGCGGGAGGACATCTGCCGGCTGGGCGCTTCGATCTACGAGCGCGGCCTGACGCACGGCTCGACGGGGAACGTCAGCGCGAAGTGCGATGACGGCTGGCTGCTGACCCCGACAGGCTCGAACCTCGGCAGGCTCGATCCGGCGCGACTCTCGAAGCTCGACTGGAAGGGCAAGCTGGTTTCGGGCGATGCACCCTCCAAGGAAGCCTTCCTGCACCTCGCGATGTACCAGGAGCGCGAAAAAAACGCGGCCGTGGTGCACCTCCACTCGACGCATTCGGTCGCCGTGTCGGTACTGGAGGACGTGAATGGCGCCGACGTCCTGCCGCCCCTGACCGCGTATTACGTGATGCGCATCGGCGCACTCCCGCTGGTGCCGTATTTCGCCCCAGGCGACATGGCGCTCGCCGACGCGGTGCGCGGCTTCGCCGGAAGGCACCACGCGCTGCTGCTCGCCAACCATGGACCGGTCGTCGCCGGATCGTCGCTGTCAGCGGCTGCGGAGGCCGTCGAGGAGCTCGAAGCGACCGCGAAACTCTTCCTTCTGCTGCGGCACGAGAAGCTGCGTTGCCTTACGCCCGAGCAGGTCGCCGACCTGCGGCGCAAGTATCCCGTCTGAAAGGCATGCCATGTACATCGTGACCGTAGCATTCGAAATCAAAGCGGAAAAGCTCGAGGCTTTCCGCGCACAAATGGTCGCGAACGCGCGCGCGAGCCGGGACCAGGAACCCGGTTGCCTGCAGTTCGACGTTTGCGCCGATCCGGCGAAGCCGGAATGCATTTTTCTCTATGAGGTCTATGTCGACCGGGCGGCGTTCGACGCGCATCTGGCCGCGGAACACTTCAAGGAATTCGACCGCACCGTAGCGCCCTGGATTGTGGCCAAGATTGTGCGGACCTACGACCGGCTCGATCCCCGGTGAAGTGATTGGTTCGGACCTAGCCGTCCAGTCTGACCGGCTGGAAGCGCAGGGTTGCGCGCGCATCCTCTATCGGCGCAGTGCCGAGGGGTCGCGCTCGACTTTGGCATCAGCATGGAGAGCGCGGCGACCTACCGTAAGCGCGCCTTCCGGCGTTTCGGCATCGCCAGCCCCCGCACACTCGTCGCCAGCCTAGGTTGCATCCGGCCGGGGCCGCCGGCTGCGGTGCGGTCCATAGCGCGACGAAGACCGCAGCAAATGCGCCTTCATGGCGCGAGCAGCGCGGTCGGGCTTGCGCCCGAGCATGGCCGCGTAGATCGCCCGATGCTCGGCGAGCGACACGGCCGCCATGCCTTCGATGCGCACCGATTCCTTGTAGAAGGCCGAGAGCCAGTCGAGGATCGCGCGCAGAAAAACGGGATAAAGGGGATTGCCGGCGCCGGCGGCGATGGCGGCATGAAACGCCATGTCTTCCTCGTGGTAGCCGGCACCCGAATCGACAGCGCGCTGCTGCCGTTCGAGTGATTCGCCCAGCAGGGCAAGCGCTGCGTCAGTCATGCCGAGCGTCGCCTCGCGGACCAGCGCCTGCTCGAAGGCGATGCGGGCCTGCTTCAGGTGCTCGAGATTGCGCGGCTCCGCCGTCAGCAGGTGGACAATCGATTCGTTGAGCCGCTCCAGAATGCGCCCGGCGGAGGGCGGCAACACGCGCGCCCGCTCGCCGTGCGAGATCGCGATCACGCCCATCGATTCGAGCAGCAACAGGGCTTCCCGGACCGCGGGCCGGCCGACGCCGAACTGCTCCATCAGCTGCTGTTCGGAAGGCAGCACGCCGCCGGGCAGCGGATCCCCGGCGCGGATTTTCTCCAACAAGCGCTCGAGCAGGTGTTCGTGGAGACGACGACGCTGGATCAGATCGGAGCGAGTCTGCATGTCAGGACGCTATCACGGCGCGGCGCGCTCAGTCCTGGCGCGGGATCCCGCTTTCGCGCACGATGTTGCCGACGGCGAGGCTCTCGCGCCGCAGTTTTTCCGCATAGTCCGCGCCCGGCATGTACATCGAGACCACCTTCATGCGCTCGAAGTGGGTCCGCGTTTCCGCCGCGGCAACGGCGTCGCGGCAGGCGCGCTGCAGACGTTCGACAACGGTCTCCGGCGTCGCCTTGGGCACGAATATCCCTCCGTGGATCGAAAATTCCACTGGAAAACCGTGATTGCGCATCAAGGGCAGCTGGGGCGCCTCTGCGAGGGGTGCCGAACGGAAAAGCGCGATCGGCCGCAGGTCCAGCTGCGCCGCGATGTTGAACGCGTCGGCGAAGAAGTGAACCTGGCCCGTGCGCATGGCGACCGCAATGTCCGCCGATCCGCGATAGGACACATGCACCATCTGCAGTCCGAGCGCCTTGTTGAACCCGGTCATGACCACGTGGGCGGGCGATCCCGAACCCACCGAGGCGTAGTTGAGCTGGTTCGGCTTTTCGCGGGCTATGCGAATCACATCGTCAACGGTATGGAACGGGCTGTCCTTTGCGACCATCAGCGTGCCCGGGCCATCGTAGACGCCGCACACCGGTCGCAAGGCGTCCAGCGCATAGGGAATGCTGCGCACGTGCGGCAAATAGACCGAGCCCGCCCCCAGGGGAGCAAGGATCGTCAGGTAGCCGTCGGGCACGGCGGAAGCGACCTGCTGGCCCGCGATCGTGCCGCCCGCGCCCGTGACATTGCGAATGGCGATCGGCTGCCCGAGAGCGCCGGCAAGGGCGCTCTGCATGCCTCGGGCGACGAGGTCGGCGCCGCCCCCGGCGGGGAACCCCACCAGCATATGAACGGGCCGCACGGGATAGGACTCCTGCGCCGCCGCCGGCATCATGAAACCAGCGAATGCGACCAGACACGCCGCCCTTAGTACGCTTGCTCGCATGCGAGACCTCTCTTCAATGAGCCGTAATCAATGATGTATGATGACATGATAACTTGTCAACAGGCGCGCGGCAGCGAATGCGGCGCGGAACACGGAGAACGCTATGTCCAGTCCAATGTTCAAGGAATTGCTCCAGTCGGGCACCCCGAAACTCGGCTTGTTCGTGTTCGAATTCGCCACACCCGGGCTCGCGCTGATCGCGCAGGAAGCGCGTTCCGATTTTCTCGTGCTCGACATGGAGCATTCGGGCTTCGGCTTCGAGACGGTCAAGATGGTCGCGCTGGCTTGCCGCGGCATCGGCATGCCGCTTGCCGTGCGCATCGCGCATCGCCATCCCAACGAAGTCTCCCGCGCGCTCGATGCCGGGGGTGCCGCCATCATGGCTCCCCTGGTCTCCACTGCGGACGAGGCGCGGGCGCTGGTCTCATGGGCCAGCTATCCGCCCGAAGGAACGCGGGGCGTCGGGATGATCCTGCCGCATGACGGCTATCGGGCGGGCACGGTAACGGACAAGACTGCAGACGCCAATGCGCGGCGGACCCTTCTCGTACAGATCGAGACGCGGGAAGGGGCGGAGAACGCAGACGCGATTGCGGCGGTTCCGGGCGTCGACTGCCTGTGGATCGGGCACATGGATCTGTCCTGCTCGCTCGGCATACCGGGCCAGTTCGAGCATCCCGATTTCAAGCAGGCAGTCGCGGCGGTTGGCGCGGCGGCAAGGAAGCACGGCAAATCGCTGGGGCGGCTGGCGGGGACGGTGCCCGAGGCGCGCCGCCTCATCGACGAGGGGTTCGGCATCGTCGCCCTCTACACCGATATCGGCGCCCTGCAGCAGCGACTGGCAGAGGGTATCGCCGCGGTGCGGGCGAGATCGTGAGCGCCGGCGACTTCGTGGTCGGGCTGTCGGCCGGATTCCAGCGTGCGGACGGCAGCGACGCGTTTCCGAGTTTCGACCTGACGCCGCTGCGCACGGCCGCGGGCGTAGAGCTTCAACGACTGTCCGGCGGCGGACGCATTAGCGACGCGCAAACGCAGGGACTCGACGCGCTGATCCTGCTGGGCGACGCCTTTGATAGCGCCAGCCTCGCGAACAACGGGCGCCTCAAGCTGGTGGCGCGGTTCGGCGTAGGGTACGACCGCGTCGATATCGCCGCGTGCAACTCCGCGGGCGTGGCCGTTTCCATCACTCCGGACGGCGTCCGGCGGCCGGTCGCGGTCGCGATCATCACCCTGATGCTGGCGCTGACCGGACGGCTGCTCGACAAGGATCGCCTTGCGCGCCTGGGCGGCGCGGGATTCGCGCGCCGTGGCGAGTTCATGGGCACCGGCCTCGAGGGCAAGGCGCTCGGCTCGGTCGGCATAGGCAACATCGGCGCGGAAATGTTCCGCCTCGCGCGGCCGTTCGGCATGACCTTCCTCGCGCACGATCCCTACGCGGATCCGCAGAAAGCGACGGAACTCGGCGTCGCGTTGATTGGCATCGACGAGTTGTTCGAGAGAGCCGACGTGCTCGCCGTGAACTGCCCCCTGTCCCCGGTCACGCAGGGCTTGGTCTCGCGTGATCGGCTGCGCCGCATGAAGCCGACCGCCTACCTCATCAACACCGCGCGCGGCGCGCTGGTCGATCAACCGGCGCTGGTTGAGGCCCTGCAGGAGCGCTGGATCGCCGGCGCCGGGCTGGACGTTTTCGAACCCGAGCCCCCGGTCATCGGGGACCCGATCCTTGCGGCGCCGAATCTCATCGTCACGCCACACGCGCTGTCATGGACGGACCAATGTTTCGCGGCGATCGGTCGAAGTTGCATCGACGCAGTGCTCTGCGCACGGAACGGCCGCGCTCCGGCGTACCTTGCCAACCCGGAACTCTTCGACGGCCAGCGACCGACCCGTTTGTCGAAACCCGGTTCGACCCTCGCCCACTAGCGGCTCGCGTTGCGAGGGCAGCGCCTTCTTCGCCGGGCGTACCAATTACAGGAGACTAAATTGAGAATCTCGTCAAGAGTGCTTATGCCACTTGCGCTGTTGCTCTCCGTTGTCGTCGCCCCACAGGCGATGGGACAACAATATCCAAACAAGCCGATTAACCTAGTAGTGCCTTTCAGCCCAGGAGGAACCTCTGACATATTGGCACGCTTGATGGCGCAAAAAGCGTCCGAGAGTTTGGGGCAGCCGATCATTGTCGAAAATAGAGCAGGGGCCGCAACGACAATTGCAGGCAATCATGTGGCCAAGAGTCCAGCGGACGGCTACACGTGGCTGATGGCTCCGACGCCATTCGTCATCACCCAATACGCGTTCCCAAATCTGCGCTACGACACTCGCCGTGACTTCCGACCAGTCACGATACTCGCAACAGCGCCGCTCGTATTCGTCGTGAGCGCGTCGTCGCCGGTAAAGTCCCTCGCCGAGCTAGTGGCGCTGTCAAAGAAAAAGGTGGGCGGCCTCAATTTTGGGATCCCCGGTCGCGGCACATTGCCGCATCTGGCTTTCGAGTTGTTCAAGCTCACTTCTGGAATTTCAGCGACTGACATTCCTTACAAGGGTGGGGGGGAGCTGGTGAGCGCCCTGTTGTCCAATCAACTGGACTTCTTCATAGCAAGCCCGGCCGAAATCAGCTCGCTCGTTGCTGCCGGAACCATCCGTCCATTGGCGGTCACTTCTGGTACGCGCTCGGCGACTTGGCCTGAAGTGCCTACGGTGATGGAGGCTGGGTACCCTGACTATGGTGGGCTTCTCGCTTGGTTCAGCATCGTCGTCCCGGCCAAGACGCCGGATGACGTCGTGGCACGCATCCATAGCGCGATTGTCAACGCACTCGCCTCGGCGGTAGTTCGAGATCGGATTACAGCGCTGGGGATGAACGTAGGCGGTGAGACGTCGGAGGCGTTCGCACGATTCTTGGAGTCCGAACACGTGAGATGGAAGGCCGCAGTAAGCGCATCTGGTGTAAAGCTCGAGTAGTAGCGTTCGGCACATTCTGTTTTCGCGCCCGCTGGCTCTGCAGCGCGTAGCACAAAATGGCCGTGTGCTTCAGGCAGATGCCGTCCGCATCTAACTGTAAACAAAGCTCAGGCCAGAGGGCAGGACCGCCAAAAATGACCAAGTGCGGTCAAACGCTGTTGCTTCTTCGGCCTCTTGGCGACATTCCTCAACCCAATGCGGGCTTTTCCCCGTTTCCCCTTCCCTTTTTTGCTAGCGCCCCGTGAATTTGGGTTTGCGCTTCTCGGCAAAAGCGCGCACGGCTTCGCGGTGATCCTCGGTCTGGAAGGTCGCCATCTCGAGCGCGAACGAGGCGTCCATGACGAGGTTGACCTTGTCCTTGATGGCCTTGTTCACTGAGAGCTTGGTCCAGCGGATCGCCCAGGTCGGCCCGTTCGCGAGTTCTTCCGCAAGCTCCTGCGCCTTGGCCATCACCTGGTCGCGCGGCAGCGCGTAATTCACCAGCCCCATGCGCTCGGCGTCCTTGCCGGTGATCAGGTTGCCGCGCATGAGGAATTCCTTGGCGCGGTTCGGGCCGACGAGCATCGGCCAGATCACAGCGCCGCCATCGCCGGCCACCAGGCCGATCTTTACGTGTGGATCCGCGATGCGCGCATCGTCCGCACAAACCGTGATGTCGCAAAAGAGCGCCACCGTTGCGGCAAGGCCGATGCAGTCGCCGTTGATCGCGCAAATGATCGGCAGCTCGCAGTCGAGGATGTTGTTGACGATCTTGCGCGCGCTGCGCGGCTCGATCATCTCGCCCTCGGCGAACACGTCGCCGCCGGGGCGCTCGGTCATGCCCTTGACGTTGCCGCCAACGCTGAAGTACTTGCCGCTGCCCGTGAGGAGCACTGCGTTGATGTCCGGGTCCTCGGCGAGGTCGCGCCAGATGTCCTGCAGCTCGTGGTGGAACTGGCGGTCGATCTGGTTGCGCGTCTCGGCGCGGTTGAGCGTCACCGTGGCGAGCTTGCCCGCCTTTTCGATCTTCAGGCATTCGTACTTCGAATAGTCGGTCATGGCGGGCGGGTTGACAGTGGTTGGGGTCGGGCGACTATAATTGGTTGAACCATTGAGATCAAGCCCGGAGATGCGACTGATGCCCTACTTCAACGAAACCCAGCTCGCCATGCGCGAGGCGATCCGCCGCATGGTCGACAAGGAGATCCGGCCGATAGCGGCTACGATCGACGCGGAGGACAAGATCCCGGAGCGCATCTTTCACTTGTTCGGGGACATGGGCCTCATGCAACTCTGGGTCCCGGAGGAGTACGGCGGCCCGGGCGGGGACCTGACGTCCGTCTGCATGGCGAGGGAGGAAATCTCGCGAGTGTCGGAGGCCTGCGCGTTGATCGCCGGGATGAACTCGATCGGCGTCATCCTGCCGCTGCTTCATTTCGGGACCGAGGAGCAGAAGCAGCGCTGGCTGCCGGAGGCCGCCAAGGGCCGCATGTGGACGGCGGTTGCCATGACCGAGCCCGAGTCGGGGTCGGACGTCGCGTCCATGAAGACGCATGCGAAGAAGGACGGCTCGAGCTGGGTGCTGAACGGGCAGAAGTGCTACATCACGTGGGGCAACATGGCCCATTGGATCCTCGTGTTCGCGCGAACCAGTGGCGAGAAGGGCTTCCAGGGCATCAGCTGCTTTCTCATGGACACCAAGAGCAAGGGCTTTCGGGTCGGCAAGAACGAAAAGAAGATGGGCCTGAACGGCGTGCCGAACGTGCAGATCTTCTTCGACAACGTGCGCATTCCCGAAGAGAACATGATCTGCGAGGAGGGCCGGGGCTTCACGACCTGCATGCGCATCCTCGACATGAACCGGCCCACGGTCGGCGCGGCTTCCGTGGGCGTCGCGCAGGGCGCGCTCGACCTGGCGCTGCAGTACGCCAAAGACAGAAAGCAGTTCGGCCGCGCCATCGGACAGTTCCAGGGCCTGCAGTTCATGCTCGCCGACATGGCCATCCAAACGGAGGCCGCGCGCGCGCTGGTCTACGAATGCGCGCGCCAGGTCGACGCGGGCGACTTCTCGCGCCTCCCGGAGATGGCGTCGATGGCAAAGTGCTTCGCGAGTGACACGGCCATGAAGGTGACGACCGACGCAGTGCAGATCTTCGGCGGCGCCGGGTACATGAAGGATGTCGGTGTCGAGCGTTTCATGCGCGATGCCAAGATCAACCAGATCTTCGAGGGCACCAACCAGATCCAGCGGGTAATCATTTCGCGTCACCTGCTGGGAATGCACTAATGGCCGGAACGGCGTTTCGTCCCGTCGCCACGCGCCGCGCGTTCGAGGAGATCACGACGCAGATCCGTGACCAGCTTGCGCGCCAGTCGCTCAGGACCGGCGACCGCCTGCCACCCGAGCGCGATCTCGCCGACCAGTTCGGCGTCAGCCGCAACACGCTGCGCGAAGCCCTGCGCTCGCTGGAGATCTCCGGCCTGCTCGAGCTGAAGAAAGGCGCAACCGGCGGCGCTTTCATCCGCGAGGGCGGCGGAGACGCAGTCGTCGCGGGGCTCTCCGACCTGTATCGCCTGGGCAACATCCGCCCCGAGCACCTGACCGAAGCCCGCATCCTGATCGGCACGGAGGTCGCAAGGCTCGCGTGCGCGCGCCGCACCGCTTCGGACCTCAAGGCGCTCGAGGCCAACGTCGCCGAGGCCGAAGCCGCTTCCAGGGCCGGCAACCTCGGCCGCCGCGCCGAGATCCACTACGAATTCCATTCGCTGCTCGCACGCGCGACCAGGAACCCGGTGCTGATCATCCTCACCGATGCGCTCATGGAAATGACGCGCCACTTCGTCGAAGCCGTCGGCTACCAGCCCAACCCCTACGTGATGCCGTCCCGCAAGCGATTGCTTACCGCCCTGCGCGCCAAGGATGGGCAAGCCGCTGCCGCGGAAATGGCGTCGATGCTCAAGCGCCTTCAGCGTTTCCATCTCGCGTTGTACCAAGCCGTGTCGAAGGAGAATGAGGAGAAGCACAAATGAGCGGACCGCTCGAAGGCATCCGGGTGCTGGATTTCAGCGCGATGGTCGCGGGCCCCTACTGCACGCGCACGCTCGCTGACCTGGGCGCCGAAGTCGTCAAGGTCGAGCCGCCGGAGGGCGACTACATGCGCGGACGCGAGCCGTTGCGCCAGGCGCCGGACGGCACGAACCACAGCGCGTACTTCGGCGGACTCAATTCGGGCAAGCAAAGCGTGGCCCTCGACATGAAAACTGCCGAAGGCAACAAGACTGCGCTGGACCTCGCTTCCAAGGCCGATGTGCTCGTGGAAAACTTCCGCCCGGGCGTCATGAAGCGCCTGGGCCTCGATTTTGAAACGGTCTCGGCCTCGAATCCCCGCATCGTGTACTGCTCGATCTCGGGCTATGGCCAGAGCGGCTCGGCCGCCGGCCTGCCGGCCTATGCGCCGATCATGCACGCGGCCTGCGGCTACGAGCTTGCGAACCTCGGCTACCAGGAGGGCCTCGATCGGCCGCTCAAGAGCGGCATCTTCATCGCCGACGTGCTGTCGGGATCGCTCGCGTTCGGCGCCATCAGCGCTGCCCTGTTGAAGCGCGAACGCACCGGCCAGGGCGAGTACATCGATCTGGCGCTCATGGACTGCATGCTCGGCCTGATGGTGTACGAATGCCAGGAGGCCCAGTTTCCGGCGAAGTTCCAGCGGCCGCTCTATCGTCCGGTCAAGGCGCGCGACGGGTTCCTCATCGTCGCCCCGATCAGTCCGGCGAACTTCGCGGCGATGGCGGGGGTCTGCGGTCATCCGGAGTGGACGAGCGACCCGCGCTTTTCAGGCGCGGCGCGCGCGCGCAACTGGAACGTGCTCATGGACCTGCTCGACGAATGGGCTGGCGGCCGCTCGGTCAACGAGTGCGAGAAAGCGATGCTCGAGGGCGGCGTGCCGTGCTCGCGCTACCAGAGCGTGCGCGAAGCCATGGCGAGTGAAGCGGTGAAGTCACGCGGCAGCTTCGGCAAGGTGAAGGACGGCGCGGGCGAGTTCCTTTCGCCGAACCCGGCTTTCAAGATGCGCAATTCGAAGGCGCAGGTGCAAGGCGAAGTCGACCGGCTGGGGGCCAGCAATGCAAAGGTCATTGCGTCCTGGCTCGGCGGTAACTAACACCAAGGAGACAACAATGCGGAAGCACTCTGGCGCCCTGTTCGCCATCACGCTATGCACGTCCTTCGCGCTTTTCAGCGCAGGCGTGGCTGCACAGGCATTTCCATCCAGGCCGGTGCGCATCGTCGTGCCCTACCCGGCCGGCGGCACGACCGACCTCATGGCGCGCGCGCTGCAGGAGCCGATGCAGAAAACGCTCGGCCAGCCGGTCATCGTGGACAACAAGCCCGGCGCGGCCGGGGCGATCGGCGCGCGCGAGGTGGCGAGGTCACCAGCCGACGGCTACACGCTGCTGTTTTCCAACAACGGCCCTTCGAGCACCACGCCGTTGCTCGTGAAGGACGCAGGCTATGACGGCCTCAAGGATTTCGCGCCGGTGTCCCTGGTCTCGACCGCGCCCCTTTTTGTGGTTGTGAACGCAGGGGTGCCCGTCACCGACCTGCGCAGCTTCATCGCCTACGCCCGCACCCAGCCGCAGGGTCTCGAGTACGCCTCCGCGGGCATCGGGTCTCTCGGCCACCTTGCGAGCGAGATGTTCGCGCGCATGGCCGGCATCAAGATGATCCATATCCCTTATAAGGGCCAGGCGCCCACGACTAACGCGGTGATGACCGGAGAAGTGAAAGTGCTGATCACGACTTCGTCTTCCGCCATGAACAGCCACATCACCGGCGGTAAGCTGAAGCTGCTGGGCGTGTCGACGCCCGAGGCCTCGCCCCTTGCCCCGGGCGCGCCCATTGTCTCCAGCGTGCTGCCCGGCTACAAAGTGGAGATCTGGTTCGGCCTGCTCGCACCGGCCGGCACTCCAGCGGACGTGGTCGCAAAGCTCAACGACGCGGTCAGCAAGGCCGTCTCACAACCCGAGTTGCAGCAGCGCTTCATGAATTTCGGCGTGATCGCGACCGCCGGATCGCCCAAGCGCCTCGGCGACCTCATTGCCGAAGAAATCCCGCGCTGGACACAGATCGTGCGCGAAGCGAACATCCGCGCGGAGTAGATTCAACTCCTGACTGACCGACCCTCGATGGCAACAATTTGACGGGAGACCGGCTCCAGGCGCGGGCCTCGGCCAAAAAATGGCACTAATTGGTCGCTCGCAGCGCGACGACATCGACCGGACCCCGGGGGGAGGGAACGACGATGCGCGCAGTGCGTGAAGGGCAGTTTGAATCCTTAGTCGCCTTCCCAATTCAAGCTCACGCGCGCGAGCGCCATGCCCACGGCGGCCTGAGTCGGCTCGACCACCGGGATGCCGAGCGCGTCCTGCAGGGGCTTGCGATAACCGGCCATGCCCGCGCAGCCCATGATGACGACGTTGGCGCCGTGCACATCCCGCAATGCCGTGCCGCACGCCACCATCCGATCGTAGGTCTTGCTTTCATCCATCGTATCGGACGCCGCCATCTCGAGCGGCAGGATCCTCGCCAGGCGGTCGGTCACGCCGAAACTGCCGATCTTGCGCAGCTGGCGCGACACACCCTTGGCTGACAACGCTATGACGCCGAAGCGCTGGCCGATCGTGAGCGCGGTCAGAATGCCCGACTCGGCGATGCCGAACACCGGCCGGCGGCTCGCCTCGCGCATCGAGTCGATGCCCGGATCGCCGTAGCACGCAATCACGAAGGCAGCGCAATCGCGCTCGCGGTTGCGCATGAGCTTCAGCATGGGCGCAATGATGCTGTCGCCGTCCTGCTGGCTGTTGATGCCGGGCGGGCCCTCATGGAGCGTCACGCATTCGATCCGCGGACCGCCGGAAATGCGCAGGGGCGCGACCGCCGCTTCGATCTCGCGCGTCATCTCTTCGAGCGAGTTTGGATTGATCACGAGGATGGTCTTGTCCATTTCACTCTCCGAGCAAGGTGACGGCCGAGTCCAGCAGCCGTTCTTCGCAGTTGTCAGCGGCTTGTCCGCCACCTCGATCGATCACGAGGAAGGCTTGGCCTGGCTCGAGCGCAATAAGAGGCATGTGCCACACGCCGGGGCGGTAGTTCACGCCCTGGCCGGGACTGGTGATGAACGCGCGCAGGTCCGCGGAGGCTGTCGACTCCCCCGGCGGGCCGACCACCACGACGAACCGGAACTCGCCCATGGGAACGAACGCCTGGCTGCCCAGCGCATGCCGCTCCACCATGGTGATCCGGTACGGCAGGGACGTGGCCCGATTGCAACGCGCAATGCCGATGCAAGTCCGGCCTCCGCTATCAGCGCCAATATCGACCGCGGCGAGGTCGTTGAACCGGTCGAACCGCGCGTCGTTCATCCCCACGCGCGCGCCCGGCCTGGGTTCGATTACATCGCCATACGGACGGAACCTCTCCGCGCTCAAGGCAACCGGGCGCAGCAACAGCGTTTCGGAAATGGGCGTATCCACTTCAGGCGCCCTTCGCAATGCGTCCGTAGATCCGCAGGCGGCTGATACCGCCATCCGGGTAGATTGTGACGCGCAGGTGCGACACCACGCCGAGGTCGTTCAGCTCCTCGACGAAGAAATGCTGCCGGTCGGCTTCGAGCTTGGTGGGCGGCAGCTGCACCGGCCAGGCCTCGCTCGCCGCTTCGAGCGTCGCGGGGTTCGCGTCCGGCACAAGGGCGGCCTGGATGGACGTGCGGTCCGGAAAGTTTCCTTTGTGGTGATTGGTGTCGAAGTCGATCTTCTCGATCACGCCAGGATGGCCGAGTGCAATGATGACCCAGTCGTTGCCGGGTTCCCGCCGCCGCCGCGTCCCCCAGCTGTCGCCCATGGTCAGCGCGCGGCCCGGAACGTTCATGCGGTGCATGCTGCTGAAATGCTGGTTGTTGCACATCAGCGCCCGGCCGCCGTTTTCGAGCGCGAACAGGTCGATGACCTTGTCCGGATCGTGGCGGCGCCAGTCGGGCTTCACTTCACCGTAGATGCGAAGGCGCGCCACGCCGCCATCCGGGTAGATGTTGAAGCGAAGGTGCGTGACCGGCGCGTCCCCCTGGATCGGCAGCAGGTGATGCGAATTTCCGTTCAGCGCCACTTTAGGCAGCGTTTCCCGCCAGCCGGCGGTGTCGCCCGGGAGGTCCTCGTCCGAGGTGCAGGCCTCGATGGAGGCGAACGGCGGATAGTTCCCGGTGAAGAAGGTGGTGTCGATGTCGACCCCGCGCACCACGCCCGGAATGCCGAGCCGGATGATGCAGTGGTCGTGTCCGGGGCCGCGCTTGCGCCGGCTTTCCCAGCCGTCCATCCACTTGCCATGGTCGTCGTACTTGCCCTTGACGAACACCGGTTCGTCCGGATCGATCAGGCGCTCCTTGGCTGCGAAGAACTCGTCATTCGCATACACCACGCGGGTGCCGAGCCGGGGCTGCTCGAGGTTGACCCACTGCGCAAAGGGGTGTGCGTCGGCTCCTTTATTACTCATGACAGCCACCCTTCCCTAATCAAGGCTGATCTTCGCTTTCTTTGCGATGGCGGCGTAGCGCTGCAGGTCGCTGCGCCATTGCGCGTTGAACTGCTCCACCGACATCGGCCGGGGCTCCAGCCCCCGGGCCAGCATCAATTCGCGCACCTCGGGCAGGTTCAGCACCTTCACGATTTCCGTGTTCTGCCGGTGAACGATGTCGCGCGGCGTGGCCGCCGGCACGAAGATGCTGAACCACGACAGCAGCGTCTCGAACCCGGGCATGCCGGATTCGAGCAAGGTCGGCACTTCCGGCAGCACCGGATCGCGCTTCGCCGAAGTCACTGCAATGGCGCGAAGGCGACCCCCCTTGATATTGGGCACCGCGCCGGAAATATTCTCGAAGACCATCTGCACGTCTCCGCCAATGACTGCAAGCATCGCCGGCGCGCTGCCCTTGAACGGGACATGCAAGAGGTCGATGCCGGCGGCGTCCTTGAACATCTCGCCGGTGATATGGAGGCCGGTGCCATCGCCGGTGGACGCGTAAGCCAGCTTGCCCGGATTGGCCTTGGCGTAGGCGATGAGGTCCTTTACGGTGTTTGCGGGCACCGCGGGATGGACCGCCAACACATTCGCGGTGCTGCCGAGCATGGTCACGCCCATGAAATCGCGCAGCACGTCATAGGGCAGATTCTTGAACACCGCAGGGCCGGTGGCATGCGTCGAGCTAGGCCCGAGCAGTACCGTGTACCCATCAGGCAGCGCGCTTGCAACGAATTTCGCACCTATCTGCCCCGTCGCGCCCGGCTTGTTGTCGACGATCACCTTCCAGCCAGCCGTTTCGCCGAGCTTCTGTGCAACGAGGCGCCCTACGAAGTCGGCGGTGCCGCCAGGCGGAAACGGATTAACCAGCGTGATCGGCTTCGACGGATAAGGCTGCGCGAACACCGACGATGCGGTTGCTGCACCCATGATTAAAAGGCATAGCGGGAAAAACGCTTTGATAAAGAGCTTCAATGTCACTCCGAAGGGTGGGCATGGGGTGAAATGATCTTCCCGTGAGGCTTGTCCCCTCGTCAAGGACAGATTCGATCGATTCTCGTGTAATGAATGCAACAGAACGCCACGAAAGGAACCGCCATGAAAATTCGCACCGTCGCTGCACTCGCAGCTGCGCTTAGCCTTGCCCTGCCTTGCCTGCCGGCGATCGGGCAGGCTTTCCCGAGCAAGCCGATCAACGTCATCGTCGCCTTCACCCCAGGCGGCGCCTCGGATTACCTCGCCCGCATGATGGCGCAGAAGGTTTCTGAGACGGCCGGATGGCGGATGGTGGTTGAGAACAAGCCCGGCGCGAGCGGCCACATCGGCACCGAGTTCGTCGCCAAGGCCGCGCCGGACGGCTACACGCTGGTCATGGGACCGAGTTCGACCCACGCGATCAACCCAAGCGTGTTCCGGAACATGCGCTACGACGTGCAGCGCGATTTCACCGGCATCACGCTGGTCGGGCGTTCGCCCAACCTGCTGGCCGTTCACCCGGCGGTCCCGGCTACCAACCTCAAGGAACTGATTGCCTACGTCAAGGCCAATCCGGGCAAGGTCGCGTTCTCTTCGTCAGGCACCGGCACCGGCGGGCACGTCACCGGCGAGATGATCAAGGCAGCCGCGGGCATCGACCTGCTGCACGTGCCCTACAAGGGTCCGGGACCCTCGACCGCAGCGGCGCTTTCGGGCGAAGTGCAGCTCCTGATCGACAACATCGCGGCCGGCGCGCCACATGTGAAGGCAGGCAAGCTGCGGCCGATCGCGGTGACTTCGCTCACCCGCCAGCCGATCCTGCCCGAGGTGCCCACCCTGAGCGAGTCCGGACTCCCCGGGTTCGAGCTCCAGGGCTGGTTCGGC
>Ga0163152_10001782_pt1 | contig 33052 bp, 21 predicted proteins | sample OliLakLV19MP8IB2_FD_148635 | JGI IMG/M metagenome (GOLD analysis project Ga0163152, IMG submission 148635) | Freshwater microbial mat bacterial communities from Lake Vanda, McMurdo Dry Valleys, Antarctica - Oligotrophic Lake LV.19.MP8.IB-2 | ecosystem: Environmental > Aquatic > Freshwater >...
ACGTAGACGACGCCGGTCACGCGCCCGCCGTGGAAGATCGGCAGCGCGCTGAAGAGATACACGCGATTGCCGCGGTCCCACACGCGCGTCGCGGATCCGTAGCGGCCGCTGAGCGCCTCTTGCACCTCGTTGCGATCGGCGAGCGCGGTCGACGCCCGAGTCTCCGCGGGAACCGGCGTCGGCGCGCCCGACGCGAGCGGGAGCAGGCCGTGCTCGCGGCGTTCCGGTCCCTCGGGCGGACCGGACGCATGCGAGTCGGCGACGACGTTCCCGTCGGTGTCGATGAGGCGCACGCGCGTGCGCGTGTCGCGCGCCGCACGCTCGAGAATCCGCGCGGTCGTCTCCGCGGACATCTCACCGCCGCTCGCGAGCACCACCTGCCGGAAGAGCTGCGCCTGGTGGATCATGTCGTCCTCGAGCGCGACGAGCATCTCTCGCTCGTAGAAACGGGCGAACCCGATGCCGAGCAGGGGAACGGCCACGATGAGCACGTTCACCAGCAGCAGCCGGTAGCGGATTTGCCAGAGGCGCTTCACGTGAGGTCGCGCGCCTTGTAGCCGAGGCCGTGGACCGTCTCGATCGGATCCATCCCGAGAGGGCGGAACTTCGCGCGGATGCGGCGCACGTAGGTGTCGACCGTGCGCTCCGTGACTTCCTGCGCGCCGTCTTCGATGACCTTGTAGACCTTCGAGATCAGATCGGTGCGCGAGAGCAGGCGGCCGGGGCTCTCGAGCAGCGCACGCAGCATTTCGAACTCGGTCGGCGTGAGGTCGACCTTCGCCGTGCCCGCGCGGACTTCGTGACGCACGACATCCACTTCGAGCGCGCCGTGCGAGAGCACCTCGCCCGCGCCTTCGCCGGGCGTCGCGCTGCGAGGCGCCGGAGACGAGCGGCGGCGCAGCACCGCCTTGATGCGCGACGCGACTTCGCGCGGCGAGAAGGGCTTCGGCACGTAGTCGTCGCCGCCGAGCTCGAGGCCGAGGATGCGGTCGACCACTTCCGTGCGCGACGACAGGAAGATGACGGGGAGGGTGGAGCCGGCCTGGCGCAAGCGGCGGCACACCTGCAGGCCGTCGAGCTCGGGCATCAGGACGTCGAGCACCATGAGGTCGACGCCGCCTTCGGCGACCTTCGCGAGCGCCGCGCTGCCGTCGCCGGCGGTCGCCACCGTGAAGCCTTCGCGTTCCAGTGCGAACTGCAGCACCTCGCGGATTCGAGGCTCGTCATCCACCACCAGGACCGTCGGGTTCGTCGTCATGCCCGCCAGTCCTGCAAGTCCTGGTGGCGGAATCATGGCGAGGCCGTGGCAGCCGCCAAGACCCCGCCTTCGCGACGCTTTCCTCCCGCCGCACGGTTCGGCCGCCACGGTCCCGCCACGTCCGAACGCGTCGCTCCTGCCTCGCGACGTGTCCGAGCGGCGACGAGCCTGCCGCGGTGCGTCAACGCGCGACGGGCGTCACGGACAACTCCGGCTTCTTCGGTCCGCGCACCACGACGAGCGGCGCCTCTACGTCCGGGGCACGCCCGGCGGTCTGTCCGGCGACGCCGACAGCGGCGCGACGCACTTTCCCTTCGCGGATGAGCTGACCTGTGTCTCGCTCCGCTGACCGTCAAGGGGAGGTCCCGGGGCGCGCCGATTTCCGGCGTTTTCGGCTACCGTGCCTTGCGTGTTCCAGTCCGAGTCGCTCGCCGCCTTCCGGTCGCGCGACTTCCGCGTCTTTCAGGTCGCGCGGTTCCTGTCGACGATCGCGACCCAGTCACAGTCGGTCGCCGTCGGGTGGCAAGTCTACGAGCTGACCGGCGAGCCGCTCGATCTCGGCTTCGTCGGACTCGCGCAGTTCCTCCCGGCGTTCCTGCTTTCACTCGTCACCGGACATGTCGCCGACCGCTACGACCGTCGGCGCGTGGTGATGGTCTGCGGTGTCGCGATGGCGTTGTGCTCGGGTCTCCTCCTCGGACTCGCGCAGTCGGGCAACGAGAGCACGCTCGCGATCTACGCCGTGCTTTTCCTTTTCGGGACCGCGCGCGCATTCCAGCGGGCCGCGGGATCGGCGTTTCTTCCGCACACCGTTCCCGACAAGGACTTCCCGAACGCCGTCGTCTGGGGCTCGTCGCTCTGGCAGGTCGCGACGATCGCCGGACCGGCGGTCGGCGGACTCGTGTACTGGCTCGGCGGCGGAGCGCCGTTCGTCTACGGCGCGGCCGCGGTCTTCTACGGGATCGCGTTCGCGTTCGACATGGCGAACGGCGTGCGGCTCGGCCGCATGGAGAAGAAAGCCGTCACCTGGAGCACGCTGCTCGCCGGCGTACGCTACGTGCTCGAGAACAAGATCGTGTTCGGCGCGATCACTCTCGATCTCTTCGCTGTCCTGCTCGGCGGCGCGGTTGCGCTCCTGCCGATCTTCGCGAAGGACATCCTCCACGTCGGGCCGCTGGGCCTCGGCGCGCTGCGCAGCGCGCCCGCAGTCGGCGCGTCGCTGATGGCGATCGTGCTCGCGTGGTGGCCGCTCGAGCGCAACGCGGGTCGCACGCTCTACATCTGCGTGTTCGTGTTCGGGCTCTCGACGATCGCGTTCGGTCTCTCGGAAATTTTCCTGCTCTCGTTCGCGGCGCTGGTGATCGGCGGCGCCGTCGACATGGTGAGCGTGGTGATCCGGCAGACGCTCGTTCAGACGGCGACGCCGCCGGAGATGCGAGGGCGCGTGAGCGCGGTGAACGTCGCGTTCATCGTCGCGTCGAACGAGCTCGGCGAGTTCGAGTCGGGCGTGACCGCGGCGTGGCTCGGCACGGTGAAGGCCGTCTTGCTCGGCGGCGTCGGCACCTGCGCGGTCGTCGCGGCGTGGGTCGTGCTCTTTCCGGACCTGCGAAACGTCGATCGCCTCAACCAGGCGCCACCGCCCAAGCCGTAGGGACACATCGTGGCGCCACGTGGACAAGGCAACAGCCGGGAGCGGGTTCGGGAGCGTTCACGTGCACGTTCCCGTTCCCGGAAACGTCCCCGTGCCCGTCAACGTGAACGCTCCCGAACCCGAGCCCCGGCTGTTGTCGTTTTTCTCCACGTGGATGCGGCGTGAAACGGCTCGGTGAGATCCGTCACGACAACTTTTTCCGGACGGTGTCGCAAAAGCGCCATGAGATCAGGAGTCCTCGTTCGCACGACTTCGTCGCGCTTCCGCGATGTTGACGCAATCGGGAACGGTGGCCGCCTGCTTGCACTCCTATCCGGCATGGACACGAATCGGATCCTTCACGATCTCGCCGAGCAGTTTCCCCTTTCGCTTCGTCCTCACGCGCGCCGTGTCCTGGTCTCCGGCGCTGATCACGAGCTCCGCCGCCTCTGCGCCGCCGTGATCCGCGGCGACTCGCACGGCGTCGTCGAGAGCGCCGACGACGCGATCCTCCTCGAGCAGGTGAAGAGCGCGCTCGCCGATCCCATCCGCGGCCGGTTCGACGTGCTGCTTCGCGACGCGCGCACGGATCCCTCGGCCGCGCTCGCGCTTCTCGCGTGTGTGCGCCGTCTCGACAAGGCATTGCCCGTCGTCCTCCTGGTGAAGCACCCCGACGACATCTTCCGCCGCAACGCGCACCGCCTCGGCGCTGTCCTCCTCGACGCACCCATCGAGTCGAAGCGCCTCCTCACCGTCGTCGCCGGCTTCGGCGTCCCCCCCGCCTACCGCCGCCGCCGCGCCGCGTGAGGGCTGACTCTCACCCTGAGCGAGCGAAGCGAGTCGAAGGGCTTGCTGACCTTTCACAGCCCTTCGACTCGGCCGCAAACTGCCGCGGCCTCGCTCAGGGTGAGATGGGCTCTACGGGACGATCGGGTCGGGCGTCGGCGTCGGGGTGGGGGAGCCCTTCGGGCGCGGGACTTCGACCTTGGCGGTCACGGAGAAGTCGGTCCACGCGCGGCGCTGCTTGCAGGGCTTGTCGATGCGCTTCGTCGCGCCGGAGTCGACGACCGTGTACCAGTGGCAGTCGCCCGCCTTGCCGCCGTCGAGCGCGATGGTGCCGAAGAAGTGGGCTTTCGACGCGGCCGTGCTCCGCACCACGACGGAGAAGGGCGCGTAGGTCTTCCCCGACGCGGTCCACGGTTCGCCTGCGCGCTCCACGGTGATGCTGCCCGTCTTTCGGCCGCTCGCGTCGACGGCGTCCGCGCTCCGGCTGGTCTCGGCGGCCGACGCGATCAGAGCAGACGCAGAAATCAGCGCGGCGGCGAGCCAAAGCGAGCGCACGCGAGGATTGTAGGGGATCCGTTCGGGCCCCTGGGACGTAGAATGAATTCGTGACCCCGTCGAAGCCATCCGATCAGGGAAACGACCAGCTCACGGGCGGCCAGTCCCGTCCCGCGCTCACGATCCGCAGCCGCCTCCGCCGGACGCCGGGCCTCGGCCTCTACCTCGCGTTCGCGGCAATGGTCCCCGCGCTCCTCCTCTACGGCTGGATGCAGATGCGCGAGGGGTTCGCGTCCGTCGACAACGGCATCCTCATCAACGACTGGGGCACCGTCGAAGTCGCCGACTCGCGATGGCCCGGCGTCATGCCCGGCGACCGCGTCACCCGCGTGAGGATGGACGGGCGCCCGCTCTCCGTTCCATATCCGATGCCGAAACCGGGGCAGGTCACGATCGGCTTCCGCCGCGGCGACACGACGTGGGAGCACACGGCCGCCGCGATCCCGTGGGAGGTCCGCTACCAGGCCGCCGTCGGCGTACGTCTCGCAACCGCGGCGCTGCTGCTGCTGATCGGGCTCGTCTCGTTCCTCGTGAAGCCGGGGCAGCGCTCGAGCTGGCTCTTCCTCCTCTTCTGCTATTCGCTGGCGGTGCTGTCGTTGCTCTTCTTCCGCCACGATCGCGTGAGCTACGCGCTCCAGTTCTTCACGATGGCCGCGGCAGGCGGGCTCGGCCTCCATCTCTTTTCGGAGTTCCCGCGGCGCAGCCCCCGGCTCACGCGCGCGTGGCCCGCGTTCTACCTCCCCGCGCTCGTGCTGCCGCCGGCCGCGTTTTCGGTCGTCTTCGATCCGCCGGCGCCGTGGAGCCGGCTCGCGCCGATCGCCGACGCGGCGCTGTGGATCTGGTGCCTCGCCGCCGCCGTCGGCGTGCTCGCGATCGTCGTCGTGCAGTGGGCGCGCTCGCGCGGCGAGCGGCTTCGCCAATATCGCTGGATCCTCGCGGCGGTCCTCTCGGGCCTCGTCCTGCCCGCCGTCATCTCGGTCGGCGTGCGCGTGATCGGCGTCCAGAACCCGGTCGCGATGCAGCTCGCCGTCTCGACGCTCGCGCTCTTCGCGATCTTCACCGGGTACGCGCTGGTTCGCTTCAACGTGCTCGAGGTCGATCGCTTCACGATCGCGCTCGTCGCGCACTCGATCACGCTCGCGGCCGCGACCGTCGTTTTCGGCGGCGTGTTGCTCGCGCTCGTCCTCGTCGCCGACGGCACGGGACTCGCGAGCTCGCCACCGCTTCTCGTCGTGCTCACCGCCGGCACCACGTGGGCGATCCGGCCGCTGAACGACGCCCTGCGGCGCCGCCTCGACAGGATCTTCCATCGCGACACGGCGGCGGTTCTCGACAGCCTGCCGTCGGTCGTTCAGCGCATCCAGACGTCGGCGGGCGAGGAGCCCGCGGTCGCCGCCGCGCTCGCGGCGATCAACGGGCTGCAGCCCGATCGCTTCGACCTGTGGCGCCGCATCGACGACAAGTGGGTCAACGTGAATGGCGAAGTGCTCTCCGACGACTCGCCGCTCGGTGGCTGGCTCCGCAACGGACGTGCGGCCGGAGTCGGCGGCCTTGCTCCGGAGGTGTTGCCGGGCGCCGCCGAAGAGGAGGCCATCGCGTCAGCGCTCGCGTTGGTCGTTCCCGCGCGAACGCGCGATCGCGCGGTCGCGGCCATCGGCCTCGGCCGGAAGCGCTCGGGGCTCGGCTACACGGAGCGCGAGGTCGCGTTCGCGTCGGCGGTCGCGCAGCAGCTCGCGTTCCGTCTCGCGGCACCGAACGCGGCGGAATCGCGCATCGGAAAGTATCGCGTCGAGAAGCGGCTCGGCGTCGGCGGCGCGGCCGAGGTTTTCCTGGCGTACCACGAGGGACCCGGCGGCTTCGAGCGGCGCGTCGCTCTCAAGTGTCCGCTCCCCGGCTACTACGAAGATCAGGAACAGCCCGGCGATGCGTTCTTCGAGGAGGCGCGGCTGCTCGCGGAGCTCCACCATCCGCACATCGCGCAGGTGTTCGACGCCGGCGTGGTGGACGGCGCGCCGTACATCGCGATGGAATACGTCGACGGGCCGCCGCTGCGCACGTTGATCCGGCTGGCGCCGCAGCCGTCGCTGCCGGTCGTCGCTGCGATCGGCGACTCGCTGCTGCGCGCGCTCGCGTACGCACACGACCGCACCGACGCGACCGGACGGAAGCGCCGCCTCGTGCATCGCGACGTCACGCCAGGGAACGTGCTCGTGAGCCGCGCCGGCGACGTGAAGCTGCTCGATTTCGGCATCGCGATCTCCGACGACGGCCGCTTCTACCGCACGCAGGCCGGGCTCGTGCGCGGCACGCCCGCCTACATGTCGCCCGAGCACGCGCACGGACTCGAGGTCGATCGCCGCACCGACCTCTATGCCGCGGCCGTCGTGCTGTTCGAGCTCGCGACCGGCGAGAAGGCGTTCCCGCACGGACCCGTGCGCTCCGAGGGCCTACCGGACGCGGCGCTGCCGAAGGACCTCGACGCGATCCTCCGCAAGGGCATGTCGCCGAAGCGCGGCGATCGTTTCGACGACGCCGAGGAGTTCCGGAAGGCGCTGCTCTCCGTGTTGCCCGCCGCGTCGCCCGAGGGCATCGCTGCGTGGGTCGTGTCCTGTCAGAGCTTCGCCGGGGAGAGCAACCCGGCGCTCAACACGGGATCCGTGACCGTTGGCGCGACGGCCCGTCCCGATGGCAAGACGACCCGTCTCGGCTGAGCTCGCGCCGCCGCCCGGTCTCGCCGACCCGCACGCGCAGACCGTGTGGGCGACCGGCTTCCGCTTTCCGCGGCGAGTGCCGCTACGTCTCGAGACGTGGGACACGGGGGACGGCGATGTCGTCGACGTGGAGTTCCTTCCCGATCGCGCCGGTGCGCCCGGCGTGCTCGTGCTGCACGGCCTCGAGGGCTCGTCGAAGTCGGTCTACGTGCGCGGTCTTCTCGCGGCCATCCACGCGAAGGGATGGAACGGCGCCGCGCTCAACTTCCGCTCGTGCGGCCCGAGCCCGCACAAACACCCGCACACGTATCACTCCGGTTTCACCGACGACCTGCAGCTCGTGGCGATGCGCGCGAAAGAACGATGGGGACGGCTCGCGGTCGCGGGCTTTTCGCTCGGCGGCAACGTCACGCTCAAGTGGCTCGGCGAGCAGGGCGCGAACGCGCCCGCGATGGCGGGCGTCGGGATCAGCGTTCCGTTCGATCTCGGCGCCGCCGCGAAAGCGATCGACTCGCCGGGTTTTTGGGGCTGGGTGTATCGCGAGCGCTTCCTGCGCTCGCTGCGCCGGAAGGCGCTGCGCACGTGCGCCGCGCATCCCGGTGTGCTCGAGCCGAGCGAGATCCGTCGCGCGACGAGTTTCGCCGCGTTCGACGACATCGTGACCGCGCGGCTGAACGGCTTCGCGAGCGCGACCGAGTACTGGACGCGCTGCTCCTCGAGCGGCTTCCTCGACCGCATCCGCGTGCCGACGCTGATCGTGAGCGCCGACGACGATCCGATCGTGCCGGGCGAGACGATCCCGCGCGAGGCCGTCGCGAATCCCGCGATCGATCTCAAGATCACCGCGCACGGCGGCCACGTCGGCTTCGTGGGCGGCAGCTGGCTGCGCCCGCGCTACGTCGCCGAAGAGTGGGCGATGGAGTTTCTCGCGCGCCGCTTCGCCGACTCTTGAATCGGCGGACCCTGACAAAATCGCAAGGGATTCTCCCGAGAGAGCGCGACATCGGCCCTCGCTTTCGCGATCCTCCTGGCCGCGGTCGGCACGGTGCCGTATCCGTGCGAACGGCGGCGGGTTGGGGGAAGGGTGTCGATCGAGTCGTCGCGTCTCCGGACGATGCCGCTGCGCGGAGTCTTGAAGACGTTGGGGCCTGCGAGCCCCTGGTAACAGTTGCGACCTCTCCTGGAGAGGTACGCCATGCCAACTCTTGCGACGCGCGAAAAAAAACGGCGCTCTTCAGAACACGATCGCTCCAGCCTCTGCTACCTACGGATTTGTACCGGCGCGGTACAGATCTGGAGGGACGCCGAGGAGCTGGAGAGATTGCGTGCTCCAGTTTCGCACTCCCCGCGCGACCGCGACGCGCGAAGAGGCGACGGCCCAATCGACACCTTCCCCCAACCCGCCGCCGTTCGCACGGATACGGCACCGAGTCGATCGCGGCCAGGAGGATCGCGAAAGCGAGGGCCGTTGTCGCGAATGATCAGGGTCCGCCGAATCAAGTGGGCGCCTTCGCGCGAGGCCGAATGTTGCTTCGGTCAGCCCGATTCGTAGATCGGCGATTCCCACGCCAGGATCCCGGCGGGACCCTGCGTCGCGTCTTCGGCGGCGGGCGGCACGCCTTCCGGAAGGCGAAAGAGATCCGTCGATGTGTCGGGAAAGTGCCGGTCGTAGATCGGCGACACCTTCAGGCCATTTTCGAGGATGACCTCGGTGCGTTGGGCACCGTAGCGAGCAACGACCTGATGGTTGTTGGCATCGCCACCGTTGAGGCGCACGGTCGTCGTCACGATCTCCTGCGCCTGACGCACGGCGATCTCCTCCGCCATGCCGGCGACGGGAAGGAACATCGCGACGGCGAGAAGGGTCGTTCGCATCGACTTCCCGGCCACTGTATCGGGAAAAGAGCCGGGAACCCAAGGCACGGGCCCGGCGTCTCCGTGGGGCTATGCTTCGCCCGCGTCGAGAGAGGGAGACCTAAAAATGATTGGCAGCGTACTGGCGGCCGCGCTTTTCCTGGCCGCACCGGAGTCGAACGCGATGAGCGACTACTCGAAAATTCAGCCCGAAGCGGAGCGCCTCTACTCGAACGGAAGCTTTCAGGGGGCGCACGACCTCTACGAGAAGGTGGATCGCAAGGACCTCTCCAAGGACGCCGTCCGCTGGGTGGAGTTCCGCATCGCCGATACGGATTGGCGTTCGCAGGCCGCGAGCAAGACCAACGACGACTCGCGCTACGAGATGGCGCGGCAGAAGCTCGACGAGCTCGTGCGTGACGCGGCCCGCGTCGAAGACCGCGATCGCCTCTGGGCGGAAGTGCAGGAGTCGCTCGGAGACTTCTGGTGGACGCGCCGCGATCAGCGCAACTGGTATCAGGGCTGGCAGCACTACCAGCTCGCGCTCGACTGGTGGGGCGGCGCGGCCGACGTCGAGCTCGCGCGGAAGAAGTACCTCGCGATCGTGTGGCGCGCGGTGCGCCCGGCCGACGCCGAGGAGTACTACGACTACGGCTACTACGGGAACTGGATCCCGGTGCCGGTCCTCGAGAACGTGCTTGCGATCGCGCAATCGAAGGACGACCTCGCGCACGCGCACTACCTGATGGCGATGGGCCTCAAGCAGCAGGGCGAATGGGAGAGCCAGGCGCGCATCCCCGAAGAGTTCGAAGCGGCGCTCGCGACCGGCAAGAGCAGCGAGTGGTACGACGACGCGCTGTACGGCTACGCGGAGTTTCTCGAGCAATACGGCCGCGCCGTCGAGCTCGAAGCGGGCGGGTGGACGCGCGAGCAGGATTTCGTCGCGGCGCTCGCGCTGTTTCAGCGCTTCCTGAAGGAGTTCAAGAAGGGCGAGTCGCGCTTCTGGGACCAGGCCAAGCAGCGCGCGGATGACATCGTCTCGACGTCGCTCTCCGTCGGCGTCTCGAACCTCTTCCTGCCCGACTCCGAGGTCCAGTACTACCTGAACTGGAAAAACGTCTCGAAGATCGACCTCGCGCTCTACAAGGTGGATCTCGCCGCCGGCGTCGAATTCGGCAAGGACGAAGGGTCCGGTGCGTGGCTGCAGTCGCTGAAGGTGAGCGACAAGATGCGCCGCAAGTCGTGGACGCACGACACCAAGGACACGGGCGACCACAAGCCGGGTAGCGCGCAGCTCAAGCTCGACGGAAAGCTCGAGCCCGGCGCGTACGTCCTCGAGGCGTCGTCGGGCAAGGAGAAGGCGCGCGAGCTCGTCCTCGTGACCGACACCGCGATCGTCCTCAAGAGCTCGGGCACGAAGATCGTCGCGTTCACCGTCGAGGTAGAAAAGGGCGTTCCGCTCGTTGAAGCGGACATCGTGCTCTGGCAGCGCCACTACACGAGCTCGAACTGGAAGTGGCAGCGCTCGTCCGCGAAGACGAACAAGGAAGGCGTCGCCGTCTTCGATCGCGTGAAGAGCGATTCGTCGAGCGCGGAAGTGTTCGCGGTCTCGACGCTGGGCAGCCGGCAGTCGTATTCCACCGGCTACGCGCCGCATCGGCAGGGCGCGAGCGCGTCGTGGAAGCTCTACGCGTTCACCGATCGCCCCGCGTACCGCCCCGGCGACGTCGCGCAGTGGAAGGTGATCGCGCGCAGCTACGACGGCGCGGTCTACAAGACGCCGTCGGGACAGAAGCTCGACTGGGAGATCCACGACGCGCGCGGCACGAAGGTGAAAGATGGCAGCGCGAAGCTCAACGGCTTCGGCAGCGCCTGGGGCGAGCTCGCGCTCACGGCGGAAATGCCGCTGGGCCAGTTCCAGGTGCACTTCAAGATCGACGGCAGCCACGTCGGCAACGCGGTGCTGCTGCGGCTGGAGGAGTACAAGCTGCCGGAGTTCCAGGTCACGGTGAAGACGCCGATCGACGAGAAGACCGGCAAGCGGAAGGCGTTCCGTCTCGGCGACAAGGTCGAGGCGTCGGTCGAGGTCGAGTACTACTTCGGCGGCGCCGTCGCGAACGCGGACGTCGAGCTGCAGGTGTTCCAGAACCACCACTACGCGCGGTGGACGCCGCCGCGCGAGTACCCGTGGTTCTACGACGACATGGAATCGCATCGGGGCTGGTACGACGACGGCGGCTCGATCATCAAGTCGGAGCGCGTGAAGACCGACGCCACCGGCAAGGCGACGATCACCTTCGACACGCCGCGCGGAGCGGGCCAGGACTACGACTACCGCATCGAGGCGAAGGTGACGGACTCGTCGCGCCGCGAGGTCATCGGCAGCGGCAGCGTCCGCGTCACGCGCCAGAAATTCTATGTGTATGCGAACGCGGCGCACGCGCTCTACAAGCCGCAAGACAAGGTGTCCGTCGACTTCCGCGCGTTCGACGCGAACGAGGAGCCCGCGACCGTCGAGGGCAAGGTCACCGTCTTCCGTGATTTCTGGCGCGAGGTGTGGGTCGCTCCCGACGGAAAGGAAGCGTCGGGCGCCGCGCTCGAGCTCGCGATGCGCACCGAGAAGGACTTCCATCAGACGTGGCGCGTGAAGTTCCGCGGCTATGAACACGACGAGATCCTGACGCGCAACGTGAAGACCGACGCCGAAGGGAAGGCGGAGCTCTCGTTCACGCCGGCGAAAGAGGGCTACTACCGCGTCGCGTGGGTTTCAAAAGAGAAGCGCGAGTCCGAGGTACGTGCGGAGACGACGGTGTGGGTCGCGACCAACGCGTCGAACGACCTCGGCTACCGGCACGGCGGGCTGGAGATCCTCCTCGACAAGGACACCGTGCGGCCGGGCGGTGTCACGCCCCTCCTCATCACGGTGCCCACGAGCGATCGCTGGGTGCTCTTCACCGTCGAGGCCGACGATCTCTACGAGGTGAAGGTCCTCCACGTGACCGGAACGGTGAAGCTCGTGGAGCTCTCCGTCGAAGACAAACACGTGCCGAACATCTACCTCGGTGGCCTGATGGTCTCCGAGCGCCAGATCTTCTCGGCGGACAAACAGGTGATCGTGCCGCCCGTGAAGCACTTCCTCGACGTGAGCGTGGAGCCTGATCGCAAGGACTACCAGGCGCGCGACGAAGGCACGTTCAAGGTCACCACCCGCGACTGGCAGGGGAAGGCCGTCTCCGCGGAGGTCTCGCTCGGCGTCGTCGACGAGTCCGTCTACTACATTCAGTCGGACCTCGCGCCGGATCCGCGACAGTTCTTCTTCGGCTCGAAACGCGGACGCAACGTGCAGACGAGCAGCACGTTCCAGCAGCGCTCGTTCATCAAGCTCGTTCCCGGTGGGAAAGACGGCCTGCTTCTCGACGACCGCATGGTCGATCGCAAGAAGCAGGAGGAGCAGAGCAATCTCCGACAGAACGAGAACGACCTCTCTCGTTCGCGCGACGAGGGCGGCCGGTTCGACGACGCGATGCCGGCGGAGCTTGCAGCGGCGCCGATGGGCGCCGCTCAGGCGACCGGCAGCAAGATGGTTTCGGAGGACCGCGAGAAGAGCGGGAAGGAAGTCGCCAAGAAGAAACCCGCCAATGGGCCGGGTGAGCCGCCATCGGGCGGTGAGAACGATGGCGACGGCGCCGGCGGAGGTCCGGCGGTGCAAGTGCGCACCGATTTCCGCGCGACCGCGTTCTGGGGACCGGAGGTCGCGACGGGCGCGGACGGCGTCGCCACTGTGAAGCTCAAATATCCCGACTCGCTCACGGCGTGGCGCGCGACGGCGCGTGCGGCGGGTGCGGGCGCGCAGTTCGGCATCGGCACGGGCAACGCGCGCACGCGCATGCCGCTCCTCGTTCGCCTGCAGGGACCGCGGTTCTTCGTGGTCGGCGATTCGACGGTGATCTCGGCCGTGGTGAACAACAACACCGCCGAGGCGATCTCCGTGACGCCCGAGCTCATCGCCGACGGGCTCACCATCAAGAGTGGCGCGGGGAAGAAGGTGAGCGTGCCCGCGAACGGCAACGCCCGCGTCGACTGGGTCGTGCAGGTGGAACGCCCCGGTGAAGCGCGGCTGCGCGTGACGGTGAAGGGCGGCGGCTTCGGCGACGCGATGGAGAAGACGTTCCTCGTGCACGAGCACGGCGTCGAGAAGCTCCTCGTGAAGGCCGGGAAGATGAAGGGCTCCTCCGTCGACGTGAAGCTCCTCCTTCCAAATGATCGGAAGGACGGGTCGACAAGCGTCACCGTGCAGGTGGCGCCGAGCCTGGCGGTCACGATGCTCGACTCGCTGCCGTATCTCATCGACTACCCGTACGGGTGCACCGAGCAGACGATGAGCCGGTTTCTGCCGGCGTCGATCGTCGCGCGGACGCTGAAGGAGCTGGGCGTCGATCCGGCAGACGCGATGGAGCGTGCGTTCGGCGGCATCGAGAAAGCCCATACCGGCAAGACGCAGCCGAAGGGGAAAAAGGACCTCGCGAAGCTCGACGACATGACGAGCGAGGGGCTGAAGCGCCTTTACGACTTCCAGCACCCGGACGGTGGCTGGGGCTGGTGGAAGGAAGGCACGTCGGATCGCTACATGACGGCGTACGTCCTCTGGGGGCTCGCGATCGCGCGGGACGGCGGCATCGCCGTGAAGAGCGACGTGACGGCGAGCGCGGCAAGCTGGCTCGAGAAGGAGCTGGTGCAGGAGGAAAACGATGGCGATCGCGCCGCATGGCTGCTGCATGCGCTCTCCGCGCATCACGCAAAGCGGAAGACGATCGGTGAGCTCGAGAAGAAGGCGTTCGATCGAGCGTTCAAGAACCACACGGGGCTGTCGGCGTACGGTCGCGCGTTGCTCGCGATCTCCGCGAAGCGCTACGGCTACGGCGAGCAGGCGAAGCTGCTGGTGACGAACCTGCAGAACGGCGTGGTGCGCGACGACAAGCCGGACACGTCGATCGTGATCCAGGGGGAACAGGAGTCGGGCGCAAACGTGCAGGGCACGGTGCACTGGGGTTCGGACTCGATGTATTGGCGCTGGCACGAGAGCGGCATCGAGAGTACGGCGTTCGCGATCGCCGCGATGATGGCGGTGGATCCGGCGTCGCCGCTCCTCGAACCCGCGGTGAACTGGCTCATCAAGAACCGCCGCGGGGCGCAGTGGAGCAACACGAAGGACACGGCGATCGTGGTGCTCGCGCTGACGGACTACCTGAAGAAGAGCGGGGAGATCGGACAGGACCTCGAGTACCGGCTCACCGTGAACGGGAAGGAGATCGCGAAGAAGAGGATCGCGAAGACCGATCCGCTCACCGCGCCGAGCCGGTTCACGGTCGACCCCAAGCTCATCAAGGACGGGGCGAACGAGATTCGTATCGAGCGCGTTGCTGGCAAAGGCCCGCTCTATTTCTCCGCGGAAGCGAGCTTCTTCTCGCTGGAGGAGCCGGTGACCGCGGCGGGCAACGAAATCTTCGTGCGCCGGCAGTACTTCAAGTATGTCGGACGGAAGACGCTGCTCAAGGGCTACGTCTACGATCGGCAGCCGCTTCTCGACGGCGAGAAGGTGACCTCCGGTGAGCGCGTGGAGGTGGTGGTCTCGGTCGAGGCGAAGAACGACTACGAGTACCTGCTGTTCGAGGACCTCAAACCCGCCGGTTTCGAAGCGGTCGAGGTGACGTCCGGGCAGCCGGTCTACGCGAAGCAACTCAAGGCGTCGGCGCTGAAAGCGACGCTCGGCGCGGGCGGGCGAGGGCTCGCGACGGACTCGGTCGACTTCACCGGGGAGCAGCGGTGGGTCTACCAGGAACTGCGCGATCGGAAAGTCGCGCTTTTCATCGACAAGCTCCCGCAGGGCGTGTGGGAGATCCGGTACGACCTGCGCGCGGAAGTGCCGGGCACGTTCCACGCGCTGCCGGTGCTCGGCCACGCGATGTACGTGCCCGAGATCCGCTGCAACGGCGCGGAGATCCGTCTCACGGTCCTCGATCGGGAGTAGCGGGCGACGACGTGTGACGGACGCACCGCGGGTCGCGACGCGGTGCGTCCTATTTTTTCCTGTCCGGACGGGCGTCCGTGCGCTTGAGTTGCGCGTTCCGAACCGGAGGTTCCTCGTGCGTCGACTCGCCCTCGTCCTGTGTTGTTTCGCGATCACCAGCGCCGCTGCCTGCAGCGGAGGCGACGACGGCAAGAAGAAGGACGGCGCGACCGTTCCCGACGACCTCGGTCCCGACGCCGTCCCGGAGCTCGGCACGTCTCCGGCGTTCACGGTGATCGGCTCGTCCGTCGAGGGACTGGACGTCCCGCGCGACCTCGCGTTCCACCCCACGCGCGACGAGTTGTGGACCGTGAACCGCGAGACCGACTCGACGGTCATCTACTTCCATCCCGGCATGGTCACGCAGAGCTCGCAGAACCTGACCGACGGCTACGCGATGCATTTCATGGAGGAACCCAGCGCGATCGCGTTCGGTGAGCCCGGTTTCTTCGGCACGTGTGGAGAATCGCGCAACACCTACAACGGCCAGGCGCCGCCCAACGACTACATGGGCCCGGTGCTCTGGTCGGACGACCTCGCCGTCTACGCGCAGCCGAGCGGCACCGAGCTCGGCAGCCACCTCGACATGCTCCACGAGAGCCCGAACTGCATGGGCATGGCGTGGGACACGGGCAACGTCTACTGGGTCTTCGACGGCCACAACGCGAACCTCGTGCGCTACGACTTCGATCAAGACCACGGTCCCGGAAACGACAACCACGGCGACGGCATCGTGCGCCGCTTCACCGACATCGAGCTGACTCGTCAGCCCGACGTCATCAGCGACATGGTGATCGACCACACGACCGGCCTCCTCTACATCGCGGACACCGCCACGGGTCGCATCCTCTGGGTCGACACGACGACGGGAGCGATGACCGGCGATCTCGACAGCATCGAGTCGGGTGGGGCTGCACCCGACGAATACACCGAGTGGCGCGGCGCGAAGAGCGGCCTCGTCGCTCGGAATCTCGACGCGCCGTCCGGCCTCGCGCTCGACGGCAACCGTCTCTTCGTGACCGAGCACGGCCGGGGATCGATCACGGTGTTCGACCTCGACGAGGAAAAGGCGATTGGCCGTCTCGATACGCCGGCGACGTCGATCATGGGCATCGAGCTCGGACCCGACGGCAAGCTCTGGTACGTCGACGCGGGCTCGAACGAGCTCGTCCGCGTCGATCCGTGATCCCAACCTCACCCTGAGCGAGGCCGCGCAGTTTGCGGCCGAGTCGAAGGGCTTGGTGATCTTGCACAGCCCTTCGATTTAGCTATCGCTCGCTCAGGGTGAGGAGGGCTCGAACGGGAGGCGCAGCTGGCGCTCGGGGCCTTCCGCGCCCCAGGGCTCGGCGACGAGCCCGTGCACGGACACGCCGAGCAGCCGCACCGCGCGTGCGCCGGCCTCCGTGCGATCGAGCATCGACTTCGCGCGCGCCGCGATCTCGTCGGCGAGACGCGTCGCGGGCTTCTTCGTGTCGGAGCGTGTGATCGTCTCGAAGTTCGCGTAGCGCACCTTGATGGAGACCGTGCGAGCGAAGAGCGCGTGCCGCTCGAGCCACTCGGCGCCGTCGCGCGCCATACGATCGAGAAACGCGAGCATCTCGCCGCGATCGGTGAGGTCCTTTGCGAACGTCTCTTCGCTGCCGGACGACTTCGGATCCCACTCCGACTCGACGGTGCGATCGTCGATGCCCCGCGACATCTCCTGCAGCCCCTCGGCCCAGTTGCCGACCGCCTGCCGCAGGAGCTCGATCGGCGCGTTGCGCACGTCGATGAGCTTGTGCAGCCCGAGCTCCTTCAACCGCTTCGCGGTGACCGGACCGACGCCCCACAGCGCCTCGACCGGCAGCGGCTCCAGGAACGAGTCGACGCGCTCCGGCGCGATCACCGTGAGGCCGTCGGGCTTTTTCCAGCCGGACGCGATCTTCGCGAGGAACTTGTTCGGCGCGACCCCGGCCGATGCCGTGAGCCGGGTTTCGTCGACGATGCGCTGCTTGATCCAGCGGGCGACCTCGACGCCCAGCGGCATACCGAGTGCGTTCTCCGTCACGTCGAGATACGCCTCGTCGAGCGAGAGCCCTTCGACGAGCGGCGTCACCTCGCGGAAGATCTCGAAGATGCGCTTCGAGGCGGCGCTGTATTTCGAAAAATCCGGCGGCACGATGACGAGCTGGGGACACTGGCGGATCGCGCGGGACATCGGCATCGCGGAGCGCACGCCGAAGACGCGCGCCTCGTAGCTCGCGGCGCAGACGACGCCGCGGCCATCCGGACTTCCGCCGACGGCGACGGGCTTCCCCTTGATCGAGGGATCGTCGCGCTGCTCCACCGACGCGTAGAACGCGTCCATGTCGACGTGCAGGATCTTGCGAGTCGCCAAGGCAAGACGAGCGTATCGTAGTTTGCGTTCGCGTGCACGCTCATCGGCGGCCCAGGGCGTTGGCGGTTCCCGCGCCGGCAGGAGGCGCGTGCAGCGACGGGTACTGGATCGCCGGCGGCGTGTAGTAGCGCGGCGTGTTGTTGCCCATGAGGCTGTTGTTTTGCGTCCACGGCAGCGTCGGCGTCGTGCTCGAGAACGGCGTGGGCGCCGTCATCTGCGAACGACGCCGCTGCTCGAGCTCGAAGAGCGTCGGCGGGCGGTAGACGGGCGGCACGATCCGGGGCGGCGGTGCGGTCATCTGCGCGGCGCGATCCCGAATGCGGGCCGCTTCGATCTGTGCCGCCGTCGGCGGCGGAGGCAGCGGCGGGGGCGGCGCCGTCATCTGCGAGAGGCGATCGAGGCGGCGGCGCTCCTCCGGACTCATGCGAAACCCGGCGCCCGGACGGAAGATCGAGCCGGGCCCCACGCTGATCTGCACGCCGGCCTCGGCGCCGACGCCTGCGGTCAAGCCCGCGTCGAAGTGGATCCGCGCGCGCCCGTCGCGAAACTCGGCGCCGGCGTGTGCCGATGCACCGACACCGGCGTTCGCGCTTCCCGCGACGCGGATCTGGATGTCGATAACGAGGAGCGGAATGGAGATCGTTCCGCTCGCCTCGGCACGTGCGCCCGCGAAGATCTCGGCGCCGACGTTCACGCCGACTCCCTGCGGTCCCGCCTCGGCGCCGGCGGTCGCGCCGCCGCGGATGAGGACGGCCGCGCTGCCGTCGAGCGTGGTCGTGGTGCCGAGGATCTCGAGCGGCCGCGTGGCGCCGTTCACACCGACGAGCGTGAGCGTGCCGTTCGCCTCGACGCGCACGCGCAGGTTGTTCCCGCTGTTGTTGCCGGCGCCGAGCGACATGTCGTACGCGCCGTGCGCCCGGAGCGCATCGAAGTTGACGCGTCCCGCGGGCCCATCGAGCACGACGAGGCGGCCGTCGCGGAAGCCGATGCCGTTGAGCCCGACCGCACCTTCACCGGCCGTGCCGTTCGCGGGATTTCCGCGAAGCACCAGGACGGCGACGCCGTCGGTCTGCTGCGGCCCTGCGTGCTGGCCGTGCTGCACGCCGACGCCGGGCGATCCGCCCGAGCCGTTGTTGATCGGTGGCGTTTGTGCGTCCGCCGAAACGGCGAGCGACCCCGCGGCGAGTGCGAGTGCTGCGAAGGTATGACGGACCCAATTCATTGGCGCCTCCTGGCGTCTGCGGACTTCGACCACGAGACGTCAGTGCAAGCGCGCGCCCAGGCTCGACAAGGACCCTGGGTCGCGAAGTGACCGGGCGATTCGTCAGCGCAATTCGCGTTTCGCCCGCGCGCTCCGCTGGTCGCATGGAAACGCGGGCCATCAGTGAACGTCGCGCAAGTGGAAGGCGCGCTTTGCACTATCCTCGTGGCGCATGGCGGCCGCGAAGAAGCTCGTGCTCGTGGACGGAACGGCGCTGATCTTCCGCGCCTACTTCGCCATTCCCGCGAACTTCGCGACGACGAAGGGCCTGCACACGAACGCGATCTACGGATTCGCGACGATGTTCCGGAAGCTCTTCGCGGGACGGAAGCCGGAGCTCGGCGCGGTCGTCTTCGACAGCGGCGGGAAGACGTTCCACGAGGAGAAATATCCGCAATACAAAGCGCAGCGCCCGCCGCTGCCCGACGACCTTTTCGAGCAGTTCGCGTGGATCGACCGAGTGGTCGAGGCGCATCGCTTCCCGCGCGTGCGCGTCGATGGCTACGAAGCGGACGACGTGATCGGCACGCTCGCCGTCGCGGGCGCTGCCGCCGGGCACGAGGTGCTGATCGTTTCCGGCGACAAGGATTTCGCGCAGCTCATCGGCGAGCGCATCCGCATGTTCGATCCGCTGCGCGACGTCACCTACGACAGCGAGCTCGTCCGCAAGAAGTGGGGCGTGAAGCCGCCGCAGATGATCGATCTGCTCGCGCTGATGGGTGACAGCGTCGACAACATCCCCGGCGTCGCCGGCATCGGCGCGAAGGGCGCGACCACGCTGCTCGAGACCTACGGCTCGCTGACCGGGATCTACGAGAAGCTCGGCGAGCTCAAGGGGAAGCAGAAGACGGCGCTCGAGACGGGGCGGGACGCAGCGATGCTCTCGCGCGAGCTCGCGACGATCGACATCGCGGCGAAACTCCCGGTGACGCTCGCCGATCTCGCGCTCGTGCCGCCCGAGCCCGCCGCGCTCAACACGCTCTACAAGGAGCTGGAGTTCTACTCGCTGCTCTCGGACGACGAGCGCAGCGGCGTCGAGCACGGCACGGGCGCCGGCGAATACACCGTTCTCGCGGACACCGCGGCGGCGATCGCCGCGATCGACGCGGAGTTCGCGGCGGGAGTGCCCGTGGCCGTCGTGCCGCTGCACGACGGCCCGCTCGTGCGCGGGCGGCTCGCCGGTATCGCGCTTTGCACGAAGCCCGACCGCGCGATCTATCTCCCGCTCGAAGGGGAGGGGGCGAAGCCGGGCGGCGCCGCGTTCGATCGCCTGCGCGCGCATCTCGGGGACGCGGCGAAGCCGAAGCTCACCCACGACGTGAAGGCCCTGTGGCTCCTGCTGAAGCGGCGTGGCATCGAGCTTCGCGGCGTCACCGGCGACGCGATGCTCGCGTCGTATACCGCGGAGCCGACCAAGCTCATCCCGCACCGCCTCGACCAGATCGCGCGCGAGTATCTGCAGCGCACGCTGAAACCGCTCAAGGACCTGACGGGCAGCGGCCAGAAGGAGAAGCCCATTGCCGCGGCACCGGTCGAGGACGCGGGAGAGATCGCGTGCTCCTACGCGGACGCGCTGGTTTCGTCGTGGCCGAAGATCGTCTTGCGGCTCGAGGCCATCTCGCTGTTCGAACACTTTCGCGATCACGAGCTGCCTCTCGCGTTCGTGCTCGGGAAAATGGAGCTCGACGGCATCAAAGTGGATCCCGTCGAGCTCGCCGCCGCCGGCAAGGAGTTCGCCACGCTCCGCGCCGCCGAAGAGAAAACCGTTCACGAGCTCGGCGGTCGCGTCTTCAACATCGGCTCGACGAAACAGCTCGGGGCCGTGCTCTTCGACGAGCTGAAGCTCCCGATCCTGAAGCGCACGAAGACCGGCTACTCGACGGACTCGGAGGTGCTCGAGAAGCTCGCGCTGAAACACCCCATGGCGAAACACGTCCTCGAGTTCCGCAAGTTCGAGAAGCTGATCAACACGTACACGGACGTGCTGCGCGACGCGATCAGCCCGGAGACGGGCCGAGTGCACGCGACGCTGCAGCAGACCGCGGGTGCGTCGGGGCGCCTCATCGCGACGGATCCGGATCTGCAGCGCACGCCGGTGAAGACGCCCGAGGGGAAGCGCATCCGCATGGCGTTCGTCGCGGAGCCCGGGCACCGCCTCATCGCGGCCGACTGGAGCCAGATCGAGCTGCGCGTGCTCGCGCACATTTCCGGCGATCCGCTGCTCGTCGATTCGTTTCAGCGCGGCATCGACGTGCACCGCCGGACCGCGTCGCAGATCTTCCACGTCGAGCCCGCGGCGGTGACGAGGGACCAGCGCGACGCGGGCAAGACCGTGAACTTCGCGACGATCTACGGACAGGGCGCGACGGCGCTCGGCCAGATCCTCGGCATCCCGCGGACGGAAGCCGCCGGTTACATCGACGAGTACTTCCGCGCGTACGCCGGCGTGCGCACCTGGCTCGACGAGACGATGGTAGACGCGCACGAGAAGGGGTACGTGACGACGCTGCTCGGGCGGCGCCGCTGGATCCCCGAGCTCTTCTCGAAGAACCAGATGGACGCCGCGATCGGCGAACGGATCGCCGCGAACACGCCGATCCAGGGAAGCGGCGCCGATCTCTGCAAGCTCGCCATGCTCGAGATTGCGCGACGCCTGGAGCGCGAGAAGCTGCGCACGAAGATGCTCGTGCAGATCCACGACGAGCTCGTCTTCGAGGCGCCCGAGTCAGAAGTGGAGCGCGCGTGCGCGCTCGTGAAGGACGTGATGGAGGGGTGCTACCCGCTGAAGGTCCCGCTCGTCGCCGAGGTCGGGCACGGCGCGACGTGGGCCGGCGCCAAGGGATAGCGCGGCCTCACCCTGAGCGAGGCGGCGCTGTTTGCCGCCGAGTCGAAGGGCTTTGTGAGCTCTCACGGCCCTTCGACTCGCGCCGCAAACTGCCGCGGCGCTCGCTCAGGGTGAAGTGGCTCCGCTTACCAGAGCTTCCACCACTTCTTCTTCGCGTCGATCTTCTTCGCGGCTTCGCGGCCGGCCGTGGTGTCGGGCGCCGGCGCCGGAGCGCCGGGTGCCGGCGGCGGCGCGGGCGCGCGCTTCGGCTTCGCCAGTCGCGGCCAGCTCGGCTTGTAGCTGTTCTTGCGATGGATCTCGCGCACGCGAGCGACGAGCGCGTCGCCTTTGGTCTTGTCGACCATGCGGACGTACGCCGCGAAGCCGCCGATCGCCGCGAGCACGTCCGTCGAACCGCCCCACGTCTTGCCCGCGGGGCCGCTCTTCTCGATCTGCTGGAGCACCGCCCGAAACCGCCGGAGATCCGCACGCGGCACCGACGGCTTCGCGCCGTTCACGACGAGGCCGGTCACTTCGCGGCGCCGGCCCTTCCGCTGCACGCGCACCTTGTCCTCGTGAACGACGAGGCCTTCTTTCGTCACGAAATACCGCACGCGCGAGAGCAGCAGGCCCGTCTGGTCGATCGCTTCCTTCGTGCTCGCGGAGAAGGTGAGGTCGTCGGCGTAGCGCGTGTAGGCGAAGCCCAGGTTCGACGCCATCTTCTTCAGGCGGCGATCGAGGCGCTGGCACAAGACGTTGGTGATCGCGGGCGACGTGGGCGCGCCCTGCGGCACGCGGCGCTCGGACGTCGCGACGTAATACGTCCGGCCGTCGAGCTCGACCTCCTCGACGTCGCACGCGGTGCACACCAGCGCGAGGATCGTCGCGACCGCTTCGCTGTAGCCCATCCACTGGTACATGCGCTTCACGCGCGGATAGCGGATCGACGGGAAGAAGTCCTTGAGGTCCACGTTCACGACGCACGCCGCGGACACGTGCTGCGTCGCGTTCGTCACGATCGACTTGCCGGCGCGGAAGCCGTGCACCGCGTCGTGCGGCACGTGCTTCTCGAGGATGTTGTGGAGGATCCAGTGCTGCGCGCTCTTCAGGCGCGGCATCGGCGCCGAGATCACGCGCACGCCGCCCGTCTTCTTCGGCACGGAGAAGCGGCGGTAGTGCGAGATGCGCGTCGTCTTGCGGTGATACGAGAGGAAGCGCAGCTCGCCGAGCGTGATGCCCATCGCCTTCGCGAGCGCTTCCGGCGTCTGGAAAGAGGGGAGGCCGAGCTTCGCGAGCTGCGCCGCATCGCCCGTCTGGTTGTTGAGGCCGCCGGAAACTCCGCGGCCGAGATACACGATCTCGTGGTCCTTCTTGCCGCGCCACGCCTCGGCGCGGGCGAGACGCTCGCGCTCGCGGCGCTCCTTCGTCTCCTTCTGCTTGCGCTTGGATTCCTCCATGCGCTTCTTGCGAAGCTCGCGGCGTACGCGCTCGCTGTCGCGGAGCTTGCGCATCTCCTGGCCGAGCTTGGAGAGCTCCTCGCCGAGCGTGCGCTGCACGCGGATGTCGTCCGCGGGGTCCTCGGGGAGCGTGCCCTTCTTCGGCCAGAAGCCGAGACGGACCATCTCCTCCATGATGACGGACTCGCGCCCCTCCTTGCGGATGCGGTCCCAGATGGCTTGTCGTCGGTCTTCTGCCATTCGTTCCTCTGAAAAAACACACGGAAAGCGGCCTGGAGAGTGTCTTCGTACCGGTCCAGGACTGGATCGCTCAACTCCAGCGGGTTCCGCGGGGTGTCGGTCATTGAATCGGCGTAGACAATTCACACCGCAATACCGACACCCCGCGAGAACCCGCACAGTCGAGAGCGGGCCAGTGGTGCATGAACGACCAGGGAGCAAGGACGGCGATACGCCGTCCGGTTGCAAGTCTTCAGCTCCCCAAGCCGCCTTCCGTGATCCTTTCTGAGTTGAAGTTCTTTGCTGCGAAAAGTGCTGCATCGCGCGAGAAAAGGTTCGCCCTTCGTATCTGTCCAGGACTGGATCGCTCAACTCCAGACGGATCCGGAGCCCATGCGTCGAAGACTCCGGCGCAGCTCTAAGTCCCACCGCTTCACGCATGGGCTCCGAGATCCGTCACAGTCGAGAGCGGGCCAGTGGTGCATGACCGAACACGTGGCATGGACGGCGATACGCCGTCCGGTTGCAAGGTCCAAGTCGAACCGGTTCTCGCGCGATATGTGTTCGAGGTGATCGTTAGTGCAGAGACTCCTTCCGCTTCGCGTACGACATGCGCAGCGCGAGGATGTGCTCGCACGGCCCCTGGCGAAGCTGGTTCTGCTGATGGAAGTTGCAGGTGCAGTCCGCCTTCACGAGGCGATCGTCTCCGTCGAGCTGGAACCACACGGCCATGGCGGGCCGGGCCTTCGTCACGGTGACGGCGGGGCGGCCCCAACGGCGGGCCTGCACCTGCTCGACCTTCGGCGGCACGTTGACCAGGCCCTTCACCTCCAGGCCCTTGTCGTTCATGTTCGCCGACTGGATCATCGCGCCCTGTTCCTCGAGGATCGCGGTCGCGTCCTCTTCGCGCTCGTTCGAGAAGCGCAGCTTGTCGAGCGGCAGCGGCTCACGCGACAGCTCGCGAGCGCGCCACACGTCGCGCGAGAGGTCGTAGATCACGATGCCCGCCTGCGTGCACGCGGACAGCGCGCCCAGCACGGTCGCGCGATCGAGCTGCAACCGCGCGGTCAGCTCCTCCGTCGTAGCGAACCACGTGGACTTCAGGCTCTCGAACACGCGCAGCTTCGTCGCGGGGGTCACCACGGTGCGCGGCGCCATCAGGTCGAAGTTGCCGGCCTGCGACCAGTCGTTTTTCGTCCAGCCCGAGAGGCCGAGCGTGAAGCTCATGTGGCCGAGGTCCGCGACGTAGAACGTGGGCATTCCCTTGCCGAGCAGGTGCACGCGGAAGCTCTTCGCGACCTGGATGAGACGCTCCAGGATCAAGATGCGGCGGCGGCCCCAAACTCTGATCTCGGCGCCGGTCTTTCCCTTGTAGAGGGAGCGCGGGCAGACGACCTCGATCTCCCACGGCTCGAACACGACGCGCACGGGCTTGTCGGGCTCGAGGTGCCAGCGCATCGAGCGCGGGCCCTTCTTTTCCTTCCGGCGGCGCAGTACGAAGCAGAGGTTGTGGACGTCCATCGGGTGCAGGTCGAACGACGTCGCGGGGAAGGTCATCGCCGAGGAGACCTGCAGGAAGCCGCGCACCCAGCTCTCGGGCACGTCGATCTTCTTCTCCTGGAACGACTCCTCGTGATCGGTGTGCACCTGGAAGCCGGACGGATCGATCTCGAACTGCGTCGTCTTGTAGCTGCGGATCTTCTGGAACTCGCCGTAGAGCTCGTGCGAGTAGTCGATGTTCGTCGTACCGCACGCGAACTCGCCGATGTCCTTGAAGGTTTCGAAACCCGCGCCGAGCTTCGCGTAGGTGGACTCGTCGCGCGAGAAACACTCGAAGAAAACCTGGTCCGGATGCACGGTAATGACGGGGTCGAACAGGATCCGCGCCTCGGGATCGTTCGCCATCACCCAGTTGTAGTACTCGCCGCGCGCCTTGTAATAGGGCGCCCACCGTTCCTGGCGGCGGTGCTGCAACGCGCGCAGCTCGTCCTGGATCTGCTTGATGCGGGCGCCGACCTGCACCGACTGGCCCATGACGGCGGCGATGTCGGTCTGTTCCTGCGTCTTCAGCCACTCGAGATACGCGGTCTTGTCCTTCGGCTTGAAGCGCAGATCGGAGATGACGACGTCGTGCAGCGCGCTCATCGCCTCGCGGAACTCGACGGCCTTCGCGAGGTTGCCGCGGAAGAACGTGGGCTGCCGCTTCGTGTCGGGCGCGAAGCTCATCCCCGTCGCGTTCGCGGCGCTGCTCACCGACGTCGGCTTCTTGTACGCGTACGAAAATTCCATTACCTACGAACCTCGACGGGAACGCGCTTGATGGGGAGGTCCGTTCCAGGGAACGCGTCCGCGACGCCGAGCATGCCCTCGATGGCCGCCGACTTGTCGCCGATGGCGACGGTCACCGATTGCCGCGTGAGCACGCGCGCGACGATCTTCGCGGCGGCGTCGGATTTCTTGCCCTCGGCGGCAAGGAACGCGAACACGCGAGCCTTCGCGACGCGGCCCTTGTTCACGCGCGAGAGCACGCTCACGAGGAACGGCTCGAGCGCGGCGAGCTTCGCGGGATCCCCACTCGCGTGCTCCTCGAGCCACGCGGACGCGAAGAGCTGCAGGCTCTCCGCCGGGTGCTCGGAGAGTTTCAGCAGGTACTCCGTGCCGTGCTCCTGCTTGAAGCGGGCGGTGATGAGCTCCTTGCCGACGGCCTGAACCGCCGGAAGGATCGAGTCGCAGACGGCGACGAGGATCTCCGGCGTCAGCTCGTCGTCGGAAAATTTCGTGCGAAAGGAATCCGCCGCGAACTTCCGCGTGTCGGCCCACTTCGCGTCGAGCATGCCGACGGCGCTCCGCAGGTCTTTCTTGATCCGCGGTAGCGCGCGGTCGAAGAGCTTCCACGACGCTTCGCGCACCGAGAGGATGTCGTGGCTCCCGAGCAGCATGATCTCGCGCACGGACAGCTCGTCGTCGCGCACGTTCGACGGGAGCAGCAATCCGCCGAGCTCCTGCGCCTGCACGATCTTCGAGCGCAACAGCTTCCACACGGTCTCCTTCGGGAGCGCGGTGAGGAACTCCTGCAGGTCGTCGCGCAGAATCCGGAGGACGTGCTCGTGCATGCCGTCGGGCAGGCTCTTGCGCATCAACGTGTCGACGAGCGCGGTGCCCATGCGTGCGGCGAACGCGCCGTTGCCCTTCGAGAGCCGCACGATCACCGGGCGGATCGACTCGCGCAGATCGGCGAGCGGATGCGTGACGAGCGCGGCGATGAGGTCCGCCTGCTCGAGGAGGAACGCGTCGCCGAGATTCCCGAGCAGCTTCACGCCGAGGGAGCGCACCTGCGCGTGTTCGCTTTCGATCAGGCGCTGCAGCGCGGCGCCGCTGATCGGCTGGCCCGCAGCCTGGCGCGCGAGGAGGATCTCCGCGCCGAGCATCTGCAGCGGGAGGAGAGGACGCGCGAGGAGGTCGGTGACCACGTCGAGGCCGATCGTCTGGAGCTCGCGCGGAAAGCAGCGCGCGAGCGTCTCGACGACGTCGGCGGCGCGTTCGCTTTCGGATTCCGGCGCCGCCTGCAGCCACGCGAGCACCTTCGCGACGAGTGCTTTCACCGCGTCGGACTGCATCGTCGAGGTGCGCAGCAGCCTGCGCGCGAAGTCGCGCGTGTCGGCGTGGCGGCTCGTGACGAGCGCCGTCATGAGCGCGACCTTCACGAGATACGACGTGCGCCGCGCTTCGATCTGCTGGAACGCCTCGGTGCGCGCGGGTGCGTGCGAGCAATCCGCCATCGCCTCGACGACCTCGGCAGGGAACTCCTTGTCGGCGTATGCCTTCTTCACGAGCTTCAGCGCGAACGCCGCGGTGATCTCGTAGGGCCCGCGGAAGAGCATCGCGTGGACGCCCTCGTCGAAGCCGTCGGTGAACTTCGGCAGCGCTTCGAGCACCTTCACCGCGAAGCGATGGACCTCCTCGCAGCGGCTCTCGTCGAGGAGCTGAAGCAGGCCACCCGGGCTCTTCTCCCAGAGCTTCGGAAAGCTCTCCTCGCGCGCGGCGGGAAACTCGCCGGGTTTCCACGTGCTCGTGCAGCGGAACGTCTTCCCGGACTTCATGTCCGGTGCGAAGCGCGTGCTCTTCCCGAAGAGCAGGAAGTTGAACGCCCAGTAGGGCGCCCACGGCCCGTAGTTCGCGTTCGGGTTCCACTGCGCCTTCCGCGGGGCGTGCGCGTCGGCGTCGGTGAACGGCAGCAGCGCGCCGACCGCCATGTCGACGTATTCGGTGTCGCCCGCCTTGCCGAGCCGGCGCAGCAGGCGCCAGGTGCGGCGGCGGAAGTAGGTGCGCGTGCCGCGCGAGAACGCGAGGTTCGTGTCGGTGCGCGCGAGCTGCTGGCGATTCCAGTTCCACACCTGGCCGATCGTGGAGCGCGCCTTCTCGAAGCGGTGCGAGAGGAGCCCCCACGTCTCGGCGTCGCGGCGAATCTCCGCGGCCTTGAAGAGGTGGCGCAGCCGCAGGAAAAACGGCGCGGCGACCGGCACGGTGCGCAGCGCGCGGAGGAGGGCGGTGCGCGCGTGCTCGCCGTCCACGTAGTAGAGATGCTCGAGGACGACGGTGCGCGTCGGGTCCGTCTTGCCGTTGTAGCCGGGGTTCGGCTTGGCCTCGGCGAGGTACGCGTCGAGCTCGCGGTTGAGCGCGTCGAGCGGCCCGTCCTTCGCGAGCGTCGCGAGGTTCGGCGGCATGCTGCCAAGCGCCGCGTGCTCGAGCTTCTTGCGGGTGGCCTCGTCGCCGAGCGTCCACTGCGCTTCGAGCGCGAAGCGTCCGGCGGCGGCGCCACGGCGAGCGACTTCCTCGGTGCTGCGCTCGAGCTTCGCGGAGCGATCGCGGATCGCCTGCAGCGCCGAGATCGCGGCAGCGTCGCCGGACTTCGCGCACCGCGAGATCGCGAACGCGAGACACGCATCGCGAAGCGCGCCGCTCGTCGCGAGGTTCGCGAGCTCCAGCAGTCGCGGAAGCGCGGCGCGGAGCTTCACCTCGCCGGCGCGCCAGATCGCGCGATCGAAGTCGCCGGTCGGCGTCGCGCCCGCGGCTTCGCCGACGAGCTTGAGCCCCGAGCGAACCGCGCTCGCGACGGCGCCGGCGGCCGGTGGTGCCGCCGTCAGCGTCGCGAGGATGCGTGCGTCGCGCGGCGAGAGGCCGCCGGTCGCCGGCTTCTTCTTCTCCGGCTCGGCCTTCGGCTCTTCCTTCTTCGGAGGCGTCGTCGCTGCCGCCGCGGGAGTGCCGCTGCTCGTGATCTCGTAGCCCTCGCCGGTCTTCGAGTCGACGAGGCGCTGGTAGATCTTCTCCGCTTCCGCGAAGGCGACCGGCGCCGGCGTCTTCGTCCCGTCGCGCAGCGCGCTGCCGCGCCGGCCATACCGGAAGTTCACGACGTATTTGTTGATGCCGACCTCGCACAGATCGACCTCGTAGACCTTGTCCGAGGTGCCGGCCTGGAACGCGAGGGCGACTTGCCGGAGCCGCTTCATGGATGGGAGATTTCTACCGCCAACCGCGGAGCGGAATCAAAGCCCGTCGCTTTTCCAGAGGGCGTTGCCGCCGACGAGCGATGCGGTGCACGGCGGCCCATCGGTGAAACGCACGTCGGGAATCCCTTCGGCGAGCACCCGAACGTACATCGAGCTGCGCGTCCCGTAGGGACCCGCGTGAACGCAGGGGGCTTCCGTCTCGAGCGGACGCACGGAAGCCGGCGTGCGCTTCGAGCGCTCGGGCACTTCGTGGCTCTTCATGACTTCGTGGAGCCCCTGTGCCCACGTGTCGCCATCGAGCCCGTCGGCGCGCGAGAACGCGAGCCGCACGGAGTCGGCCTTCGGCGAGTCGGAGAGGATCGGGCGGTTCTCGAGGATCCACGCGCCGCGTCCGAGTCCCACGAAACCGGGCGCTCCGAAGCCGGTGACGTCGAGGTAGAAGACGCCGTGGCGATCCGCGATGAGCAGCCAGCAGGGGTTGTACTGCTCGGCTCGGAGCTCGCGCCCGAGGGTCCGGGCCGCCGATTCCGCCGTCGTGTGCCCCGCCGCGAGGAGGGGGAGCTCCCCGCGCGACTTCTTCGACGCGTCGGTTCCGGAGGGGTTCGGGAGGTTCGTCAGGCCCGCCACGACGCCGTGTTCGTTCACCGCGAGCCACGTGCCCTTGGCGACAGAGTCGCGCCCACCGAGGATCCGCGGGGATCCGGCGTTGAGGACGGACATGCTCACCGACGGACGGGTGAGCAATTCATCGCGGTTGGCAGCCACCATCAGTGGCGCGCCAGGGACGGTGTGGGAAAGCACGGCAAGGAGGCACATGAGATCGACACGGATCCTACATGACTTACGAGAGAGAAATGCGCTACAACGCCCGCGACGAGGAGTCCGAGGAGAAGTTGTACGGACTCCGAAGCGGATGAAGCAGCAACCAAATTATTAGGAGGCTCACGGAATGGCTGGAAAGAAGAAGGCGGCGACGAAGCGGAAGCCGAGTGCGGCGTTCATGAAGCCGATGCAGCCCTCGGACGCGCTCGCGGAGATCGTTGGCGACAAGCCGCTCCCTCGCACGGAAATCACGAAGCGCGTGTGGGTGTACATCAAGAAGCACAAGCTCCAGGACGCCAAGGAGCGCCGCAACATCAACGCTGACGACAAGCTCAAGGTCGTCTTCGGCGGCAAGAAGACCGTGAACATGTTCGAAATGACGAAGCTGGTGAACAAGCACCTCAAGGACCCGAAGTAATTCATTTCGATGACGTGCGAGGGCCCGCCGGCGAGAACCGCCGCGGGCCTTCGGCGTTTTCGGAGAGCCGCTGATTGGCACTCCTCCACCATTCGATCGCCCGGTTCGCTCCCGACGCCTCTCGGCGGTTGCTCGTGCTTCACGGAATCTTCGGGCAGGGGCGAAACTGGTCGACGGTCGCCAATGTCCTCGTGCAGCTCCGTCCCGACTGGGAGATCGCGCTCGCGGACCTGCGGATGCACGGCAAGTCGCTCGACTTCGCCGCGCCGCACACGCTCGCCGCGTGCGCGGAGGACGTCGCGGCGCTCGCGGATTCGCTCGGCGGCATCACCGCAATTCTCGGCCACTCGTTCGGTGCGAAGGTCGCGCTCGCCTACCTCTCCCGGAGCGAGCGCAGGGAGCCGAAGGGCTCGATGCCCGCGCAGTCGTGGATCGTGGACGCCGATCCCTCCGCGCGTTCTCCCGCCGGCGAGTCGATGCAGATGCTGGCGCTGTTGCGCTCGCTTTCCCGCGAATGGGAGACACGCGAGCGCTTCGTCGGCGCGCTCATGGAGAGCGGCCTCACGCCGGCGGTCGCGGGCTGGATGGCGACCAACCTCGTTCGTGAAGACAAAACGTTTCGGCTCGGCTTCGACCTCGATGCGATCGAGGCGCTGCTTCGCGACTACTTCGCCGGCGACTTCGAGAGTCTCGTTCGCAGCGTGCGCACCGACCTGCGCGTGGTGCGCGCGACCGGCTCGCCGATCCTCGATGACGTGCAGCCGCGCCTGCAGTCCGCGGGTGTCCGCGTTCACGCCGTCACGGGCGGGCACTGGCTCAACGCGGAGAACCCCAGCGGCGTCGCGCAGCTCCTCGCGGCCGAGCTGCCGCGGCAGTAGCGTCACGGACTCTTCGCGGGCGGATCCAGCGCGTCCAGCAGTCCGGCCGCGACGGCCGCGGCGAAGACCTCGAGCGTGCGCGGCTCCTGCCATCGCAGGGACTCCTCGAGGTCGAGCGCATGGTGGGTCTCGATGATCACGGCGGGCATCGCGGGCTTGCGCAGCAGATAGATGCGCCGCCCGACGCCGGCGCGATTCTCGAACACGCCGTCGCGCTCGGTGTCGCCGACGTAGTGCCCGGGATAGTTCACGCCGTCGTAGGGGAGGAACCCGGCGGTTTCCATCCGCGCCGCAATCGCTCGTGCGAGTCCGTGCCGGCGCGAGGTCAGGGCCGCCGCGCCTTCGCTCGACCAGAGCACGGAGAAGCCCGGCGTTTCGTCCTGGCGCCAGCAGGTCTTGCCGGGCGCCGCGAGCCACGGTTGCGCGACGCCCCGCGCATCCATGTGGATGGCGACGAACGCGTCGGCCTTCCACGCGCTCGCCGACGTCACTCGCGACGGATACGAGACCGACCGGCTGCCGTCGCGGCTCACGAGAACGTCGAAGGGACCCAGCTTGGGCAGCCGCTTCGCGAGGTCGTTGGCGACACGCAGCGTGAAGTCCTCCTCCCGTTCGCACATCACCGACTGCGTGCCCGCGTTGCCCTCGGCACCGTGACCGGCGTCGAGGTAGATCCGCCAGCGCCGGGAGCCATCGGGTCGCGCCGACTCGGTCGGGGATTCGAGGAGGGCGCCGGCGGCCGGCCAGCGGGGCGGGATGGTGACGGCGGCGGCGGTCTCCGTCGCGGCGCCTCGCGAGCACGCGGAGGCGAGAGCCGCGACCGTTGCGAGCAGAGCCCATCGACTCAGCCGCAAACTTCCGCGGCCTCGCTCAACGCAAGGGTGGTGGTGTTGCGCCAATCCTCACCCTGAGCGAGCGAAGCGAGTCGAAGGGCTGTGGGTCATACGCTGTCCAACGCACGAGTCGGGCCGGGAGTCACAGGCGGAAGTCCGGCGAGCGGCGGCGCCCTCGTGGAAAGGCACATGACGTGTCGCCGGGTTTCCGACTACCGTCCGCGGTGGTGGCGGCGGTCCTGCGGTGCCGGGGATGTGGCGGGCTCAACAACTACGGCGGAATCCGTGCCGGCAAGGTTGCGCGCTGCGGGCTGTGCCGCGTGGCGCTCGACGTGTCCGGGAAGTTGCAGGGCATCCGCGAGGAGGAGCTCGCGCGCACCGTCGAAGGCTCGCCGGTTCCGGTCGTGCTCCTCGTGTGGGATCCCGCGGATCCCGTGTGCCGCACGGTCGCCGCCGCACTCGAGCGGATCTCCGCGCGGAACCTCGGTGCGATGGTCGCCGTCGCCGTCGATGTCGAGGTGCATCCGGAGTTCCCGCGCTCGCAGCGGATCGAGACGCTGCCGACGTTCGTGCTCTACCGTGCGCAGGCCGAGGCCGGGCGCTTCGCGGGCGTGCTCGAGGAAACGCCGCTCGCGCGCTGGATCCTCGCCGGAGAGCCGCCCGTCACGGTTCATTAGAAAGGGTTCGATGGAACAGGGTCGCGGCAGCAAGACGGCGATGATGGTGGCGGCGTATCGCGCGCGTGCGTCAGGGCGGGCCACGCGGATCTGCAACGACCCGTGGGCCGCGCGGCTCGCGGGCGACGAGGGGCTCGAGTACGCGCGGCGGCACGACCTCGCGTGGTCGCCGGCAGAGCTCTGGCTCGCGCTCCGCACCGCGGCGATCGACCGCGAGGTGCAGCGCTTCCTCGGCTCGCTGCATTCGTTCCGGCAAGTGGTGATCCTGGGCGCGGGACTCGATACGCGCGCCGAGCGATTCAGCACCGCGAACGCGCGGTTCTTCGAGGTGGATCACCCCGCGAGCCAGGCCGACAAGAAGGCGCGGCTCGCGGCGCTCGGCGACTATCCCGTCGACGCGGCGACGTACGTGACCTGCGACTTCGAGAAGGAGCGGTTCCTCGAGAAGCTCGTGGCCGCCGGGTTCTCCACGGAGGAGCCGGCGTTTTTCGTGTGGGAGGGCGTCGTGCTCTACCTCCCGGAAGCGGCGGTGCGCGCGACGATGCGGGCGATCGCCCGCGGCTGCCACGATCGCTCCGTGGTGATGTTCGACTACATCGGCAAGAAGATGGCCGAGGGCAGCGTCGACGACAGGGATCAGAAGCTGCGCGACCTGCTCGCGGATCTCGTCGAGCCCGTGAAGTTCGGCACGGACGACGTGCTCCCGATCCTCCACGAGGAGGGCTTTCGCTGGGTGCACACGCGCAACTTCGACGAGATCTGCCTCGACTTCACCGGCACCTACGAGCGCGAGCGGAAGTTCCGCTTCCAGCGACTTGCTGTCGCGTCACGCACGCCGCCGACCGACTACGCATGATCGGCGCCGAGGTCTGCGCGCTCGTCGACGGACACGCGGCGCGTGCGTGGCGACTCGAGGGC
>Ga0163152_10001783_pt1 | contig 33049 bp, 19 predicted proteins | sample OliLakLV19MP8IB2_FD_148635 | JGI IMG/M metagenome (GOLD analysis project Ga0163152, IMG submission 148635) | Freshwater microbial mat bacterial communities from Lake Vanda, McMurdo Dry Valleys, Antarctica - Oligotrophic Lake LV.19.MP8.IB-2 | ecosystem: Environmental > Aquatic > Freshwater >...
CCTCCGCACGTGGCCCTATTTTGCCACGCCCGCCAAGGTAGTCCGCGCTGCGCGCGGCTCCACCTTTCCCTCCGGCGGCCTTCCCCCTCGCGAGGAGCCCAAGGCTCCTCACTCGGCGGCCTTGTCGGTGGCTGGGCGTGCCTGCAAGGGCCAGCGCGCGGAGCGCGCCACGAGAACCGGGCATGACGCCCGGCCGGGGCGCAACGTGCGCCCAACGTCATGAACCAATCCAAACTGGACCTGGGCCTGGACACAACTGAAACGGAAATCACGCTGGCCTGCGGGGAGCAACCGCAGGTGCGGCTCGAAACATGCGGGGCGGCCGCCCTGAGCGACACGGAACTGCTGGCACTGGTGCTGCAAAGCGGCCTGGCCACCGGCAAGCTCATGGACCTGTCGCGCCGCCTGCTGGCGGAAGCCGGATCTATTGCGGGATTCGCCTCCTGGCATCCGACGGATTTCCACCGGTGGAAGGGCATCGGTCGCGCCAAGGGTCAATTACTCATGGCGATGATCGAGATCGGACGCCGGATGATGCACCCACCCAGGACCGGGGCACCCGTGCTCAACCGACCGGAACTGATCGCAGCCCACATGGCCTCATTTACCCGAGGCTTGGAGGTAGAAAAGTTCTGGGTCTTGTGCCTCAACCGGAAGAACCGGCTGAAGAAGCTGGTAGAGGTCACCTCGGGGACCGCCACCTCAGCCCTGGCACATCCACGCGAGGTTTTCCGCAGCGCGGTCCAGCATGGAGCAACCGCCATCGCCTGTGTCCATAATCACCCATCGGGCGACCCCGCCCCATCGAGTGCCGACGTGCAAGTCACCCGGCAGTTGCGAGAGGCATCCCGCACCATGGACATCGAGCTTCTGGATCATGTGATCCTGGGTGAAGCCGCCGCAGACCCGACGGGCCTGGGATTTTACTCCTTTAGGCAGGCTGGGATACTCTGACGAGGCGCCAGGAAATCATTGCCTCGCTACTCCTCGACTCTCGGCTTCATCCTTAAGCGCTGAATATAAATTCTCTCGAAACGTATTAAGCGCAGCTCCCAACGCCTCCAAATTACGCGGACTCCACGCGAGGACAATGGGACGGTCTAAGTCGGCAAGACCCCGTCTCGTCGATAACCTCGCATTCAAAATCAGGATCACTTTCCCATGCTTGAGTTGGCAATACGGCCGCGTAGCTTCCCGTTCGAACGGCAGCCATACATTGGCCTATTGAATCGCATACGAGCGCTGGCGAAAAGGTTCCGCCTTGGTCAGTCGCCAAAGACCGAAGCTTTTGAACGAGTTCACCGTCACCGCCCACCATCGCATGCGGACACTCCAGCAATGCCGCGCGTAAGCTCAAGTGTCGCGATGCGAGTCGCCGAGGAACCACGATCACGTGCCGCACCGTGCATACTTTGACGCTCTTCAGTCCGTCGGGCACCGCATTGCGTCGAACGAGGCCAAAGTCTACTCGTTGCTCTTGCAATCGGCGCACCAAGTCCACGGTCCGAAGGTTCTCAACTTTTATTCCCTGCTTCGTTCCAAGTTGGCGAAGCGTCCCTATTGCCGGAATTAGCAGCCATTGCAGAAGACTGTCACCCGCGCCGATTACTACTTGCTGAACCGATCCGGCCACCCGGCTCCGAAATTCCAAGAGAGACTGAAATTGCCCTTTAATCAGGGCCGCCAGCTCCTCTCCGGCTGGTGTAAGCCGAATTGATCGTCCGTCTTTCCTAGTCAGCGGCGCTCCTACGAAACCTGAAAGCTCGCGCAGGTAATGACTGTAGCGGCTTTGTGTGCCGGCATCACCCTTTGCCGCTTTGATTAGGCTGCCGTGCTCGCTGAGCAAGACCAACGCATGGAGGCGTTCGACGGAAAAACCTTCTCGGTTGAAGAGTTGTTCAAACATGCGGTAAACACATGAATCATGCCATTAAGGATGTGGTATGCGCAAGGGATTATGTGTAATCTATTCAAATCAAATGAATCCTATGACTCCTACCATTACTCTCCATCGCAGCGGGATTTTCTACAGCGGCTTCCTCCAGAAACGCCGTGGCACTGCCCAAGTCTATGGCACCGACGAGCAAGCCCGCATCGAAAGCACAGTCGGCCGTCTTCTCGCCGTGCCGACCACTGCAAAGAACCCCGGCATCCTGCTCGGCCTGATTCAGTCGGGAAAGACCAAGACCTTTCTGGGTGCGACGGCGCTCGCTTTCGACAACGGCTACGACATCGCGGTCATCCTCACCAAGCCGACCACCGCGCTGGCCAAGCAAACCTACAAGCGCGTGAGTAAGGAGTTCGCGGACTTCATCGAGGCCGATCAGGCCAAGGCCTACGACATCCTGGAGCTTCCCGAGCGACTGACCCAGTTCGAGCTCAACCAGAAGCTCATCATCATCGTCAAAAAACAGAAGAACAACATGGAGCGCTTGGCCGAGACGCTGCTCACCACCTACCCGCTGCTCGCCAGCAAGCGCATCTTGCTCATCGACGACGAGGCCGACAACGCTTCCATCGGCTACTACAACGACAAGGCTCTCGGGCTCCAGCTTCGCACGATTGCCGGCCAGGTTGACGACCTCCGCCAGCAGCTTCCCGCCGCATCGTTTCTCCAAGTCACGGCCACGCCCTACTCGCTCTATCTCCAGCCGGAAGGCTCGCCGCCCGGGCTCCAGATTGCTCCGGTGCGCCCGACCTTCACCGAGCTGGTTCCGGTTCATCCGGATTACGTCGGCGGCAAATTCTACTTCGAGGACAGCAAGGATGCCACCAGCCCGGCCCACTACGTGTTTCATCCCGTCGCCAGCGAGGAGCTTGAGGTCCTCCGTCAGCCCGACGGTCGTCGCTTCAAGACCGAGGATTGCCTCACCAGCCCGAAGGTGGCCGGCCTCCGCGCGGCCCTGGTCAGCTTCCTCACGGCGGGATGCCTTCGCCGCATCCAGGACGAGCAAGCCAACCAACGCCCCAAGCGTTTCGCCTTTCTCTTTCACACCGAGGCGGCCAGGGCGGCCCACGCCTGGCAGGAAGCGGTCGTTCTTGCGTTTGATGACCACCTGCAAAGCGAAGCCCGCGCCCAGTCCGCCCTCCTGCGCAGCCTGGTGCAGACGGCTTATGATAACCTTTCCCGCTCCATTCTCGCGGCCGGGCATCCCTTGCCGGCCTTCGCCGACGTGTGGGCGCGTGTGATTGCCGCGCTGACCAGCGGAGAAATCATGATTACCAAGGTCAACTCGGAGGCCCAAGTTGCTTCCCTTCTCGACGAGGAAGGCCAGCTCCGCTTGCGCACCCCGCTCAACATTTTCATCGGCGGACAGATTCTGGATCGCGGCATCACCATCGCGAACCTCATCGGCTTCTACTACGGTCGCGACCCCCAGTGCTTCCAGCAGGATACTGTGCTCCAGCACTCGCGCATGTATGGCTTCCGTCCCTCCCTGGACCGCGCCGTCACCCGTTTCTATACCGCACCCCACATTTACAGCGCCATGCGCCGCATGCACGAGGCCGACACCGCCTTGCGCGAACGCATCGAGGACCAGAGCCAGAATCCCGACCGCACCGTCACCTTCATCGAACTCGACGAGAACAACGCCATCGTCCCTTGCAGCCCGACCAAGATTCTGGCTTCCAACATCACCACGCTTCGCCCGCACCGCCGTGTGGTGCCCTCGGGGTTTGAGACCGACGTGAAGACTCGCCTGCGTCCGCTGACGCAAGACTTGGACGCCAAGCTCACGGCTCTGCTGGGGAGCCTGCCGGCTCCTGGTGCCAATGAAGGCGCAACCGACATCAGCCTGGCCGATGCGCTTGATATTCTCGCGCGTATCGATCCCGCGTTCGTGAACTTCGCACCTGGTTATGAAGACACTTGGGACCTGAAGGAATACCAGGCCATCCTGCGTCACCTCAGCGGAAACACGCCCAATGCGGCGAACAAGGGTCGCGTGCTCATCATGCTTCGCACCGGCCGCCATGTCTCCCGCCGCACATCAGCCGAGGGGGCTCACGCCGAGTTCAACGAGCCGGACACGACGCGCACCGACATTGTGCCCGCCCGCGCCGCCGCCATCGACCTCCCGGTGCTTCTCCTCATCAAGCAGGAGGGCGCCGCCGCACAAGGCTGGAGCGACGCGCCGTTTTGGTGGCCGGTCATTATCACCCCGGAGAAGATGCGCCCGACGCTTTTTGCACACGCCAGGTAGGCTTTAAGCCAACGACCTTGAGAGACCCTAGACGGTCAACACCGGCACATATTTGCAGAAAACATGAAACTCCTGACGCTGCTAACCAACCACGCCAAAGAAAGGTTGGCCGAACGCACCAAGCTTTCAGTGGAGATGTTCGCTCAGCAGTTCGATAACTTCGAGACGGTGTCTGTTGGTTATCGTAGAGCGGCTGGGCACTGGCATAGGCTTTTCTACAGCTTACCCGATGAAAAATATTTCGTCGCCATTCAGGATATGCGGAACGGCGATGTCATCACCGTCTTGCCTTTGGAGTATCATGAGACGCTTGCGTGGCCGATATCGGATAAATCGAAACGCCGTGCGCTTCTAAAGGTGAAGCCTGAGTTGATTGAAGTGTTGCCAGATCGGCCATCTCCAATCGTCCGTTCGGTCGGGACGAAGGCTGAGATTACCGCGATTTCAATTGACGGGGCTCGCACAAACTTTGGTAGCCACCGGTTTGCCGCTACGATCAATACCTCAGAAGCCGCGTTAGCGGACGACACCTTTATCTCCAAGGTCTTGATGAAATCTGCCTCTAGGGGAGTCCCCCTTGCGAGCATCGATAAACTATTGCTCTACGACCGGCACGACTCTCATTTGGTGACGATCTCTTGGAACGACCTTGAGGCCTTGGCGGTAGACGAGGCGAGGCTGGTCATTGAAGAATCTGGACGGACCCCAAGCCATGGGAATTTCTACTAATGATACACGCACGATCTAAAGGCTCACACCTGGCCCAAGCCGAGCGTCATAGTCATCCTACTTTTCTACATCGATGGCGGATAGTTTCATATATGGCTGTTTTGGGCTTCCCCCGCTTGTGCGAAGCCATACGATTCATATTCGGGCCAGCCGGTGGACCGTGAAAACGGTCTGCCGGATTTCTATTTCCTAAATTCCTCCCTGTATCGCCCCGCCCATGTCAAAGAAGATTCCGCCAGCTCAAAAGCCAAAGGGTGAATTGTTCAGCCCCGATGAAGTTGAATCTGTATTGCCCGAGTTGGAGCGCGCCCGGCGTGATGCGGCAGAAGCGGCCAGCGCCAAAAAGGGGAAGGGGGCTTCCGCGACCACTCCTTTCACCGAGCACCGATTCGCGGAAGCAACGCGCAAAAATCTTCCCGCGGCCGGCGATGCCTTGGGGCACGTTGAAGACGCCGACAAGATCACCTACGCTTACGATCCGCATCGGCCGCCAGTGCTGCGGTTCAACGAGGCCATCACAAGGATGCGGGCGCTGCTCGATGACGCCCGTCGGCGCACCTTGACCGCCGATGAGACCGCAGAGGTTGCTGCCTTGCTGGAGGCGCCGCAGCCATGGCTGGAATGGACCGGAAAGCGTGAACAGCCAGACTTTGCGGTTGATCCGGTTGCCCTCCACATTCACGAGCGCGTTTCGGCTCAGGCAATCTTGAAGACCGTGCGGCGGGAAGACATTCAGCGTGACCTCTTCGCCGACAGCAATCAGTCGGCCAAAGAAGCGCGTGCTTACTACCAACACGATGTTGCATGGGCCAACCGCCTTATCTCCGGTGACTCGCTCCAAGTGATGACCAGTCTTGCTCGCCGGGAGGGTCTGGCCGGACAGGTGCAGATGATCTATTTCGATCCGCCTTACGGTATTAAGTTCAACAGCAACTGGCAGAATGAGGTGGGCAAGCGCGACGTGAAGGACAAGGACGAGGATCTCTCGCGCGAACCCGAGATGATACGCGCGTATCGTGACACATGGACCTTGGGTGTTCACTCTTACCTCGCCTACCTGAAACAGCGCCTGATTCTCGCGCGCGAGTTGTTAAAGGATTCGGGCTCAATATTTGTTCAAATAGGTGAAGAGAATCTTCACCGCGTCAGAGCAGTGATAGATGAAGTATTCGGCCCGCAGAACCAAGTGGCCTGCATCGCTTATCGCACGTCGGTTGGTCTTGGATCTGAATATATTGACCCAGTCTGCAACTATTTGATCTGGGCGGCGAAGGACCTGTCCGCGATTAAAGCGCACCGCTTATATAAATTACTGACACTGGGCCTTGGAGGGGCGACTCGTTACACGAAGGCAGAGTCAAGAATTGATGGCTCTGTGAGAATACTTACCGAGTCCGAGTTTGAATCTCCTGAGTCGATTCCTGGTTCGCTGCGACCATTCACAGATCAAGGACTTACTTCGAGGAGTGGTAGCGCGACCACGGGCTTCCCGGTAGCGTTCGCTGGGCAAGAGTTCAAACCCACAACAGGTGGCTGGCGCACTGGCCAGGACGGCATGCAGCGCGTTCTTAAGTCGGAGCGTGTGCTCAAGGCAGGGGAGACCATTCGCTTCAAAAAATGTTTTGATGACTTCGGGGCGCTGGCTCTTACGAATTTTTGGGATGACGTAGGCGGAGGTATTCAGAGTCGAAACGACCCAAAGGTTTACGTTGTCCAGACATCAACCAAGATCGTTGAGCGTTGCATGTTAATGTCGACCGAACCGGGTGACCTCGTGCTCGACCCGACGTGCGGAAGCGGCACCACTGCTCACGTCGCTGAACAATGGGGTAGGCGCTGGATCACCATCGACAGTTCTCGTGTAGCTGTCGCAATCGCCCGCCAACGGATGCTCACAACCTGCTTCGATAGCTATAAGACAAAGGATCCAGTGGCCGGTATTGATCCGAGCGCGCCCCAAAATCCAGCCTACGGATTCAATTACAAAACAGTCCCGCATATCACTCTCAAGAGTATCGCTCAGAACGCGGGCCTCGATTCAATCTTCTCTCGCCATGAGCCAATCCTCGAGACTCGCCTAAAAGAGCTTAACAACGCTCTCGCCAACCTCGCCAAAGCACAGGCAACCGCACTTCACGAGAAACTGGTCGCCAAGCTCCTGGCGAAACACGTTAACGACGGCGCCAACGCCGTGACCGAGGCTGATTACAGGCGCTACCTGCTGCCCGGCACCGCTACCACTCTCATTCAGGCCGGCAGAAAGATCACCCTCAAACAAGTCGAGGCTTACCGCGCCGCCATTCCTCTTACAACCGAATGGCGCGAATGGGAAGTGCCCTTCGATATCGATCCTGATTGGCCGGCGCCCCTGTCTGTTGCTCTTACCGCTTACCGCACTGCTTGGCGGGCAAAAATGGATGAAGTTAACTCCGCTATTGCGACCAGCGCCGAACAAGAAGCATTGGTAGATCAACCCGAGGTTGTTCGCAACGTCACCCGCGTAGCGGGGCCATTCACTGTCGAATCCATGCGCCCACCCGAGACTTCATTGAAGGGCGAAGCGGATCAGACTGCGGCTGGTCCCATCGGCGGCGCGCCAGAAGAATTAGAGGCATTCGAGTCAACCGTCGCACCAGAGCGCGACGTGACCAACGCTGCGTCGCACGTTGAGCGCATGCTGGCACTGCTCAAGCATGATGGCCTGACATTCACAGGCAACAAGCACGCGGTCTTCTCCCAACTCGATGCCATCGAGAGCAGTTTCTTGCACGCCGAAGGCGAATTCCAGGCGGAGGACGGCAAACCACATCGCGTGGCTGTCGTCATTGGTCCCGAATTCGGCAGCGTCACGAGCTTCCAGGTGGACAACGCCCTGCGTGCCGCCCACCGCCGCGGCTATGACGACCTTGTCTTCGCCGGCTTCTCCTTTGACGCCACTGCGCAAGAAACTATCCAAGCCTACAACGACGAGCCCCGGGCCGAGGTGCGTATCCACATGGCGCAAATCCGCCCTGACGTGGGCATGAAGGATCTCCTCAAGAAGACGCAGAAGGTGGAGCAGATTTTCACGGTCTTCGGCCAGCCGCGCACCCGCGTGCAATCCAAGGCAGGCGAACTCGTGGTTCACATGGACGGTGTCGATCTCTACGATCCTGTGGCCAACGCCTTGCAGGCCACCAGCGCCGGCAAAGTCGCCGCATGGTTCATCGACACCGATTACGACGGCAAAGTGTTCTGCATCTGCCAGGCGTTCTTCCCCGACAAGACCGCGTGGAAAAAATTGGCCCGTGCGCTCAAAACCAGCCTGACCGAAGGTGCATTCGAGGCCCTGACCGGCACGACCAGCCTTCCTTTCAAACCCGGCCCGCGCCAGTGCGTCGCGGTAAAGGTCATCGACCCGCGCGGCAATGAAGTCATGCGCGTCCATCGCTTGGACGGAAAATACGAGGAACGCTGATCCATGGCGCGCGCTATTCCAGTCTCGCCGGCGGATGTCGAGCTGCCGATTCAGGCACCGGTCGAGGAGCCGATCATCAACAGTCCCTATGTTGAGCCCAAATGGTATTGGGCCTACGACAAGACCGGTAAGGCCAATAAGATTCCTGGCCGCCGCGCCGCCACCTATTTCTGGACCACGCAGCGGGTCATGACTGGCCAGACCGAAATCGAGGGCGTGGGCGGCGACTACGGCAGCGAACCGCTGCCCTTGGTCAATGCACTTCGCGAGGATATCGCCCGCTGGCGCGAGAGTGGCTATGAGAACGCCACCCAGACGACGAAGAAGCTCTTCGCTCACTGGAATCGCGCTGACCGCGCCCGGCGGCTCTTCTTCTGCCAACTGGAGGCCGTCGAAACGCTTGTTTACCTGAACGAGATTCTCGGCTCAGGTCGCAAACCGCGCTTCACGCCCCGCGTCAGCCAGGAAGACTATGGCGCCATGCTGCTTGGCCGGAAGCCACCGCTGGCTTCGGCGATGAGCGATGATTTCTTTCCGCGCCTTCGCGATCAGCCTTGGGATGAAAAGCAGAAGGCGCTGACCCGCTACGGATGCAAGATGGCCACTGGCTCCGGCAAGACCGTTGTCATGGCGATGCTCACGGCCTGGACATTCTGCAATCGCGGGGCTGTGCCGGGGGACACGCGGTTCCCTAGCGCGGTGTTGATCGCGTGCCCGAATCTCACGGTCAAGGAGCGCCTGCAAGTCCTCCGCACGGATGGTGACACCGAGAAGAGCTACTACGCCCAGTTCGACATCGTCCCCGCGCAACTCCGCCCCTTGCTGTCGGCCGGCCGGGTCATGGTGACCAATTGGCATGCCTTCGCCCCCGAGTCCGAGCACGTCGAGAGCGGCGCGTCCTATGCCGTCGTCCAAAAGGGCGAAGAGGGCGCTGATGCCTTTGCCCGCCGGGTGCTCCGCGACCTCTACGGCCGGGGCGAGCTTCTCGTTTTCAATGACGAGGCCCATCATGCTTACCGGCCCGCGCCGCCAGAGAAGTCGGTCCAAGTGAAAAAGAAGAAAGGAGAGGACAGCGCTTTCGGTGCCGCGAGCGACGACGACAACAAGGAGGCAACGGTCTGGGTTGAGGGCCTGGACAAACTCAATGCGTCAGTGGGTCTGCGCTGCTGTGTGGACTTGTCGGCGACGCCCTTCTACCTCGGTGGCAGCGGATATATCGAGGGCTCGCCCTTCCCATGGCTGGTGAGCGACTTTGGTCTTGTTGACGCCATTGAGAGCGGCATCACCAAGATTCCCCGCCTACCGGTAGCTGACACAAGCGGTCGGCCGGACCCCAAGTTCTTCCGCCTCTGGGATGACATCAAGCGCCGGCTCAAGGCTCAGGGCGATGCCAACTTTGACCGGGGTAAGCCCAAGCCCGAAGCGACATGGCGCGAGGCCCAACCGGCCTTGGCCATGCTGGCGTCCCAGTGGCAGGAGCGCTTCGACTACAACAAGGGCGCCAAGCCTGGACAGACCTTTGTGCCGCCGGTCATGATTGTCGTCTGCGACAACACGGACATGGCTCAGGTGTTCTTCGAGTGTATCTCGGGTGAGACCGTGGAGGAAATTTCCGAGGAGGATGACGACGGCAAAGTCACGACGCGCAAAGAGCGGCGGTTCAATCCTGATGCAGTTCCGTTCCGAGACCTAGCGAACAGCCCGAATCGCGTCTACACAATCCGCATCGACAGCAAGCTGCTGGCGGAGGCCGAAGCCGGGGCCGGTAGCTCCAGGCTAAAGGAGGCCGAGCGCCTTCGCGAATTGATCGCGAACGTGGGCAAGCCTGGGACACCCGGCGAACACATCCGGTGCGTCGTATCGGTGCAGATGCTCACGGAAGGCTGGGATGCCAACAATGTGACTCAGATTCTCGGGTTGCGGGCGTTCGGTAGTCCGCTCCTCTGCGAACAGGTGGTCGGCCGTGGTCTGCGCCGGATCAGCTATGATGCATTCAAGGACGAGGCCACCGGCGAAGAACGGTTGCGGCCCGAGTATGTGGACGTTTACGGGATTCCGTTCTCCGTTATTCCATTCAAGGGTCGCCAGGGAAAGACGCCTGAACCGGACGACCGCCCGACCACACTGGTTCAAGCCTTGGTTGAGCGAGCCGGGATGGAGCAGCGCTTTCCCAACGTGGACGGCTACGTCATGGAGCTGAAGCAGCACAAGATCCGGTGTGATGTGACGAAGGTTGAACCGCTCAGCATCCGACCCACCGAACACCCGACCCAACTTTATGTGCAGCCCCAGGTCGGCGTCCGTGACGGCACCCCTGTTTCCACGTCTTTCGAGCCGGTGCAGCACGACCGCGCCGAGTTCTACGCTCAGCACCACCTGCAAACGATACTCTTCGAGATCACCAGGCAGATTGTTTTCCGTCTGACCGAATCCCAGCCGGGCAAAGAGGCGAAGCTGAAGCATCACGCCCGGCACCAACTCTTCCCGCAGGTGCTCGCCATCGTCGAGGACTACGCCAGTCGTCGAATCCAGTGGAACGGTTGTGCGCCACAGGAACTTGGGCTGGAGGTTTATCTCAAGAAGATGGTCGAGCAGCTCACGGACGCGATCCAGCCGGACACGAGCGCCGGGGAGCCGCCCCTGCTTCCGGTAATCAACCGGTTTCGGCCTTACAGCAGCACGGCGGAGGTCCGCTTCCCGACCACCCGCCCGTGCCACCCGACATTCAAGAGTCACATCGATCAGGTCGTGCTTGATACCGGCACCTGGGAGCGATCGGTGGCCTTCCAGTTGGAGGTCTCCCAAACCGTGAGCCACTTTGCCCGCAACGATCATCTGGGTCTGGAAATTCCCTACGAGTTTTACGGTGTCGCGCACAAATTTCTGCCCGACTTTGTCGTGCGTCTGCGCAACGGGGTGAATCTGCTGCTGGAGGTGAAGGGCATGCATGGCGAGAAAGAGGATGCGAAGTTCCAGGCGACGAAACGCTGGATCGCGGCCGTGAACAACTGGGGCCGGATGGGCCGCTGGGCTTTCCACGTCTGCAAGAACCCTGACGTGCTCAAGACCGAGGTCGAATACCTTAATTCTCAGCCCATCACGTAAACCAGCACTGCCAATGCCTCTTGTCGTCGTTCACAGGGAAAATAAATTCAACGAGGTGTTGCGGTCCCTGAGGAATAGCGGAGGCGAGCGATTCAACGCTTACCGGAAAATTTGTGAGATTCGGCAAGCGTTAGACCTAGGTGAGCGCAACGTCGCACAAACCACCGATCACGGGGAGAGCAGGATTAAAAACTGCATCAAATACGACTTGGGCAACGGCTACCGTCTCGTAACTGTCGATTTTCGCGAGGTCGTGATTCTATGTCATGCGGGAAAACACGATGACGTTGATCACTGGTTGGATCAGAATCGCGGCCAGACTTTCACTTTCGACAAAACGACCAAGAAAATCGGGCTGATCGTTGAGCGAGAAGTCATCCGCACTGTTTTTCTGCCGGCCGCCACCAACCCGCCAGAGGATACCCGGCCCTACTTGCTGCAGATTGATGGGCTTGATTGGGAGCAACTCGTCCCTCCAAAGAGCATTCGGCGACGGTTGTTAAACCTCGGCATTAACTCGGACGAGGAGGAAATCCTCGAAATTCTGGGAGACATTGGAGCAGAAGTGAGCGCGGAAGTGGCAGACCTCGCCCTAAACCTTCTGACGGCACTGCGAGATGGGAAGCGAGATATGGCCGAACGTCACCGCGACCTTTACTTGGGTCATCGTGAGCGTGCGACTGAGGAAACGCCCATCACGAAGGAGGTCGTCCTCGCCGAAGCCAATTCAGATACTTTGATCGTCCTGAACGACCTCTCGGAGGAAGAGTTCGATGCGTTGTGGGACCCCGCACGGTTTCAGGAATGGATGCTCTACCTGCACCCCGGCCAGAAACGTGTGGTCGATGAGGACCTGGACAAGCCCTGTGTCTTCACTGGCGTATCAGGCAGCGGCAAAACCTGCGTGCTTGTTCACCGGGCGGTGCGGTTGGCGAAACTCTACCCCGGCGAGCCCATCCTGATCCTGACCCTTAACCGCTCACTCGCCCACCTGATCGAAAAGCATGTGGAACGCCTCGCAAATGGCGCGAGGCATCAGGTGAGCGTCATGGCGTTCTACGACTACCTTGAGTCCGTGCTTAAATTTTACGGACTCGATGATTTTCTCACCTCAATCAGCGCACTGCTAGAGCTGAAAACTGAGATTACAGATTTTGTCCGCACCCACCAGCTCACCGAGCTGACCTCTCTTTTTGCCGCCCGTGACGACTACGAGATTGAAGCGCTCTGGACGCAATTCTGTGCGGACCCCAATTCTCAGGCGGCCAAGGACGCCTTATCCCGACTGACGATCTATCTCTACGACCAGGATAAAACGATTAACGCCGAACGTTACCTGAAGGACGAGCTCACCCTCGTTCGCAGCGCCTTCCGGCTGGCGGCCGAGTATGAAGGCTACCGCGACTTTGATCGTGGTGGTCGATGCATTCAGTTTCAAGATAAGCGGCGCGAGGACATCCTTAGACTGCTACGGACGTGGGAGCGCTTTCAATTGCGGCACGGTAAATTGGACGGCATGGGGCTGACGCAGGCGGCAATCGTCGCGCTCGACGATCACGATGGGACATTGCCCGCGCACCTGCGCTTCCGCTCTGTGTTGGTGGACGAGTTTCAGGACTTCTCGACCCTGGACTTGGAGTTGATTGGAAAAATCCCGACCGAGGCAGAAAACGGTCTCTTCCTAACCGGCGACACGGCTCAGAAAATCTACACGAAGGACTTCGATCTGCCCCGCGCCAGCCTCGCCCCTGCACAGCGCATCAATCGAAGCATTCTCAAGAACTACCGAAACAGCCGGCAGATTCTGGAGGCCGCGCATTTGCTCATCGAGGCATACGGCAACGAATCCACCGCAAAGCACGAGGGTGTCACCGTGCTTAAGCCCGAATACGCCCAGCGCGACGGGGCAAGACCGTTTGTTTGCGCCACGAATGATCAGTTGCAGGCCGCTTGGTCATTGGCCGGTGAGTGGCTCTCATCTGGTTATCCCGCATTCAGCGTCTGCATCGCAACCGCCAACCCGGATGTAGTGTCGGTCCGGCAAATCCGCGCCGCGGCACCGGCCGGTATCTCAACCTCGCGCCTCACGGGCGACTACCTGCAGCGGACGGACATCGTTGTCGTAAGCGACATCTACAATATCAAGGGCTTCGAATTCAGCCTGATCGTCATCGTCGGCTTGGGAGAAGGCGAGTTCCCCCCAAAGGGAGTGCCCGTCGGCGAGACATGGCGCGAGGCCCTTCGTCTGTATGTCGCAATGACGCGAGGGCGAGATGAAGTATGCCTCGTTCATGAGGGCAAACCCTCTCCTTTCGTAACGGCGATGAGCGACGCCGTCACCGCGCGGCCCCTTACCTTTACCGAAGGGCATAAGTCCATTCCTCCGGAGGAGCCAATCGCAGATCACGTTACTCTGCCCAGTGCGACACCGCGAGTGCCCGCGCCCGTGATCGCCCCGGAGCCGGAAAGCAAGCAGGTAGACGCGCCAATCCCGCTTAGGGAACCGGTCTCAGAGACCAACGGTGTTGTTGAATTCGCGCCGGAACCGGAATCCATGGTCCTCAACGGATACACCCTTCTAACAATACGCGGTGAGCCGACAGTGAGATCTGTCGCCAATGCATTGGGACGCTCTTTAGTCCAAATCCATAACGATTTCATGGCCGAAGGTGTTTTCACAGCTCCTGACGCTCCAGTCGTGCGAGCCTTTGCTTCCAAGGTGATGGAAAAATACGGCTGCGGTCCTATCTTTCGCGCGTAGCTAGTGGAGCGAGCTACTCCCAAAGTTTTCGTCTCTTGCCGCGCCTTGCCGGAGCTTCTGAGGCAAGTGTTGTCGCGAGCCCCGCGTGGATAGATGTGACTCTCTCGATGGCTCCAGGTGCCAGATTCGCCGATGCGGCGAACTCCGGCCAGCGTTGGGTGGCAGCGGTAACCTCGGCGCTAGGGTCTTCTTTCGGATAGGCTTGGAGGGTGTCGCCGGAGCTTCTCGCGCCGTTCCCTGCGGCACTCTGCCACGGCGCGCGCGGCCCCGAACGCCGCCAGCGCCTATGCAGGCAACCACAACAGCGTCAGAGCGGTATCGTAGTCCGCTGAATACCGAACCGCCTCAAATAGCTCAGATTCCTCCGAGAAATTCAGCTCAGCAAACCAAGTGAGTGGGTCGATGGTTTCAATGGGGCTCTCCGGGCGCCCCGCGACTATGGTTTCGGCAGTTAGCGAATGCACAGGCACCATACTGCCCCACGGCACAAAATAGTAGCCGGCTGATTCGCTGCGTGCGGTCCATCTGACCCGGTTGTTACTTGAGGAAATCGTGTTGTCGAAACCCTCAAGTAGGCGGTGAATGAGCCCATGCCTTTCGTGACGCGCAAAATCTCGGACTACGGAACCGAGAACCCCCTCGTGGCCCGCGTCAGCTATCAATGGCTGAACCTGATGCCGTGGTTCGACCTATCGGTTGCCCGCAAGCATGCAGTAGGCGAAGCATTGCTTTTGCAGGTTCAGCCGCGGCTGCTTTCCGCAAAGGAAATTGCGGCGAAGCACCACGCTGCGGCCGCGGCCGGTCGCACCGGGGAGTGCGATGATTTCGCCCGGGCTTTTGCTTCCGAGGCCCGCCAAGCCCTTGACGCATTTGCCCTCGTGTTCGCGCACCTGCTGGGGCGGGATGCACCGATGCGCAACTACGCGGCCCTGGCGAAGTGGGCCCTGAAGTGGTTCGGTCCTGATGATCCCTTGACCGTCGCTTTGGGTCGCGCGAACAAGGACTGGATTCGGGAAGCCTACCGGCTGACCGACCTTTCTTCAGTGCCGACCGACAGGGCCAGCGCGGGAACAGCGATACCCGCGCAGACAGCGGCCATGAGCAAGTTCAACGAGTTGGTTTTGCCCTTCATCGAGGAAGCGATGTGCGCCGCGCTACGCCACGTCCGGACGCTCTCTCCAATAACGCTTGGCGAGATACCGGAGGCCGAACGCGACGCGGCATCTCCCGTTCGATTCAGGGCAATGACCCGGGGCATCGACGGAAAAATGACGCCTGCCGGGAAGCCTTCGGCAACCGGAACGCCGATCCCGGAATTCCAGCGGATGCTTCAGCAAGGTCGCGGGCGCCCGATCATTGCGACCAAGTTCAACGGGGAGTGGTTCGTCGCCTCGGGCTCGAAGATGTATCACTCGCCGAAATGGAAGCATTTCCATGATTTTCTTGGTCACTACATCAAAGACGTGCTCGGCGGTCCATGGGCCAACGAGGAATTGAAGAAACCGCGTCACGACCGGCATCCGCTGATGGTTTGGTATGAGGATGTCGTCCGCTACATGAACGAATATACGAAGCGCGGGGAAGGCGCCCCGATGACTGCCCTTGTGGCCGCCTACATGGGATTGGCGTATGACCTCTACTTAATTTCGCACAACAACGGGAAGGTGCACGAAAGGCTGGTCCAGCGCCTGCAACATCGCGACCAGTTTCACGGAGCCTATTTCGAAGCCCGGGTGACGGGCGCGATGATCCGGGCTGGGTTCGATATTGAACTGGAGGACGAAACAAACGGGAAAACCTCCCATTGCGAGTTCACCGCAACCCATCGTGCGTCGGGCCAGAAGCTGTCGGTCGAGGCGAAGTTTCGCCACTCCGCCCAGCAGCCGCCCGATGTCGGCCGCCAGCTCTATAATGCCCTCGAAAAAAAGGCCGATCACCCGCGTTTGGTTTTCCTGGAGGTCAACGATACCGTCCGTCCCCCGGAAGATCAGCCAAAGTTATTGATGGAGGTTCTGGAGGGAATCCGGAAATTCGAGGCCATTCAGCCGATCAAGGGCGCGCCGGCCCCACCGGCGTATTTGGTCATCTCCAACAATCCTCCGGCCACAGTGGAGCGGCCGTTCGTTCCCGCCTATCTCTTCGAGGGCTACAAAATGGACGACTTTCGGGTCGAGGGCGAATACCCAAGCCTGCGCAGCTCACTCGAAGCCAGGGAACGCCACGCCGCGGTCAATGCGTTGATGAAATCGATGCGCGAAGTCACTACCATCCCGTTCAGTTTCGACGGGGAACTCCAAGCCTTCGCGGAGAAACCGCCGGAAGACCGCCTCTTGATCGGCAACACTTATCGGGTTCAGACGGAAAAAGGCATGATTGATGCCGTCTTGTTCCAAGCAACCGTGGCCGACACAGAAAAACTCGCCTATTGCATCATGGGTATGCCCGACGGCAGTCAAGGGGTCGTGCCCATGCCGCTAAGTGAGCAGGAAATGCGGGCCTACCATGAGTCGCCCCAAACCTTCTTCGGCCGGGAGGAGCCAAAGCGGAAAGCCGAAAATGCCTTGGAGTTGTATGATTCGATGCTCGCGGGCTACAAGGACACGCCGAAGGAACGGCTCTTGGAACTGCTGGCCGAAACAGGCGTTCCTACGTCCGAGGTTTCACCGCTGCCGCAGCTTAAACTGGCTGAACTCTTATCCGAGCGACTGACGGAATCGATCGTTAGGAGCAGCGGTTTGGGTGCGAAGAAGAAAAGCACCGAGCCCGGCGGCATGTAATCGGTCGAGCGGCCTTGCTCCGCACGCTCGCCCGTGCGGTCCCCGGACCGATCCCGTTTGACGGAAGGCCGGACGTGCACACGTTTCGCGGCTGACCTCAACCCCATGATCACCCCCGAGAACGCCCGCCGTAATGAGCGCATGGCCAAGGTGCGCAACCTAGCCGAAGTGCCAGATCACGCTGGATGATTTGAGCGACGCCAAATGCACCTGAATACCCGGGGCGAGTTCGATCAACTTCATAATGCGCGTGATCGCGCCGGACGGGCGGTCACCCACTTGGTCTTATCGAGAAGAATCCCGAGGATGCGCGCAATCTCGGCAAAGGCGCTGTCCGGGTCGATGAGGGTGTAGCGGTTGCACATGGGCGACGGGCTTGGAAACTAGGCGGCCGGGCCCGGGGATTCAACTCCTACCGGCACGCCGGTCTTGGGGTCGGGTGGGACTTTCGCCAAAATCCGTGCGGAGCACGGCGAGCACGATGAGCACGTGCGAGCACAAGCAGCACGACGATAACAGGAGAGGACGGCAGACAATTTTTGCCGCCCCGGCATTCCCGAGGGAGAAACGGTCGCCGGCGAAAATTCGGTTCCAATGGCCATTGTAACTCAGATTGCGGGTTGCGTTGTCTGCCGCATCCACCAGCTTGGCTTGACAGGCGGAAGCGGGTCCGTCAGCGGACTGCCGTCGGCACTGTTTCTTTCCTGATTTCACCGATCCGTGTTATTCTCAGGCAGTCGCAGCCGGGAGCGAGCGAGCGCCTCCACAACGCAACCGCGGTCTCCCCACCGCTGCGGCGAGGGGCGGGCGTCCAAAACCCGCCCCGCAACTATTTCCTCCCATGTCCAAAAACGCCAAAATCCGAGAAAACCAACTGAAGCTCCGCCATGAGCTCTGGCCCAAGATCAAGCCCGACCTGATCTGGAACCGCCTCCAGCGCGTCGGTTTCATCACCATCCCGCGCGCCATGCCCCTGATCATGGTCGCGATGGACGCGCTGTCGAAAAATCGGCCGGTATCGGCAGCCTACCTCGAACTGTGGTGCCGCAGCTATGACGAGGCGTTCATCACGCTGGCCAACAAGGAACACGATCTCGCGTTTGCGTCGGGCTTCAGCGGGGAGCGCGCCGTGCACACCTGGCGGGGCCGCATCGACCTGCTCGCCGACCTCGGCTTCATCGCGCTCGCCCCGGGGACGGCCGGACCGCGTTCCCATGCGCTCATCCTCAACCCCTACCTGGTGCTCAAGGAGCTGCGGAAGAAGCAGCAGATCGACGACATGCTCTGGAACGCGCTGCGGATGCGCGTCTCGGAAATCAAGGCCAATGACCTTGACGACCCGGTCTGAGCCCGTCGCCTTGCCCCCGTCCTGCAAATGACCGACCGCCTTTATAACGACATTGTCACGGCGCTGGAGGCCCTGAACGACGGCAACAAGTTCCAGTCGTGCGCCTGCGACCTGCTCCGGAAGGACTACCCGCGGCTGGTGCCCATCTCGGGCGGCGGCGATGCCGGCTCCGACGGACGGGCGCATCAGACCGACGGCCAGATTATCCAGCTCATCTCGACGACCCAGGACAGCGTGATTTCCAACCTCGACGGCAGCCTGGAGGAGGCGAAGCGCAAGTCGCAGGAGAGTCACGGCGTCCTGCTGGCCACTTCCCGCCGGCTTTCGCCCGTGCAGAAACGCAACCTCACGGAACGGACCGCGGCCTTTGGCAAGACGCTGCTGGGAATTTACGACCAAGAGGCCTTCGTCAACCTGCTCTACCATGATGCCCATTGGCGGATGGAGCTGCTGGGCTTGGCCGGCACGCCCCCGGCCCTGTCCAGCGTGCCGGTTAACCTGCGCACCGCGTCGGACCTTGTCCTCGTGGGCCGGGATACGGAGCTGGCGGAAGTTGTGAAAACGGAACGCGACCTTGTCGTGGCGGGTCAACCGGGCTCCGGCAAGACGCACCTGCTTGCGGCGGCGGCAAAGCAGGCCGGCGGCTTGTTCCTTGTAAGGGATGATCCCACGGAGATCGCGAATGACCTGCGGAGAATGCAGCCCACGCGGGTGATCGTGGACGACGCCTTCTCGCGGTTGGACCTGTTGAAGTCGCTGTGCCAGACCCGGCGGTCCCTCAGCTTGAAATTCCATATCGTGGCCTCGTGCTGGCCGGACCAGGACGCAGCGATTGCCGCTCTGCTCGACGTCACGGGCGCGCCGGTGGTCCGGTTGGAGCCGCTGCTGCCGAAGACGATCAAGGAAATCATCAACGCCATGCAAATCGCGGGGCCGGACCATGTGGTGGCGGAAATCATTCACCAGGCCGCCGGCAAGCCGGGCCTGGCGGTGACGTTGTGCCGGCTTTGCTGGCGCAACGGCACCCAGGCGCTCTTCTCCGGCGAAGCGCTCGCGCGCGACGTGCGGCTGAGCGTCGAGGCTCCCGCCGGCGTGGGTGCCGCCGAGATGCTGGCCCACTTCGCGCTCGCGGGAAAATCAGGACTCACGGTGGACGCCGTCGCGCTGGCCACCGGGGTGCCGGGCATCCACGTCCGGCGGCAGGCGGAAGTCATGAGCATGGCGGGCGTCCTCGAAGTCGCCGAGGAGTCGCGCTTGACCGTGACGCCAGCCCGGCTGGGCCAGGCCTTGGTGCGCGATGTGTTCGGCCGGCCGCCGGCCCTCGATTGGACGAAGCTCATCACGGTGGTCCCAAGCCGGGAGGACCTCTTGGAGACGGTGATTGCGGCGGGCCTGCTCGGCGGCCGGATCGACCCGGCGAAGCTGCAGACGCTGGTCGCCGAAGTGAGCACCGGGTCTTCCCGTGAGGGAGAACTGGTTGAACTCTACGCCCGGTTGGGGGCCGCCGAAAGCCGCTGGGTGCTGACGCACCGGCCGATGATGCTGCAACGGGCCGCGGAGCCCTTGCTCGAACACATCCCAGATGAGGCTATCCCGGCGCTTTTGCGCGAGGAGATGGCCGAAACCGGGCCGCTGCCCTCGCGCCGGGAAGCCCTGAAGGAACTACGCAAGTGGATAGACGACATGGGCGACCGGGAGGAATCGATTCCCCGCCGGGGAAAATTGCTGTGCCACCTGGAAAAGATCGCTGGCGAGGTGGGCGCCCCGCGCGTCTTGTTGGGCGGGGCCGGGCATGTGCTGGCGACGGGCTTCGAGTGGCACCGGTCCGTGCCGGGCGACCCATATCAGTTTTCGTTGGTGAACGGGGTGATTTCACCGGCCATGGCCGAGGCCATCGCGCGATTCTGGCCCCGCGTCCGCACGCTGCTGACCGGCCTGCCACGGGCGGAGGCACTACGCCTCGGCGAAATCGTCCGGGATTGGGTTCACCCCGGCAGCGGCATGGTGAAGACCAGCGACGAACTCAAGGCGGCCTGCCGTCGGCAGGCGGCGATCATGTTCGACGAGCTGGTCGCCCGGTATGCCGCCCAATGGACAGTTGTCCGCAAGTTTGAATTCCTGGCCGACGACCTGGGACGGAAGCTGCCCGCCAGCGGAACGCTGGCCGACCGGCTGTTTCCCCCGGACCGCCGGCATTACGAACCGGGCGCCGTGGCCCTCTCCGAGGCGGAGGCGCGGCAGCTGACGGCCGAATGGCTCGCGCGCGGCCCCGCGCCAGAGCTGATCACCGAATGGGTGGGAACCGACCGCGATGCCTGCCGGGACGGTGTCGCCCACACCAATCTCAGCCGGACGGTGGCGAATCTCGTGGCCGAGCAGACGCCCGATCCCGGGCGCTGGCTCACGCCCCTGATCGCGGCGGGAGCGAACGTTTACGTGGTTGAACCCTTCCTCGAGCGGTGCTGTGCGGAGTCGGACGAGGTGCGCCGCGCGTTCGTGGGGAGCCATCCGCCGGACTCGCCGTATCGAATTCTCGCCGTCGAACACCTGGTCCGCGGGATTCCCGCGGACGATGCATTGTGGCAGGGCCACACGCCGCTGCCGAACGAAATCCTCGGCCCCATCGAGAACCTCGTGGCGCGGGACCTGGTCCCGGAGCCCACGCTGGCGGCGCTGATGAGCCGGCACGGCGCGGTCATCGCCCGCGGGGTCGCCACCCAGCTTTGGACCGCCGAGCCCGAAGGCGAAATTCCGCCCGCCTTGTGGGCGGGATGGAAGGAAGCGATCATCACGCACGCGCGGGATGACCACGAGCTGCCGGACATCGCCCGCCGCCACCCGGAGATCGCCGCCGCGTGGATCAAGCGCCGCCTCAACCTCAGTTGGCAGGAGCGCTACCACGAGGGCCACGTCGATTCCTTCCATTGTTTCCCCGGGATGATGGCCGCCTTGCCGCTCGCGGTGCGGCGGGACCTCATCGACCATTTCGCGATGGATAACCATCAGGGCGGAGTGCTGGACGCGCTGGTGGGTGCCGACCTGGACCTTTTCCGCCACGCCTTGAACCGGCCGGAGACGAGGAAACTCCTGCTCTCGTGCCTGGGCCTGCCGGGCAACCCGCTTACGTATTGGAGCGAACGCGCGTTGCTGCTCCTCGACGCCGGGTTCACGGAAAATGACGTGCTCCGCGCCAGCGACTTGATCGGGGGCGGCTGGACCGGACCGACCTCCCGGCACCACGACGAGCGGCGGAAGTCATTTCTGCCGTTGCTGGAACATCCCGACGCCCGCATCCAGCGCATCGGGCGCGCGGCGGACGAATACCTGAAGACGACGGCAGACCGCGAACGCATTGAGGAACGCCGCAAGGCCGTGAAGGGAGAAATCGGCTAGGCGTCACCCCATGTTTACGAAGTTTCCCGCCAGCCAAACCCGGGAGGAACGCGTCGCCCTCGTCCGGGGCGCGATCGACGCGAAGGCGCATTCCGCCGAGGAGCTGGAATGCGAAATGTGCGAGCTCTTCGCCCACTGGGGTGCGGTGCCCGTGCTGGCCCGCCTGACGTATGACGAACGATTTGCCCGTCAGGCGGGGCGGCCGGTTCCGCCCATCACGGTCTACGATGCGCAGGAGGCGGACTTTGGGGCGGAGCCCGGGCCCGCTAGACGGGTCCACTCGCAACGCGTGACCGGCCCGGCCCTGACCCAAGGCCTGCTGCCCGACCTGCTGGAGATGATCCGGATTTGGAAACACTGCGGCATCAAACTGACGCCTACGCTGATCGACTCGTTGCATCATTCCCACCTCACCACCATCCAGGAATTTCTCGCACTCGGACATTGGCGTCAGCCGGAAAATATCGAACCGAATTTTCGCGCCACCGCGGGCGCCAAGGACGTGGACTGGAAGTTCACGAGCGGCGGGATCGACGTGCTCTTGGAGGTGAAGTTCCGGCGCACGGACTGGCGCCGCGGCCACCCGGAAACCGTCACGTTCACCCTGGCGAATCTCTTCTCCGACATTGCGGAGAAATTTCCGCTGGCGCGAAAGGGATTGCTGCGCGTCGCCCACGTGGTGCTCGTGCAGCCGGCGGACGAGGAGTTGTTCGCCGAAGCCGAAAAATTTGCCACGCAGCCCGAAATCGACGCCCTGATCGTCGAATCGCTCAACGTCGGTTCGGTCGAGGTCGTGGGAAGCTGTGCAGAGCAGGTGCGCGCGATGATTGGCCGGGGTCGAACCTTCCGGCGGCCGGAGGTGATTCCTTTCGCGTTCGCCCGGCCCTCGAAACGGGAAGCGGGGCCGCAAGGTTCAGGAGGAAAGTAGGCACAGGACACGGGCGGCGACGCCCGCCCAAACTTCCGTGCCGGCCGGCGGCCCCCGCCTCGCATTCGATTCCGATACTGGCCGCTTCGCCGTTGCCACTGGCTCGATTTCCCCCGAAACCTTGCCGATGGCTGCCAAATCCCAGACTCCGTATCGGCCGACTCTCGCGGCCACGCGAACGGTGGCGCGAATCGGGCGGCGGAAGACTGGACTCCTATGAAGAAACCCACGCAACCCAGGCGGCGGGCTCGCCATGGACTGTCCCGGGCGCGGTTGGATGAAATGCTGGCCGACTTGTCGACCTACTCCGGGCACGTGCGGGGCTTCCGGAAGGTGAAGCGCAAGGTTGAGGCGGACGGCATAGTGCACATCGACGGGGAAATCATCACGAGCATGGGGGACTTTCATTTCATGGTCATTCCGTTCCTCAAGCACGAGAAGTTCTGGACCATCCATCTGGAAAACGCCCATGCCTCGCTGGAGGGCGGCAGCGTCGTCCACACCGCGTATTTCTTTCCGCACCTCACCCGGGATCCCGACCTGAAGCAGCGGATCGGTGTCGCGAACTGGGTCATCCGCCAACTGACGAACAATACCGGATTCTCGACCCCGGGAAAAACGGTGCAGGAACTGCGCCCGCAGCTGACGTTCCTGGGCCTGCCGCCGGGCCTGCGGAGTCGCGAGCGGGTGCTCGATTTCGTCCGGCTCATCCGGGAGGCGAATCTGCCCAAACCGAAAACCGACAGGTTCGACCAGAATTGAAACCGGGTTTCCACAACCGGCAGGTGAGCGACATGTATAATGCGTCGCTGGCGTTTTTCGACACCGCCGGGCGGTTCTTCCAACCGATGTCGGCCCAGGCGACGGCCCCGGCGGGGCTCGATGCCCATCAGAAGGCCCAGCTCGAGGTGGCGGTGACCAATCTCGCCCTTGCCGTCGAGCTGATGCTCAAGGCCCTGCTGCTCTACACCGGCCGGGTGGTCAAGCCACGCACCCACGACCTCCTGAAGCTGTTTGAGGCGCTGCCGCCGGAACTGCAGCAATCCATCGACCGGGAATACCGGGAGCGTGGGGGCGAATCCGGGACGGTGGCACGCAGCCTCGAACTGGAATTCTTCCCGGCCGGCGCGGCGCCGGATGAAGTGAAGCTGGCCGCGCTGCGGCGGCAGTGGCTCCCCGGCACCGACATCCGTTCGGTGCTGGCGAATGAGCGCCACGCCTTCGTCGTCTGGCGGTATCTCAGCGAACAGGCCAAACCCGGCGAGGTTACGCTTGTGCGGGTGGAGTATGAGCGGCTCGGGGTCATTATCAATTCGATGCAAAGGCATTTCCGCGTCACTAATCCGGGTCACGATGGCCGGCGATGACTTCAGTCCCAAGGTCAGGGCGAACCTCGCGAAGCGGGCGGCCTTCCAATGCTGCCTCTGCGGAGCTTCGACGGTCGGCCCCAGCCGCGAATCCCCCGCCTCGGTGACCAACATCGGCGTCGCGGCCCACATCGCTGGCGCCCGTCCGGGCAGCGCCCGCTACGATGCGGAGATGACGTCGGTCCAACGGGCCGGCATCCAGAATGGCATCTGGCTTTGCCAAACCCACGCCAAGGCCGTCGATGACGACGAGGTCACCTGGCCGGTCAGGCAACTGCTGAAGGAAAAAGAGGCCCACGAAGAACGGATAATCGCCGCGATTGGCGTCGCCCGGAAGCGGGTCGCGATGGCCGCCCCGGCTCGCGGCGAGTCCGGGATTGTGGCGCAGGAGTTCGGGTTCTTGCGCGTCGGGGATTTGTTGCCGGCTTACCGGGCATTTCTTAAACCTATCCTCGACGACCATCACCTTGGTGACACCACCGAGCTCGGAGTCTTGATGTGTTCGCTGCCGACCGTTCACGGGCCGGACGGCGCGCGCCTGCCCTGGACGGTCTTGGTGCGCCCGGACTGGCTACGGCAGGCGCTCGCTGAGCAGTCAAAAGCGCTTGGCTCAAAGGGCGAGATTCCCGACAAGGCCATCTACGGTCGCGTGCCGGGCTGGCCCGACGAGTTCTTGGAATTCTTCGCCGCGATTGTGCAGACTGGCGTCACATTCCGCTGGCAGCGCACCCCCCAGGGACATCTTGCGCTCGGACAGTAACGCTTCGGCGTTGCCTCATTGGTCAACCGGGCGAGGCTATCGGGATGCCCGAGGCGTCGAGATTTCAAGTTACCGCTGACGATATCCGGCGCTATGACTGGCAGGCCGTGCTGCAGCAGGCACGGACGAAGGACTGCCATGACTATTACCTTGGATTCGGGCGCGCACTCGAAGAAAGGAAACAGGCTGGCGACGACCTCGGAGTCCGGGTTTTCCGCCTTCTCGCAGCCGTCGCGTCTTTCCATCCAAACTATGATGCGGATGGTAATCCGTATGGCCCGATGCGGGTGGACGCGGACGGCACTCGCTCGCTGATGGCGGAAGACTTGGCGAAGGAAGACCTGGCGGCGCTCCACGGCATACTGAACGAAATCGCGGACCCGGAGTTCCGCGCCCGGGTGGGCGACATCCTCTGGGAATGCGGACGCGATTTTAAAGCGGCACGGGAAGCGGTGCGCGCCTTTCTCGCGTCGGCCGACCTCCACAAGACCGACGATCTTTGGCCGCCCTATGCGGAGAGGCTGGAACGGGCGGTGGACCTCGCGGCGCGACTCGGATTTGGCAAGCCGCTCCATTTGGAAATGCTCGGGCAGGTCGAAGCGGCGATTGCGAGTTACGAGAAGAAACCGCGCTCGGAGCTGCTCCCGCACAGGCTGATGAACATTGCTGCCGAGCATGGCACGACCAAGGCGGTTGAGTATGCGGCGTTGTCTGAAAAATTTGCGAATGAGTTGTCCGTCGAAGGCAACTGGCACGCGGCGGAGCGGTTCTGGAAACTGGCGGCGCGGTGGCAGCGGAAACTCAAGACTGAGTCGGAATGCAAGCGGTGCCTACTTGCTGCAGCCGAGTGCTACGTCTCGATTGGCGAGGGCTTTTTGAAGGGACCGCGAATCAGCGCCGGCGGGGCGGCACACTGGATGGCCCGCGCGGTCGAAGCGCTCCGGGCAGCAGGTGGCACCCCGGGCCGGATCGATGCAGTGCATCGGCGCCTTCTCGAACTTCAGAAGCAGTCCCTTGGCGAGATGGGCCCGCTTGATATCAACTTCGATGAAATCCCCGGATTTCTAGAAGCCGAGAAGAAGTCGCAGGAAGAGGTGACCTTGTTCCTGCAAGGTTGTGACCTATGGAAAGCAATCGAGCGGATGGCGCGGCTCAATGAGCCAACCGATGCTGCAAAGCTACGGAAAGACGTGAAGGAGATGTCCGAGGGGTTTATCTGGGACAAGATTGTCGGCGCATCGAAGCTCGACGCAAGCGGCAAGGTGGCGGACGTCATGGCCCCTACGGGATTTGGGGCGGAGGAGCCCGAAGCGGTGCAGCAGAAGGAATTTGAACATGCCGCCCAAACACACTGGCCCGTCAAGGTGAACTGGCGGATCGAGCCCGCTCGGCGCATCGTGATGCAGGAACATGCCCTGCGTCTCGCTGACCTGGCCTTTCTCGTCGAATACAACCCGCTCATTCCGCCGGGCCACGAGGGCATCGTCCTGCGCGGATTGCAGGCTGGCTTCTTTGGCGACTGGCTGGTGGCGATGCACCTCCTGGTCCCACAGGTCGAGGGAATTGCGCGCCACGTTCTTCAGCAGAACGCTGTCATCACGTCGACGTTGATGCCCGACTCCACGCAGGAAGAGCGGCCCCTCAACCAGCTCCTTTGGATGCCGGAGGCCGAGGAAGCGTTTGGACCGGATGTGCTGTTTGACCTCCGCGGCATCCTGATCGAACGGTTCGGCCACAACCTGCGCAACGCTTCCGCCCATGCGATGATGCCGACGCACGGATTCTATCAGCCATCCAGCGTTTATCTCTGGTGGCTCATCCTCTGGCTTTGCTGGCGCGGTTACCGGCTTGGACAGAAGGCCAAATCCGAGGACGGAACCAGCAAAGACGAGCCGCCCGAAAGTGGCGGGACCACGCCTTCACCCGGTTAATTTCCCATAGCACAACTCCAACCGAAATCCGCCGATGAAAAACACGCCCCATCGTTTCTTCAAATTCAACGTGCCGACACATGCGCCGCACTTCGACAATCCGAGCCTTCGCTGGACGACCTTCGTTGGCGAATTTCTCGTCCACATCGTCCGGGACCGCTCCGTCGAGGCATTCATGTTTCTGAACCACGAGATGGCGGAGTATGAACTCCGCCTCGCCGCTACCGACTACAAGCCGTTGGAGGTCCGGCTCGGGCGCCTCGCGAACAAACTTGGCATCACCATCCAGGAGAACCCGACCGACAATCAAACCATTGGTCAACACACCTTCGGTCAGGACCGCTTTCTGGCCCAAAATCGCCTCGCGGACCCCGAAGCCGTGGCGTGCCGTTCGGTTTTGGTTTTTCGCGCCATGCATGCCGCCTGCGAGCTGTTCCTCCACAATCTTGTGCCGCACGGCAACTATTGGCGAATCGAACCCAACGGCGAGCAGCAGCAGAACCCGCGCGGCAACATGTTTGAGTCGATGATTCACCTCTACGCCAACATGTCCGGGGCGGATTTCGACGTCTATGTTATCCCGCCGCCGCCCGCTGGCGCGCAGGTCTTCACCCCTTGGATGGACGCCGCGAAAAACTTTTCCAACGTTAATTTCAACCAACCGCCACAGGCTGCGCCCGCCCATAACGCGGGCGGCACGGCCGTTTGCCATCTCTAGGCTAGTTCGTTTGACGATTGCTGTGGCGTCCCCGGCATCGTTTGACCGGGTCGGATTCGTATGCACCTTGCCCGGACCCCAATGATAAGCCCGAGGACCCCGCCAAGCGCGAACGCATCCAAAAGGTGCGGATTCTGGCCGAGCATCCGAGCATTCCGCCCGGGGAACGCGCGGCGGCAGTGGCTCGCTTGCGGCAAATGTTGGGCGACAAAAAGCTTCGGCTCGCCCGCAGGCGGCGCCCGTTTTTGCGCCGTCGCCGCCGATCCATCGTGGCACAACCGACCCCTAAAAGCGCTCCCGCGCCAGTCGCGCGGCAGGATTTCGAGACAATGTTGGTCAAGCTGCTGGCGGAGCTCCTGGTGGCCGCTTTACGCGGCCCAAAGCGGCGTTGAAGTGAAGCCCTATCGCACCTCCACCGGACCCGGCTTGTCTAGGGTTGGCCAGCCATCCCGTTGCCAGCCCAACCGACCGTAAGGCGCGCCCAGCCCTCGATTCTGCTCCCAGCCGTCAAGGTATTGCTCGCTGCGCTGCGCTCCACCTTGACTGCTGAAGCGGAGGGCTGGGTATTCTGGGCGCGCGGGGACTCTGGCTTCCAGTTGGATTCAAAAGCACTACATCAAAACCACTTCGGCCAGGTCAGTGAGTGGGCCAAGCTCCACGGTGATGGCGTCAAGCTTTGGCACCGGCGTCCGCGGGTGACAAAGGATGCGCTGTTCCTGTTGGTAGATATAGCGCATGTGCTTCGCCCTCGGCAGGAGAATCGGGGCGTCGCCCGGATTGTCCGGGTCGATGTAGGTCATGCCGAACGCGGTCACAAACCAATCGGGGAACCGCGCCCGGAGCGCGCCGAGGACTCTTCGTCCAAATTCATTCGCATCGTAAATGATCAGACAGCTGTCCGCCTCGAAATCGTCGAAGAGCCGCGGGGCAAAGCGCATGCTCAAGCACTGCACGTAGTAATCGCTCGGATGGCGCAGTTGCACCCAGTCGGTTCCGGCCGGATTAGGCAACTTCGAGAGAGGCGGCCCCGCCTTGCCTGGATAGTAGGTGAACCCGAGTTCATCATCTTGAACCGCCGAATTCAGGCTTTTATCGCCGTAGGCGGAAGCCGGCGCGAACCGGATTGAGCCTTGCTCCAACTGGGGGAGAAGCCAACGGCGTTTGCCAAACTTGAAAAGCTGACCGGACTCCGGCCGTTTCCGCGAGCGGTAGGCGACGACGCCCCGGGGAGTTTCCGGGTGGGTCAAGTTCGGGAGTTTGGGCTCGATGCCCGCCGGGATTCCGCCGCGCGAGCCAAATTCCATAAACATATGTCGCAGTCGTGACTGGTGCCAGATCACGAGGCGCTTCTCGACCTCGAAACCCAGCTGGCCACCCTCGGTCAGCGTCGCCTGGCTCTCAACTAGGTAGCGGAAGCGCTCGACAAGGTGCGGGAGAGGTTTGCCGGCGAGATACGGGTTTGCGCGATACTCGGCTTCCCAAATCTCCTGCCGTGTGCGGGTCTGGCCTGCTTGGGACATGGCCAGAAACGTGAAGCCTCCGGGCCGTAGTGTCTAAAGTTAAGTTTGAGCAAGTCGTGGCGAATTTGGCGCCCACAAAAACTAAAGCCGCCGGGCGTCCGACAGATTTGCGCGGGGGCTGAGCAACCGGAGACGGGCGTGCTGCCGGTGATGTTCCTGCCATGACGTCAACTGCGTTGCGTCCGTCATCTCGGCGACGATCTGGTTGTCGCCGGGCGGGGTAATCGACACGGAAGTAAGATCGAGCTTCATAGAGACCAGCCAGCCTTGCACCAAAAGATCAAAAACCGCCGGCGGGGCGTGGTCTACGTGATATTCTTCCCGGGTGATGCGCACGCCGCGCAGCGGACAGACAGGCGGTTGGCTCCCTGCGAACTCACGCTCCCGAAATGCGACAATCTGATCCTTCACCGCGCAGCGCAGCGCGCCCAGCCGGTCGCGCCGTTCATTGCGGCCGTCAATGCAGGTGTGGTAACTGAAGTCGGTGGATTTTCCATCCACTCGGTGAACCGTGAAATGCCGCGTCCGCCCAAAATGTGCGTCGGTATCGACCGTGAAATAGTCGACCCCGGCCCCTACCTTTTCCGACGCCTCGGGGTGGCAGGCGAGCAACTCCCGCAGCAAGGCATCATCTTCGGGTCCGATGCGAGTGCCGTCAGGGTAGCAATCTCGGATGCCTCCGAAGAACTCTTTCGCTTCCCCCTTGGTCCGGAATTCCAGCCCACTGATAACGACGGGAACTGCCATAATTTGCCAAGACTTCGCACAATTCAGACGGGCAGCAACCCTAGATAGGTTGTCCCAGCGGCTCCTTAGTCGAGTGGAACGAATGGAACGAATAAATGACACGGAGCAGGGTTGAATCCCTCCCACCTTCGAGTAACATGGTAGCAGAAATTGACCCGGCGCCTGGTTTCCCTCTCTGAAAAACAGGGATTCGTTCCTAAAGTTCTTGGAACGGATTGGACCGGGCAGCCATCTCGAAAAAACCACGAACTCTTTTCGAGGTAAGTCAAAGGCAGGCCTAAGTGCCTGCGAGAGCGGAAGAACAAGAAATCGGTTTTTTGACTTACTTTGCAGTAGTTCTTCATTTGCTCTGCGCCGGGGTCGCTTTTCGGGACGAAAACCGGCAAGCCAACAAAGTAAGTCAAAAAGTTTGGGCCCCAAAATTGGTTCGTTTTCGCAAATTTTTCGGCCTAAACGCCGCCCGAAACGGACGAATTTCTACCCCGCTGATAGCCGGGGCGAACCATGCGACGCCGGCTTCGTCGCAACCGACAACGGCACGGTTTTTTGCCGCGCGTGATCGCGTTGTTCCTGCTTTTCAAAATCCGCGCGCATTTGCGCAAATACTGCCTGTTGCTGATCGAAAGGCAGACCGGCCAGCTTGCCCATCGGCTTATAGCCGAAGTGCCAAATCGCGCTTGGCGAATTGAGCTCCGCCAAATGCTCCTGAATATCCGGGGCGAGCTTGACCAACTTCATGATGAGAGTGATCGCGCCGGGCGAAAGTCCCACCTTTTTGGCCAAAGCCAACCTGGAGGCGATAGCGCCGCTCTTAAGCATCTCGTCCCACCGACGAGCCCGTAAGATCGGATGCTCGGCTGCGGGCGTGATTTTTCGCACGGTCCGCACACGGGCGTCGAGACGCAAGGTCTGTCGGAACGGGGTGATAATCGTCACTTCGCCGCGCTGGGCATGGGTGAAATCGACGCGCGCATCGAGGTTCAAACCCCGGAAGGAAAGTGCGCGGCGCGGGGCCGCGGTTTGCGATTGGCCTGCCGCGCGCTGCTCCATACCCTCCACCAGCTCAGCCAAATGCAGTTTGATGCGAAGCTCCATGACGCGGTTCTCGCCGTCCGAAGGCGGCAGCGGCACCACGGCCGCTTTTCGGAGTGCCGCTGCCACCACCCGGCGGACCTCGACCCGCTCGACGAATAGCCGGATCAATTCCTTCCGTTCCACGGGCGGAAGCGCCGGCAGGATTTCCCTCAGCCGGTCAAGGCTCAGGGAAATTCGGCGCTCCTCCAACACGGTCGCCTCACAGGCGGAAAGTTTCTGGCGGTTTCTTTCCTGGTCCAGCAGCAGGCGCTGGCGTTCGGTGCGCAGGTCCGTCGCCCGGCGCACCAGCACCTCACCCAGCGCTTCGGCACCGCCTTGCACCACCGCTTCGGCACCGCCTTGCACCACCGCTTCGGCACCGCCTTGCACCACCGCTTCGGCGCAATTCGCGAGCTTTTTGTCGACCGTTGCCAACGCGGCTTTGATTTTCTCCACCTGCACGCGCAACGCCTCGCGGTCGCCGCCCCGCAGCCGTCGTGACGTGTCGACCATTTCGGAGACTAAGGCGGGGTGTTTGCTGGCCTCCCCGATAACCGCAATTACCGCCCGCTCCAAGGCATCGGCCGACAATCTTCCCACCGCGCAGGGACGGGTTCGGGCCTCCCGCATGACGAGGCTGCACGTATAGTAGCGATACTTAACCCCGCTGACGCTTTTTTTGCCGCTGTCGTTCGGCACCAACGCCCGACCGCAGCCCGCGCACCATGCCAGGCCCTTTAGCAGGTGGTTGTGGGTGTCGCGTTCCTGAAAGAGATAAACCGGACGCGGCTTCGTTTCGGCCGTCGCCGCGTTCGCCTTGTCCCAAAGGTCCGCTGGAATTAGCGCACCGTGCTGCGCCGCATATTCGATGCCCTCAAATCTCACGGCGCCCCGGTAGAGTGGGTTGTGGATAAGCAAACGGAGTCCATCCGATCGAAACATTCGCCCGCCGATTGTCTCCTCTATGCCGTCACGGCGCAGCAGCACCCGCTGCTTGGTGCGGAGCCCGTCGGCATTCAGGGCATTCGCTATATCGGTGAGGGAAACCAGTTGCGCGGCTTGATCGAAAATGCGCCGGACAATCGGTCCCTCCTCCGGATGAATCTGCAATGATTGGGTGTTCTTATCGTAGGCGTAGCCGAAGGGAATATGGCCACCGTTCCAGTAACCGCGCTTAGCCTGCTCCCGCATCTTGATGCGCGTTTTCTTGGCGGTGTTGCGTCGCTCAAAATCATTTACGCTCATCATGATGTTGTTCTTGAGCCGACCCTCCGGCTCCTCTTCGGAAATGTCCTCCGTGGCGCTGACCAGCTGACAACCGTGTTTCTCCAGGAAAGCGCGGAACGGTCCCCACTCATCAATGTTACGCGAGAGGCGTTCGAGTTTGAAGATGACCACGACCTTAACCTCGCCCGCGGCGATCATACGCTTTAGAGCCTGAATGCCAGGGCGGTTCATCGAGCCGCCCGAATAGGCAGCGTCAGTGAGCGCTACTACTTCATACCAACCTTGAGCCTCGTGGGACTGAACGAGCTGGCGGCGTCCGGGTTGATCGGTGAATTATACGAGACCGAAGGCGTCTCCCATTATCACTGGCCCAAATTGACCTCCTTCAGCTGGCCGCACCGGCTCGATACCGGGGGCGGCAGGCTGAACAACAATTTTGTGCACAAGCTGGCCATCGTGCTTAGTGTGACCGGAGGAACGGTGCTCGCGGCGATGGGGGACGCGCGCAATGACCTCAGGCGGGTGCCGGTTGGCCAGCCGGTGCATGATTTCCGGAATTTCACAAAAATGGCGCTGACCCCCGAGGAGGCGGCCCGGTGTGACTGGCTCGAGGTGGATTCCGACTGGGCCTATACGGTGCTGGCCCGCCTGGGTGCGCCGGGCGGCGACTGGCGGGACGGCGGGAGCGCGGTTTTCCGGCACTCTGCTTTGCGCGTTGGCCGGCTGGAGGACTATGTCGCTTTTTATGGCGAGCGGGGAACGCTCCACCTTGACGGGGCCTACGCGCAAGGGCGGATATTTCTCGGTCGCAGCAAAACGGATTGGGAGGAAATCCAGGTTCCCCCGCGCATCATCGAAAGCCTTCCGACGGCCGCCGACGATACGCAGAGAAATTGGACGCAGCTCGCGCGTGAGTTTGTGGCCGACATCCGCGGGGAAGGTGATGCCGGTTATTTGAAATTCCGCGACGGCTGGCTGTTCCAGGAGGCCATCGACATTGTC
>Ga0163152_10001791_pt1 | contig 32978 bp, 28 predicted proteins | sample OliLakLV19MP8IB2_FD_148635 | JGI IMG/M metagenome (GOLD analysis project Ga0163152, IMG submission 148635) | Freshwater microbial mat bacterial communities from Lake Vanda, McMurdo Dry Valleys, Antarctica - Oligotrophic Lake LV.19.MP8.IB-2 | ecosystem: Environmental > Aquatic > Freshwater >...
CTCTCTCACAATCTGTCCCCTTTGCCTGATGCCAAAGGGGACAGATTGCGACAATACCAAATCGGGAGCCATGCTGAAGCGCCTCGCCTGAAGGCGAGGGATTTAACCAATCACATGGATCATTAAAATTCTGATCGTTCAGCTCTGACCAGTAAATCAACTTTGGCCAGAACAGCTAGCGTCGACCCACCATGAATACAGAAGGGCTCAGCTTCAGACTGGCGAGGCCAGCCTCCTAGGAATTGGGCCGAGTGGCCAGCGCAGCATCGTACAGTCGTGAAGCCAAAAGAGAGCCGCGGCCGTTCCTTTTGGGAACGACCGCGGCGTCGGGACCGGACTTGTGACGGAACCTCACGGGGAAGAACCGAGAGCCGGGTAGAAGTGGCTGGGGCACCAGGATTCGAACCTGGGAATGACGGTATCAAAAACCGTTGTCTTACCGCTTGACGATGCCCCAACTCTGAAGAAGTTCTATACTTGCCGCTCTTTTGCCTTGTCAAGCCTGCTCGCGTCGCAGTTTTGTCCAGAGCCCATCAGGGGATCGCCCGAGTTTAAGGCACAATCGACCCACGACCCACATTTCATCTCTGCCTCGCGTGTTTGTTATTTTCGCAACTAAAGTCGCTGACCCGTCATGAGTCTGATAAGAGACGGTCATCTGGCGCGTGCGCGCCGTGTTCCCGACCACCGGAGGTCTTCTATGCCCCAGAGCTCGGCATTCGGGCCGTACCGTGTTTTGAAAAATCTCCTTCCCAAGCACAAGCGCAAGACGCCCCCTACGCTCGCCGACGACGTCCCTTTTGGCCGCGTCCATTCTGACCACATGCTCACTTGCGACTTCATCCCGCAAAAAGGTGGCTGGCAGTCGCTGGAGATTCAGCCCTACGGCCCATTCACGCTCGCCCCCGACGCCGTGGTGTTCCACTACGGACAGCAGATCTTTGAAGGCATGAAGGCGTACCGGACCCCCGGCGTGCAGAACCAGCTTTCACTGTTTCGCCCCGACCTCAATGCGGGCCGCATGTTTCGGTCGGCCGGGCGCCTTGGCATGGAGCCCGTTCCGGAAGACCTTTTCCTGCAGGCCGTTAAAGAGATCGTCTCGATCGATCATGAGTGGGCACTGCCATCCCCTGGCGCACTCTACATCCGTCCGGCGCTCATTCCGCTCGACGAGGGCGTGTCATACCGCGCTTCGCAGGCATTCCGTTTCTTCGTTATCCTCAGCCCGAGCAAGAATTACTATGCAGGCGAGGAAGGAGTGTGCGTGGCGGTGGAGCGCCGAGATGTGCGCGCGGTGCCAGGCGGATGCGGCGAAGCGAAGTGCGGAGGCAACTACGCGGCAGCGCTCCCGGGACTCTCACGCGCGCGCAAGCTTGGTGCCGAGCAGGTGCTTTGGCTCGACGGCATAGAGCACCGCTACGTCGAGGAAGTCGGCGCTATGAACGTCATGTTTGTTTACGGACGCAAGATTGTCACACCTGCCTTGACGGGCAGCATCCTGCGCGGTGTCACGCGTCAGTCCGTTATCGAGTTGGCGCGCAGCTTTGGATACGAGGTCGAGGAAAAGCGCGTGGACGTAAACGAAATGCTCGCCGACGCACGCAGCGGAAAACTCACCGAGGCATTCGGTTGCGGCACGGCCGCTGTCATTTCACCCATCGACACTTTTCTCGACGGGGACGATCGCGTTGCCGTAAACCATGGCAAAGTTGGCGAAACCTCCGTTCGACTCAAGCAAGCACTCCTGAATATCCAAAACGGTCAAGCCGACGATCCTTTTTCGTGGCGCGTTGCGGTCCCGTGCAACGCCCACTAGAGTCTAAGTGACGACTTCAGGCTTACAGTGAAAGCCGAGGCCGCGGCGCTTTCCACAAAAAGGGCTCGCCCATGAAGTTCTCCCAAGGACATCCCCTTCGCAAAGTCTCCCAGCTCGCTGAGCAGATCTACGAAAAGGCTGACGTGCAGTCGGCCTACGACGCGCACGGTCACCTCAAATTCCTGGTGGCGCGCATTCCACGCGCCGACTTCTTCCGGCTCTACGGGCAGGGCTCCTTCGCCACTCTTTTTCACCGCGGCTATTGGATTCAGTACTCGCGTCATGGCCGTTCCATCGGAATTTCTGAACGCACGAGCGGCATGAAATTCAACCTGGAGTTGCGCACCAACGGGTTTGGCTGGGCGCAGTTGCTGTTGCTGAAAAAAACCCGCGTCCTGTGGAAACAGACGCTCATGCCCGAAGAGCTCGAGCATTTTGAATTCACGCACGACCTTCTGCAGAGCGTTGCGCGCGTGTGCATGCGTCACTTCGGCGATCGATCACTTTATTCCGACGACGGCCGTTTCGACGCTGACGTTCCGTCGATACACATCCTGCCCGAGATCGAGGAGCAGGAGGAGTTCTCATCGCTCAACGTCGAGTTGCAGTGATGCAGCGTTCCTGCATGCGTGGGCGGCACTTTTCTATTTGTTCATTCCATTGATGAGCGTGAGCGCCACCTGAGCCGGCACGTTGCCTTGCGCGAGCAAAGAGGCGCCGGCTTGAACGAGGATATTCGCCTTTGTGAGCGCGCTCACCTCGGAGGCATAGTCCACATCGCGGATGCGAGACTGCGCCGAGGCCATGTTCTCGTTGGAGATGTCGAGCACATCCATGACGTGCGTGAGGCGTGAGCTCACTGCGCCAAAGCCGCTACGGAAGCCCGCGATGCGCTCGAGCGCGTCGTCGAAGCTCGTCGAAACCGTGTCGTTTGTGGACGAGAATATCTCCTCAACGTCATCAAGTGAGATGCCGTCTCCCGTCAGCAGTTCACCCACGCCTCTGAGCCCGAGATTTGCCGTGGTGGCCACGATGCCCTGCAAGCCATCGAGCGAGATAAGGTTCGCGTCGCCGCTTGAGTTCGTACCGCCCTTTCCCGGCGCTCCCACCCGAAAGCCAATGCTGCCACGGCGCTCCTCCCCGGCGCCGGAATTTCCGTTGAGCAGATCCATGCCATTGAAGCTTGTCGTCTGGGAAATCCTGTCGACTTCATCAAACAGCGAGTTGTACTCCACGAACAGTAATTTTCGTTCCTTGTCGGAAAGCGTCGCGCTGGATGCCTGCGTGGCGATTTCCTTGAGGCGAAGGACGATGTTCGAGACTTCGCCGAGTGCGGAGTCGGCTGTTTGCACGAGGCTCATGCCGTCGTTCGCGTTGCGTTTGTAGGAAGCGATTTCGCGCATTTTAGACGAAAGTGAATCTGACAGGGCCCGTTCCGTGGGCATGGGTTCGGAACGTGTGAATCGGACGCCGGACGAAAGTCGCTCTAGGCTGTTTTCGGCGTCACGCCGCGCCTTGGCGAGGTTGTCCTGCACCGTCGAGCTGCCCGTTATCCGCAATCCCATTTTCGCCTCGCACCGCGTCCGATCCATCAGGATCCGTGCATTCGCTCTCGGGCAGCGACACGGTCACGCCCGCGTGGAAGAGGAACAACAACTGTTCCGCTGCCAGCAGCAACGTATCGACTTCCGATCCTAGGCCTTGAGCGGATTGTTCAATTTCTCTGAAATGAGTTGTTTTGTTACTTTGTTTCCGGCCAGTTGCCTCGAGACTGCGGAGCGTCGAACGGAGCGCTCGGTCGCCGTGGTCAAGAGAGTTGCTCAGATCGCGCAGGCGTTCACCCTCCTTGGTCTCATTGTCGCGCACCAGCGCGAGAAGCGATGAGGCTCGTTCAATCTCGGCCTGGGTTCGTGTGAGGCGCTCGAGTTCCTGGCGCACGAGGGCGATGCAGCTCGAGCTGGAAGTCGACGCACTGATGAGCGACGATTCGAGCTTTGTTGTGAATTCCAGCTGATCGGCGCTCGCATCCGTCAGGGCTTTGACGCCACGGAGCATGGAGCGACAGCGCGTCGTGCTCGAGGAGGCAATGTTGCGCCCGGTGGAAACAACATCGTCGAAACCGAACGAAAGGCGCGCGAGCGCGCTCAGGCTCTCTCGCAGTTTGCGCAGCGAGCCTTCTGTGTCAGCAGCGGTGCGTACGCCCTGCGACACGGCGCGGCTGCCTTCCTGAATCACTTCAAGAGCGAAATTCGTTTCTTCCTGAATGGCCTCGATGCGATCGTAGATGTCGCGCGTGGCTGCGCTTGAACGTTCAGCAAGCTTGCGGATGTCATCGGCCACCACGGCAAAGCCCTTGCCCTGCTCGCCCGCTCGAGCGGCCTCGATGCTCGCATTGAGCGCGAGCAGGTTCGTCTGCTCGGAGATGTCGACAATGGCATCGATGATCTGGCTTATGTCCGACACACGGCCTGCGAGCGCTTTGATGCGGTCGTGCACGTCGCTGACCTGGCCGTTGCTCGCCTCGATGGACATCCGCATGGATTCCACCGTGACGCGCGCGCTTGCGGATTCACCCATGACGTTCTCAAAGGTGCCGCTGCTCGCTTCAATCATTTCGCCAAACTTTTTGACGATGCCTTCGATGGTCTCGATGTCACTGGCAAGCGTACTGAAATCCTGGACCAGTTCGCCACCCATGCGGAGTGCACGGCCCACGGTGTCGGCGTTGCGACGGGCATGGCCAAGGCTGTCGCGAGTGCGGTAGAGGCCCTCTCCAATGCTCTTGTAGGCGGTGGCAAGGCGTGCGCGGGTTTCGCTTACGCCTATCTGCACTGCTCCAAGCCCCTCGGAAAGCTGTGTGACTTTACTCGTCGCGTCCTGCGAGATCTGAGCCATGGCTTCTGCATGGCCACGCGCCGTGGCGAGCGCATGCACAACCGTCTCGCACTCGCGCCGGCTTGTGGTTTCGTCGCCGGCGGCGGCCGACTGCAGTTCACCCAGGAGGGCCAGTTCTGCAAGCGCGTGCAGCCCGGATTCGAGTCCGGCCCGTGCGGCTCGAAACGATGCTTCGCAGGAAAGGGCCAGGTCCAGGGCTGTGTCGGAACGGCTGTCGCGCATGGGTGCGATCTCCACGATAAAGGTCGTCACCCCCGGATCGGCATCCTGCATGGCGCACCTGACGAGCGTTTCCGTCGGTGTGTCAGGCAGCCCGTCCAAGGCGGAAAATTTGTTTCAGGGCCGCCTGCAAGGGGACAAGGCCCGCAGGAACGTGCGCAAGATCATCCTCGTGCGCGAGGACGCAGAGTTCTTCGCCAGGCGCCTGCACAAAAATCCCGCCGTCGGCATGTGCCCCGGCCTCATAGCCGGCAGGGCCAAGGATTTCGGCGAATCGCGCGAGGGCGTCCTCCTGCCTGCGCGTGAGTGCGAGTTTCACGAGGAGACGCGAGACGAGCGGGGCAAGGCCTGCCGGTGCAGACGCGATAACGGGTTTGGGGGCAAGCTTGGCAATGCTGTCAGCGGGTGGCGTCGACGCTCGGGGAGGTGGCGTCAAAGCAGGTTCGGGGTCGCTCTCCAGATCCGCCGTGGGTGCGACAGTCGCGCCGTGCTTTTCTACCGGGGCTCCCAGAGCCTCATCGTTCAACAGATCGTCGGCAAACGAGCCGTCAAAATCTTCGGGAATTTCATCCTCGTTCACAGCGTCGTCGACCGCGCCGTCGCTTGCGACCTCGAGGCGCAGGTTGTCATCTTCGCTTTCAGCGAACACGGAAAGCTCGCCTTCTGACGCGATCTCTATTTCTTCTCCATCGTTTGAGACATCGTTTGAGACATCGATGTCGGACTCGAGGTCCGCTATCGCCCCCAACAAGTCCTCGTCATCGCCGGCGAGTGCCTCGACATTTTGATCGAGTGAAGAATCCAGTTCTTCTACGTCTTCAAAGCCGGCGAAATCATCAAACACGGACTTTTCGGGGGGCTTGACGCTTTTTGCGGGCTCACGCGACGCTGCGCGCGGGGCAGCGCGAGCCATGCCTTCATTCAATGGATTTTCGCCTCGAGGATCGCTTGAAAACGCGTCCTCGGACAGTCGCCGTGCAAGCGCAGCCACTTGCTCAGGAGGCGCATTGCCGAAACCCGAGGGGGCGCCATCAACCGGCGAGAGCGTTTTTACATGCGAGGACCGATAGGCCTCCCTGCTCGACACGCCCCCCGCGAGGCGTTCCTGCCCCACCCCGCCTGCGAGCGCAGCGGTGAGTGTTCCCATGCTGTGGCCCTTGTCGAGCAACAGCTCTTCCGACCGGGAATAAGCCGCCACCTGAGAGGCGTCGTAAACCACACCTCCGTCCACGCCGCGTGAAGCCTCCAGCACGGTCGTGAGGCGCATGTCCGCCAGGTCCACGCCGTACACACGCGCCATCGCGCGTGCGAGCTGGGACGCGGTGGCCACCACAGGTTTCACCTTTTTGCCGAGGAAAAATGCGAGTGACTCCAGAGTGCGTCGGTCGGTCGGATCTTCCATCAGGACGTGGAGCGACCCGTCATGTTCCCCCAGGCTTACGACGCTATAGTGAAGCGCCACATCCACCGGAATCAGCAAGCGCAAGGATTCGTCCATGTTGTCGACGAGTTCTTGAGTGGCTGCGGCGTGCCCGTAGAAACGTTGGAGGAGGCCTTGTATCTCCAGTTGAGACACTATATTTAGCGAGCGCAACACCCGGACGGAATTTTCCTTCAGGTCGCGGCACGTCTTGCGCAGAGCGGTCAGCTCGGTGGAAGAGAGGTAGCCATCCTGATACATCAGTTGCAGAAAATCGTACACGGATTGACCTTCAACCGGATGTTGTTCGGCACCACCCACTCTCCACCACTGATGTTGGATGCGCTGGCGGAGCCCGGGGCCGCGATGCGCACGCGTGTGGGCGGTCTATGGTAGACTTTACTGGCCGTGCCCGATTGCGGGGTTCCGGTTGTTGCCCTTCTGCTCGGCCCTTTGACGCCGCGCGGCAGTTTGTATTTTCGTTACGATGGGTCCGTGAGGATGCGCGCGCCGCGCAACACCTCCATTCCCTTCGGTGGAGAGCAGGAATTTCGCCATGAGTAAAGCCGACCTCGCGGTAGAGCGCAAAAGCCAGATCATCAACGCCACGATCGAATGCATCGCGCGTTACGGCTACAACAACTTCTCGATGCAAGACGTGGCGCGCATCGCCGACGTGTCCAAGGGCATCATCCATTACTACTTCCTCAACAAGGAAGACCTGATGATGGCCGTGCTCGACCGGGTGGCGGGCGACATCGAAGGGCTGCTCAACGACATCAACGAGCGCACTCAGGATCCAGTGGAACGCCTCAAGCTGCTCGTACGCATCTGCTTCGGCGTGGTGCGCGAAAAGCGTGAGTATTACTGCATCAACATGGATTTCTGGACGCAAATCAACCAAAAAGAGAAGGTCCGCCAGGCTGTTGCGCGCCACTACACCAAATTCCGCACGGCCACCGCGTCCGTGGTCCAGGTGGGCATAGATTCCGGCCGCTTCAAAAAAGTTGACGCTGCCCATGCGGCGAGCATGCTCATCGCCGTGGTCGACGGCATTTCACTCCAGTGGCTCTTCGACGAGACGGTCTTCGTGTACGATGACATCGTCAAGAGCTGCGAAGATCTCCTCCTGCGTTACCTCGCCAAGGATGCGGCAACGTAACTGGCGAATCGGTGGACGTGACGGGCGCGTGCCGCGCACCGTCTCCTGGCGATCTTTCTTCACCCGGAGACGCCTATGCCCCTCACCATGCATTCCACCAACGCCGACGTGACTCCTGCATCCTTGGGCGTTTCCGTCTTCCCTGTTCCGCATTCGGTGGAGGAACTCGAATTCCTCGTGGCGGTCGGTCACAACGTGCGCGACTTTGCACGCCTCACCCGCGACGAACAAAACGATCTCCTGCGCAAACTCGAAGCCTACGAATGTCACGGACAGGTCACAGGGCTTCTGCGTTGGCGCATGGAACACGGCGTGGAAGGCGATGAAGAGCTTTTCGATGATTCACTGTGGCTGCTGCGCATTCAGTACCTGGGTCTCGAACGCTTTGACGACTTTCTTGAAACGGCGTGCATGTGCGTCAAACGACTCAAGCTCCCATTCGCGACAGTGCGCCTGCGCATCTCGGACGACATTCTAGGGGAAGACAACTGGGTCGAGCAGGCCCAACTGTTCCGTCAGGTGGAATCCAACCTCGTGGACAGCACGCAGAAAGTCATCCTGCTCGAACGCCTCGCACTCATCTACGAAAAGAAACTGTTTCTCGAGAACGAGGTCGAGCCCGTTTTCGCACGCATCCTTGCCATCGATCCGCTCAATGTGAAGGCAAGGCGCTTCTACAAGTTGTGGTACATGCAAGCCATGCGCTGGAAGGATGTGGCGGATCAACTCGAAGCGCTCGTCACAGCCTCCCGCAACGCGCACGAACGCCAGCGCGCCGGTCACGAGCTTGCGCAGCTCCATCTGTACAACCTGAACGACCCCGCGCGCGCCAGAGAGATCCTCGCCGAGACCTGCGCCGGCTCGACGCTCGACACCCGTCAGACCCTGCTGGAGGCCCTCGAACGCCTCGAACTTTACGACGAACTCATCGACGCGCTCACTGAGGCCGAGTCGCACGCAGCGGACGCGCAGGGCCGAGCGGCCATCCGCCTCAAGCAGGGACTCGTGTCCATGAAGGCGGGAAAACCCGCTGCAGCGGTTGAATATTTGCGCCAAAGCATTGTAAATAATCCGCAACTCCTGCTCGCGTACGAAGCGTTGGTGTCGGCACTCATCGACTCCGGCCGGCCCGCGGAAATACATGCGGTGCTTGAAGACCTTCATGGCGCGGTCAATCTCGACGGGAGCCGCACGGCGTTGGAGGATCTCCTCGCGCGCGTGCGGAAACTCCAACCCTTCTTATCGCGCGTGTAACTGCTCATGCTGCCTCCACCTTCGCTCCCGATTTCCTATGCGTCGGACTTTCTGGCGGCGCAGCCGCGTCACCATTTCTGGGAGGCGCCGCACCTGGCGCATCTGCTTGCGGGTTTCCGACGCGAATTTCTGGCGGAGGCGGCCGCCTGCACGGTGGGTTGGCGGCTGCCCGCCTACGAGCGTTACTTCGCTTCGGGCGATTTCCTGGAAAACGTGACCAACGACGGCCGTGGCGATCCCATGACCCTCGCGCAAAAAATCGTCGCCGCTCCGATTGCGGCCCTGCTTCCCGCGGCGTTCATCGAGTGGCGCTACTACGCCATCCTCACGCCGGAGTTTCACGGCATCCTCGGCGTGTCCCTCTTCAATCCGAAGAACCAGGTGGAGTCGCTGACCGAGGGCGGCCTTATCTGCATCCTCTCCGGCACACTCGATGGGCACGCGGAGCACTTCTGTTGGCAACACGTCTTTCCATTGAGCCATGTGCATTTCAGTGGCGACAAATGCGAAGACGCGGTGGCGGAGCACGAAGGCATCCGACTCGAGGTGCGGCAGCACGCACTCAATGCCGCGCACGTTGCGTTGGGACCTGTGAAGGGCGGCGCTCAGAGCGAGCGCAAAGACGTGCCGACCTTCTCGTTCCACCACACGGGCCTCGAAGACACCGCACTGTTTCCTTGCCTTGTGGAGGATCTCAAGCGCGTCCCTGGTGCGCACTGGATAGTGCACAATCCAAGCCCCGTGGCGCGGGTGGAAGGAACGTTGAGTCTGCCCGCGGCCATGTTCCGAGGCTGGCGGACACTGGCTGAAGGCGGGATGCCGAACTACGCGAGCGAGGGTCTACTGGCACGCGCCCAGGCTCTGAGCGAGAGCGGGCGCGAAACCCACCCCGCGTTCTGCGCTCCGGTGAGCGGATCGGGCTATTACGAGCACAGCTTTGGCGTGAATCCCATGCCTCTCCACGGTTGGGATTTTTTGTTCGCGCCCGACGCGGAAAACGGAACGGGTCTGGTGATGCAGACCTACCTGCGCAGCGATGCCATGCGATTTATTGAAGTGCTGTGGACTGAAGATGGTGCGCGCAAGTACACGCGTTTCGGCAAGGACGATTTTTCGCTCGAATGGAGCGAAACTGTTTTCCATCCCCAGATCCGTGCTTGCGTCCCGCTCCAGCGCACAATCACGGGCAAGCGCGAAGGCTATACACTGAGCATCACCAACGACATCCCCGAGCAGCTGCCGTTCCTGCGCAAAAAGAAGTTCGTCGTGCGGCATTATTTCATAACCGAACAGATGGGCACCACGCACTGGGTGCTCAAGGACAAATCAGGCCGCGAAGTGGCGCGTTCGCGGCCGGGCGGTGTCCTGTCGGGCGGTGAAGTGGCGTACCCACGCGTTTTCACACCCGGACTTTGAATCCAAAGCGTCTCTGACCTGTTTTATTTTGGCAGGACTTCTTCAAGCGCCCGCTCCACGTCTTCCACTGACAGATCATCGAGACACTCGCGCCGCGCCAGTGCGCAGGTGTTTTTTTCGCAGCGCACACATCCCACCCCGCGCTGAACTCCCCTGTGACGGGAAGTGTCGGGATGCGTCCAGTTCTCGGGTGTCGTGGGTCCATGCAATTGAACGCTGCGCGCGCCTCCGGCCACCGACACGTGTGACAGGCCGTTGCTGTTGCCAACAAAACATGCCGAGCGTCCTGCGAGAAAAGCTGTTTCTCGCAGAGTCAGGAGCGGTGGAAGATGACTTGAGCAAGCGCCGCAACGTGCAATGAGATCGTTGTGCAGAGCACGCATTTCAGCGTCCTCACCCGGCCCCCAAAGCCACACCGTGGCAAGTCCGCGGCGCGAAAAAAGACGTTCGGCGAGGGCCACGAATTTTGCTCCCTCCCACTTGCGCACCGAATGCCTGTGCGCAGCGGCCACAACAAGGTAACAGCCCTCACGCACTCCCTGGTCATTCATCCAGTTTTTCACATTCCATTCTTCTTCGGCAGTCGCGACGAGCAAGGTCTCGCACGAAGCCGACTGCGCGTCGATGCCAAGTGGAGCCAGCAGATGCAGCCTTGCGGCTGCGACATACCCTTCTGCAAGAAGGCTCTGTGGCACAAGCTCGTTGAAAGCGAGCGTGCGTGGAAAACGGGCGCGAAATGAGATGCGCAGTGGTGCACCAGTGAGCCGCGCGTTGAGAGCCGTGCGCGGGTTGCACATGGCATCCACCACCACATCAAAGCGCGCGCGCCTCAGTGCGAGAGCGAAAGCAAGTTCCGCGCGCATGAGATCGAGGAACGCTCGCACGCTCGCGCGCAGGCCTTGCACTTCACCGGGCTTCGCTTTTTTTGCCACGGGGTAGACAAGGAGTTCGTCCACCCAGGGATGGCCTGTCAGAATGAGTTTCGCCATCGGGTGCGCGTACCAGCTGATGTGCGCACGGGGAAAGCGCAGGCGCAGGGCATGGGCAATCGGGGTGCCAAGCAGCACGTCTCCCAGTTGCCTCGGCAATATCACGAGGATTTTTTGCGGCTCGGATGACACTGGCTGCAAGACAAAGACCCCTTCATTTCTTCGGCGGCGTGGATTAGACTCGCGCGGCGTCCGCGGCCGATCTGACTCCCGCGAACGCCCGACAGACACTGGGTTCGAACGCGGAGCGCGCATGAAAGTCTACCACGATCTCCTTCAGATGCTTCTCACGAGCGGCGTGCGCAAGGAAGATCGCACAGGCACCGGAACGAGCAGCGTGTTCGGCCACCAGATGCGCTTTCCACTTGCCAAGGGGTTTCCGCTTCTCACGACAAAAAAAGTGCACGTGAAATCGGTTGTGCACGAACTGCTATGGTTCCTGCGAGGAGACACGAACGTAAAATCGCTCCAGGAGAATGGCGTCACGATATGGAATGAATGGGCCAACGAAGAAGGCGAACTTGGCCCCGTGTACGGACACCAATGGCGCGACTTTGGTGCACGCACTGTCGAAGTGGACGTGAGCGGGACGCGCGTGAGCGTGGAGCTTCCAGGAGTCGATCAGATTGCCGACGTGGTGGCTCAGATCAGGCGCAATCCGGATTCGCGCCGGCTCGTGGTGAGTGCGTGGAACCCACTCGACGTTCCACGCATGGCGTTGCCACCTTGCCATACGCTGTTCCAGTTCTACGTCGCAAATGGACAGCTCTCATGCCAGCTCTACCAGCGCAGCGCCGACGTGTTTCTCGGCGTTCCGTTCAACATCGCCTCGTACGCACTGCTCACCCATATGGTGGCGCACGTGTGCGGTCTGCAGGTGGGCGACTTCGTTCACACGCTTGGCGATGCGCATCTTTACTCAAACCATGTTGAACAGGCCACTCTGCAGCTCACACGCGAACCGCGTCCACTGCCCACGCTGCGCATCGTCACGCCGCGCGCCGACCTGGCGGACTTTCGCTTTGAAGACTTCGCGTTTGAGGGATACGACCCTCACCCAGCGATCAAAGCACCGGTGGCCGTATGAACACATCGAACAAAGTTGTGCAGGACGTTGTCATCGTGGCCGCCATGGGCACGAACCGCTCCATCGGAAAAAACAATGCGCTGCCGTGGCGAATCTCGGCCGATCTCAAACGCTTCAAAGCACTCACGCTCGGATGCCCGATGATCATGGGGCGCAAGACTTTTGAGTCCTTTGGCGCAAAGCCTCTGCCTGGACGCCACAACATCGTTGTGAGCCGCAGCGCTCGCGAGAAAAGCAAAGCTCCCGACAAAGATACGAGCTCTTCTGAAAATCCGCGCGAACTGACGCTCAGCAACGAAACAGGCTTGAGCTGGGTTCAATCCCTCGATGAGGCGTTTGCCCTGTGCGCCGCCGCGCCTCGCGTTTTCGTCATTGGCGGAGCACAGGTGTACGCCGAAGTTTTTGCGACTCGGAGTGCCACACGGGTTGAGCTCACACGTGTTTCGTTGTCGCCCGATGCCGATACGTTTTTTCCTGCCTTTGAAGCGGACTTCACGTTGGTGCAAAAGGAGCATCAGGAAGAAGCGGGCACCGAATTCGTTTATGAAACATGGGAACGCAAAGGCACCCTCTAGGCGCGGCATCACGATGTGTTAGACTCGGGCCGGTCCCGATCGCTTCCAAATCGACCGAGGAGTGCTTTTCATGGCAGATGTCGTCGTCGTTCTGTACCGCGTCCGCTTCGCGCAGCTCACGAAAATAATCCACGGTGCCTGATATCGTCAGCGCAAAACAGCGCACTCACCGCGACCTCGCACTGTTCGATTTCGACGGTACGGTGACATTTTCAGACACGTTCACGCCGTTTGTCCTGCGCACGGCCGGCAAGCGACGGATGGCCATTGCCCTCGCGGCGTTAGCCCCGCTCTTTACCGCGTACAAAATCGGTCTGGCATCCACAAAACGCATGCGCATGGCGGCCATGCTGTTTGCCTTCCGCGGCCGCAACGAAGAAGAGATCAGGCGGCTCGGAGCGAAGTACGCCCGAGAAAAGCTCACGTCAGTGGCTCGTCCGCAGGCCCTGGAGCGCATTGCCTGGCATCTGTCACGCGGCGATGAGGTGGCAGTCGTGTCGGCGTCTCTCGATGTTTACTTGTCGCACTGGTGCCGCGATCAGGGGTTGAATCTCCTGTGCAACACGCTTGAGGCCAAGGACGGCGTCTTCACTGGCCGCTGCGTGGGAGGTGACTGCAGCGGTCCCGAAAAAGCCCGGCGCGTGCGGCAGACCTACGACCTCGACACGTTCAACGTTATCTATGCCTACGGCGACACCGCAGAAGACGAGGAACTCCTCGCGCTCGCCGACCGGCGATACCTCTGTTGGCGTGAGCTCACCGACGGCGGCAGGCGCGCCAAAACCGAGGGCAAACCCGACGAACTCCCGCAGTGAAGCTGCTTTCTAGAATGAAAATTCCGAACTGTTCACGCGCTTTGTTTCGATGACGCAGCGGATCTGAGCGAGATCGTCGATCACCTGACTCACCTGCTCTGCACTCCAGGCATCAAGGTACACATCCCAGTCGTCGAGCAGGATGATGCCGCCTTCTGTGTGCATGCGAATCTCGTGGAGGCACGCGATGAGTTTTTCGACCGGGCTGAAGAGCGCGTCGGTGGCTTTGTCGAACACAAGCGTGTTCTGCCCTGGAAAAAAGTAACACTGGCTGAGGTGCAACGCTTTGAGCTGGAGAAGCAGCGTCGTTTTTCCGGACCCGGAAGGCCCGAGAATCATGTAGCGTCCCGGACGGAAATGATGCGTGAGCTTTGCAATGGCGTCCACGCCGCGAGGCCTCTCCACCACACCGTTGGAGAGAAAGGCGATGTCATGCCATTCGACGGAAGGTGTGCCGTCGCCTTCTCCGTCCGAATTGGCATGCGGATGGAAAACATGCGGATCGAGAACTCCTCGGACCACACCGCTTTTCACGCCCAGGGACTCATCCACTTTCGCGAGCTGCTCTCGAATGCGCGGGACCGCATGGATGCTGTCGAAGAGCGCTGGGAACCGTGCAAGCGTGTAGGCCGCATAAGGTATCAGGGAGACAAACGACACAACCGCCATGGGCTGCGTGTCTGCCACCGTACCGAAGCTCTCCCCGAGAAAGCCAAAGAAACGCGCGAATTGCACGGCCACCGGCAGGATGACGACAAGAAACACAAGAGTCGAGCGCAGGGTTTCCGCGCGCAGGATGCGTTCGCGCACCTTGCGCAGCGCGCCGATTTCTTCCTTGATCCGGTTTTCCCAATTCTGCCGGTTGAACGTGTTTCCCAGCACGATGTTGTCCCAACTGCCAAGCAGGCGCATGGAAAGCGCAGCCTGGGCTCTCTGCTCATCCGAATCATGGAAGCGGTTGCGCACCTGGAACCAACGCGACAGAGCGAGCCCGAAGAGAAGCGAGGAAACATATGCAGGGGCAAAAGAAAGGCTCATCCAGACACACGTGAACAGCACATGGGCCACCACCAGCACGGAGAGCGAAACAAGCGATTGAAACCAATCAATGGCCTGCTGCGCAATCTGGTGCGCTTCGGAGGCCATGAACGGAACATCGCGATCTCTGCGATCGTCGGCAAACCAGTCCGCCACCGAGTGGTGCCCCGGGCGGGCATACTCTTTCACCAGATGTTCATACAGGCTCTGAAACCAGACATCCGCCAGACGGCGGCGCAGCACGCCCACGGCGTAAGGAAGAAGCCATGCGACGATAAAAGCCGACAGGGGCCACAAAGACGACTCACGCGTCCACGCGCGCTCGAGGACCAGGAGTGTCCACACAAGCAAGGACGCGCGGATTCCCTGCTCCAGCACTGCGCAGGCAGCGACTTTGATCCAATGGTTGTCGTTGGTGAGCCTGAACATCCGCATTTTCCTGAGCATCTGTCGAAAGGCCGGCTATACCTTCCACCGGATGGTTCCTGAGGCGAATGGCATGGACACGGCGCCGTGTCTCGGCCTTCGCGGCCACTCGCGATACTCTCAGAACCACTGCGAAGGACAGTTGCGGACGTGTTTTTCGAGCCTGCAATCGTGTGCTCCCTGAGCGGAGCCATACGCTGCAACTGCTCGAATGCGAAACGATGTACGTCTCGATTTTCGCGTCCCGTAACCCCGTGACTCGTACCTCAGAACGCATAGCCTAAGCAACGCGCAGGTTCGAATTATCGACCTACGCTCCTACTGCCGAGCGATGCGGTCTTTCTGTGGAAACAGGTGAGCCGCCTTGTAGCTGCTGCGCACGAGTGGGCCCGACGCGACGCCCTTGAAACCGAGACTCTCAGCCACTGTTTTCCAGTGGTCAAACTCGGTCGGGTGCACGAACCGTTTGATGGTGAGGTGTTTGGGAGTCGGTTGGAGGTATTGCCCGATGGTGACTATTTCCACGCCAGCCGCACGAATGTCTTTGAGCGCCTGCTCGATTTCGGCCGCTTCTTCACCCAATCCGAGCATGAGTGCACTCTTGGTGAACGTGGCCGGCCGAATCTTTTTCACGTTCTCAAGCACACGCAAGCTTTGATCGTACTTGGCGCGGGCATCGCGCACGCGAGGCGTGAGGCGGCGCACGGTTTCGAGGTTGTGAGCAAACACATCCAGACCTCGGCCTGCATTGAGCACGGTGGTGAGAGGTTCTTCGCGCCCCTGGAAATCCCCGGCCAGAATCTCCAGAATCACATGCGGCGTGGTCTGTTGAATGGCGAGAGTGGTGCGTGCAATGTGCGCAGCGCCTCCATCCGGAAGATCGTCTCTGTCCACCATGGTGATGACGGCGTAGTCGAGGCCCATCGTGCGGATGTTGTCGGCAGTCTTCTGTGGCTCGGAGTCATCCAGCAGGCCGCCCGGATTGCCCGTTTTCACCGCGCAGAAGCGGCAGCCGCGTGTGCACGTGTCGCCAAGGATCATGAATGTGGCTGTGCCTGCATTCCAACATTCCGAGATGTTGGGACACTTGGCTTCCTCACAGACTGTAAAGAGCTTGCCCTCGCGCAGATTGCGCTTGATTTCAAACAGACGGTCGCCCTGAACACGCTCCACCTTCAACCAACTCGGCTTGAGCGGTCGGCCCGTGCGCGGATTGATCTGCGGAGTGACGCTCAGGTCGGAGAGAGAGGAGAGGGTGAGGTCGGAAGGCGCATCTGCGCCCACGGGAGGTGTTTTCGGCTCGTTCATGGCATGCTCCTGGCGAGCCACCCGCCTGTGCGCGGGCCCGCTCGAGATCCTTAACAAGGCCCCTTTGATCCTGCAACGGTGCGAACGTCATGACACGTATACCGACCCTGGACACTCAGCTTTCACGCATCAAATCACTCCTGCGCGCCATGTGCGACCGCGTGTTCGCGGGACTCTCAGTTGTCACTCTGCATCTGGAAAGCCCGCGCGACGATGAACTCATCAAAATCGTGGTGCTCGACACGGAGGTGGACAACCTCGAGACAGAAATAGACGAAGCCATCCTGCAGATCTTTGCCACCCAACAGCCCATGGCCTACGAACTTCGGCTCGTGTATGCCACCGCAAAAATCGCGCACCACGTGGAGCGCATCGGCGACGCGGTGGAAAGCCTGGCGCGTCAGCTTGCCGGTCGAAAACGCATCCTGCACGCCGACATCATCGGCCGTATGATGAAAGAAACCAAGGACCTGTTTCAACGCTCGTACATGGCGATGTTTGAAGGCGACCTCACGCAGATAGCTGACATCCACGTGCTCGACGACAAGATAGACGCCTGGCACCGTGAACTCTATCTGAACGCGCGGCGCGCTCTTTACGCGAGTGGCGAGCAGCGTGCGCTGGTGGAAGACGCACTGCAGGTGATCAACGTCAGCAGCAAGCTCGAAAAGGTGGCCGACCTCTGCTGCAATTGGGCCGAGCAGATTGATTTCGCGGAGCACGGATCGGCACGCCGGAAAATCAAGAAGCGCAAGCACCGCGTTGTGTTCATCGACGAAGAGGAAAGCGTCGCCGCGAGCCTCGCCGCAAGCTTTCTTCAAGAAGCGTTGCACGATCTGTTCGACTTCACGGTCATCACGCAATCCGTCAACGTGACACAGGGCGGTGCGCTCGCGTTCAGCGAACTCCTTGCGCGCGAAAAGGTGACACCGCAGGTGTTTCCCGTGGCACGTCTTGAAAATATGCACTGGAGCCGAACGCTCATGCTCATCATGTTGGGCGAGTGCACGCTGACACAGGCGGAGAGCGATCTTATCCCGCACAAAACTGTGCGTCTCTCGTGGCCGGAGGTCACGCTCGAGGACGCAACGGTGGAACAGTTCGTTCCGTTGCTGCGCGCGCGCATCGACGACCTTTCGCACGTGCTCGCACGCACGCAGCGCCGGGCCGACTGAACAGAGGATCGCCCCTACGATTCAGCGGCCGGTTTCGATGGGCTCGATAGACTCTGTTGGTTCTGCTGACTCTACGGGACTTTTTGCCAACATCTTTGCGAGATCCCGCTGCAGCGCAGACCAGTCCACCGGTGCAAATGGAAACTGCGGATCGGTGCGGCCCGCGCTTTTGTGCAGGCGCGATTCACGCACCATGGAAAATACACGGTAGCAATTGGAGTGGTGGATGTCGTACCAGTCCGAACTGTCCCAGTAGCCTGGCCGGCGGGGCACTCCACTGGGCGAACGGAAGCTGTTTTCGTACTCCGCGTCGCACCAGGTTTTTTCTGTTACGTTGCCGTTGCGGCGCAGGCGTTCGTACACGAGCGGCACGCGCGGTCCGTTCGACGGGTGCACGCCGATGAGCGAAAGAACCTCCACAGCAAAATCGTCGGCTTCCTGCTCCGTCGTGTACCAGGCGAGTTTCGAGTCGCTCGCCCATTTCGTGAGATCCTCCCCCCGCGCTCTGTCTTGCTTTGCGGCACGATCGGCAAGCTGCAGAAGAAAACTCGCCTGCACAGGTTTGGCGAAAGCGCCCATGTCGCGAGCGGACTTCACATGTTCCTCGTAGCGGCGCACGAGGAAGGGAAAGCTCGACCCATCGAATCCGTAAAAGTCGAACGACAGCACGCTGGCGGAGAGCGTCTTGGCATCGAAAACTTCGGGCGTCTCGCTGAGCGGGAACAGGCCGAGCACCGTTTCGATCGCACGCGAATGTTCAATGGCCTTTGCAGCCGTGTCGGACCCGTCCTCGGACCCGGCGCTGAAAAGAGCCGCGCATGCAGGCTCGTTCGGAAAGTGCCGAGTGCACTTGGCAGACAAGTACAACGCAATGCTGACTTCCTCGACGCCCGCAGGCCGGGGGACGCGCGCCAGAGAGTCGCTGCCGGCACTGAAGACGCCTTCCTCAAGCGGCCGGCCAAAAACGCGCAGGATGGCGGCATCGATTGCCCCACTCTCAGACTTTGGATAGGGCCCGCCCAACATGCGAGTGGCGTGTTCGATTCCGTCCCTCAGCAACTTTTCGTCCTGGATGGGCCTTGGAGCATGGCGCACGTCGAAGTCGTCTTCAAAATACAAATATCCGGTGTTCACGTCGCTTGAACCGAGGCTCCGCTGCCGCCCCTTGCCAAACCAGCCGAGGTCGTTTGTCGGTGTCGCATGGGCGCGGTAATAGTGACCGAGTTCATGTGCGAGGACAGCCACCGTGAGTTCTTCGTCAAATGATTCCACGAGTTTGGTGTGAACCACGAGTGCATTCAGCGTCACACCGGTAAGGTAACTGCTGGCGTGAAGGTTGTCGGGGCAACCAGCCCCTTCGAGCGTCAGTCCCCGGCGGCCGTCGGACACGGGCTTGCACGTGCCACCAAAACGAGCCGTCGCGGATGCTTCGCGCGCGAGCGTCCGCTGCAAAAGCGCAGGCGATCCATCAATGACGATACCGCGCCAGGCGAGGTCGGACTTGCTTCCCGTTGTGTAACCCCACGGCTGCCACTGCACGTGATCGAATTGCCCGGGCTCGCGGTCTGTGGGCACGCGCGCAGGCACGTTCACCTCCACCGGAAAACGCACGAAACCTCCGGGGACCATCGCGTTCTCGTAAGCATCCTCGCGGAGTATCACGTTGGGCTTCGGAACCTGCGCCATGTGCTTTGCGCCCCAAGGCGTTGCTCGAAGAGTGGCATCGATGTGGTCCACCCAGCTTTGCAAACGGGCGCGCACGGGTGTTTCGTTGAGCGGTGTCCAGTAGCGACGAAGGCGTGTTCCACCCTTGTCATTGTCCACCATGCCAACCTCTGGGCCTTCTCCCTCACGCGCACGAAGGCCTGCCACCACCGCCTCGGGATCGATGTCCGCGTACCAGGAGGGATCTGAGCCCTGCGTGTAACGACCCGCTTCATGCGAGAGGCGCGAGCCTGCGTCAGCACGTGGCTGGCCACAGGCGGCCGACATCATCACCAGGGGCAGGGCAAGGCCCGAAAAAGCAAGGGAAAAGGTGCGGCGGGCCATGACTTCCTCACGTCTCTCGGAAAGTAAGCCACTCTTGCCCCAAGGCGCTGCCGGTGGCCACCACAAAATCGCCCGGCACGGCCGCGCGCGAAGGAATTTACACTTGCATTGTGTTGCAAAACGGAGCGGACTTGTCCGCGGGTGCTTCCAGACGGACGTTTTCAGATGCCGAGCTTGACCAGGTGGTAGTCTTTTTTTCCCTTGCGCAGCACGAGCGCACCGTTTTCGTTCTCGAAGTGGGCGGACGTTACCTTGCCGTTGATGTCGGCCATCTTTTCGCCGTTCACCGTGAGCCCGTTGCCAGCGATGAGCTTGCGCGCCTCACCATTGCTCGTGCAGAGGCCGACCTTCACCAGCAGCGGGATGAAACCCAGACCCGCATTGACCTCTTCTTCCGTCACCTGGCTCGAAGGCGCGCTGGACAGATCTCCGCCTCCCGAAAAGAGAGCCTTGGCTGCGGCGAGCGCCTTGTCGGCTTCTTCGCGGCCATGCACAAGTTCCGTCATCCAGTGCGCGAGGTGCTCCTTGGCGGCATTGGGATTGGCTGCCGCATCGGTGCGCGCCCCAATCTCCTCCACTGTCTCGAACGAAAACACGCGCAGCAGCAGGGCGACATCGGCATCGGCCACATTGCGAAAAAACTGGAAGAACTCGTAGGGCGAAGTCATGCTGGAGTCGAGCCAGGTGGCGTTGCCCGCACTCTTGCCGTACTTGCGTCCGTCGCTCCCCGCGAGCAATGGGAAAGTGAGCGCGAACGCCTTTTTGGCGTCGATGCGGCGGATGAGGTCGGCCCCACCCAGGATGTTGCTCCACTGATCGTTGCCGCCCACCTGCGCGATGCAGTTGTGTGTGCGCGAGAGAACGAGAAAGTCGTAGCTCTGCAGAAGCTGGTATCCAAGCTCCATGAACGTGAGCCCACCTGCCTCAAAGCGCGAGCGGTTCACGTCGGCTGCAAGCAGGCGCGCGATGGTGAAGTGCGATCCCACGTCGCGCAGGAACGAGAGCCAGCTCATGCCCTCCATCCAGTCGTTGTTGTTCACATACACGGGAGCATTGGGCACATCGGTGCGAAAGTACCGGCCGATGAGCCGCTTGAAGTTCTCGATGTACTCGTTCACGGTCTCGCGCGTGTTCATCTGGCGCAGCTCGGTGCGTCCCGTGGGGTCGCCTATCATTCCTGTCGCGCCACCAAACACGACGATGGGCGTGAGGCCCGCGTCCTGCGCGCGCCGCAGTCCCATGATGACGAGCAGGTTGCCCACGTGAAGGCTGCGCGCTGTGGGATCGAAGCCGGCATAAACGGCGTAAGGCCTTCCGTTCGCGTCGGTGGCGCCACGGGAAAGCAGATCGGCGAGTTCGTCTTCGTGACTCACTTGCGCTACGAGGCCGCGTTCCTTGAGGACCGAGAGAAAATGCGACGCCATGCGTACGGGCTCCTGAATGCGTGAAAAAACACTAAAGGGGGACGATAGCCCGCCTGTTTCTTTTCTTCAACGTAAGGCATGATGGTGGTTTCGCAGGTCTCTCGGAGGATCCGGATGCAGCGCACAGCGCCCCGTCCCGCTTCGTTCGCCGCCCTCACGGCGGTGTTTTCCTTCTTTGCGTTTTCGCCTTCGTTCGCACGCGCCGGACGCGCCCCGGTGTCGGCCCTCACCGATCCCTTTGGAACGACCGCCGCACTGAGTGGAGGCGGCACTGCCGTGGTGGGAGACCTGTCCGCCGCCGATGCGAACCCCGCTGGCCTCGCGCTCTCCAAGGAAATATCCATCATGGGCGAAGCGCGTTGGCGCGACGTCAACATCCGCGCGGTCGAAGCGGGAGTGCACGATTCGCTCATGAGCGAAGTGTCGGCGGGCCTCAAGGCGCGGCTCTCCACACGAGCTTCCGGCGCAAAAGACAGGCGCTTCACACTTGGCCTCGCCGAGCGCATGGGCGACGGTCCGCTTGTCATCGGCATTGGCGGTGACTACATCCAGGTGCAGCGCAGCAAGGCCGAAACCGATGCAGGCAAGAGCAAGTACATCGACACGCCGCGCCTGCGTGCGGGCATCGTGTACAACTTGAGCGAATTTTTTCTCTTCGGCCTGCGCACCGACGGATGGCTCGACCATGTCCGCAAAGAAACCAGCAACGCTGTGGGCCTCGCATTCGGCTTTGCCGGGTATTATGTCCTCAACGGCGATCTCATCTTTCGCGACGTCAAGATGAACAAGACCACCGTTGGTATCACCGTGCTTCCCAAGGCGTATCTTGACCTGCGTTTGAGTTACGGATACGGGATCGAGTCGAAGTTGAACTCGGGTGCGGTGGGCGTCGCTCTTAAATCCGATGCGTTCCGGCTCTACTACACCCTGGCGAAGCCCGTCCTGAGAGAAAAACCCATCGACCACTCGATTGGTGCAGGTTTCATCATCACGATGTGAGTTTGTCCGTTTGTCCGCACACGAAAAGGTTCCTCAATGTCGATCTTCGGTCCGCAGAACACCTTCCTTCAGACTGGCGATAAAAAGAGCAGCTCCCGCGTCGGGAAGGACGTCACAGCGTACTGCAGCCGTTGCAAGCTCAATCTGAGTCACATTATCCTCACCGTGTCGGCCGACGCCAAGCCCGACCGAGTGCGCTGCAACACCTGCAAGACCGAACGCTCGTACCGTCCGCCACGCAAAGACATCGAGTCCGCCAAAGGGAAAGATGGGAGCACCAGCATGACCGACCGCGACGAAGACCTCGACATCGATCAAATTGCAGTCGCCAAGGCGCTTCTTGGCGCAGACCCGACCAAAAAGAAGCCAAAGGCGAAGGCCAAGGCGAAGAAAGAAAAGTCCGACGAACCGAAGATCTCGGCAAAGACGGCGGCAGGTCTTCCCCTGTCCATGCAGCGCGGCACGGCTGAGGACATGGCCACGTTCGAAGCGAAGCTCATGCAGCAGAAGGCGGCTGTGGCCGCCGCCAAGGAGTACAAGGCCTCGGCGCGCTTCAATCCGGGCGAAGTGATTGCTCACAAGGTGTTCGGCACGGGCTTCGTGGTGGCCGAAAACGGCCTGAACAAAATCGAAGTGCTGTTCAAGGAAGGGCGCAAGCTCCTCGTCACCATTCCCAAAGGCTGAGCCCAGCTCCCCATTCTCAGGCCAGTTTCAGATTCCCGATGCGTCGCGGCTGTCCTCTAGTGCGCCGCTGCCATCGGGATTCTTGTTCGCGTTCTTCACCGCTCCGCTCGGAGCGCCGGCCGCATCCTTTTCAGGATCGGGATAATAATAATTCATCACGTAGCGGATGCTGTGCGCTTCGGAGGGCGAGAGTCCAAAGCGCGCGCGGCTCGCGAGCTCGTAGCGGTAGGCTTCACGTTCGGCACTCCAGGTGCCGTCGTTCTCGAAATCGTCCCGCGCGCTCGGAGCGAACGAAGGGACGAGGCGCGAAAGCTGGCGGCGTGCGGAGAGTTGCACGGAGGCGAGCCGGTCGCGAACCACGACGCCAAGGAAAGACTGGCGCACATGCACTTCGATTTCATGGCCGAGCGTGGAGCCAAGAATACCCCAGCTTGTAAAGGCAGCCGGGCCAACCGTGACGCTCTTGTGCGCGCTGAGTGTGCCACCGGTGGTGAGACCGCGATCTTCGAGTTCGGTGTCGAGGCGTGGCCCAAGAATCGTTGAGGGCGCGTCGATGGAAAACAGCTCCATGGCCACGTCGATGCTTTCCTGACGAAGCTCGGGGATGTGTTTGGGAGCAATCACACGCACGGCGCGGCTTTCGGCACGCAGGCGGGTGTAGGCGTCGTGCTCACGGGAGGCCACGGCAGAACCCAGAGCAATTCCGCCAACCAATGCCACGAACGCACCCAGGGGCAGCGCATGGAGCGCAGTGCGTACGAACGCGGCAAGCCTGCCGGTGTCGCAGGGCACGCATGACGCGTGGTGGGCTGCAGGTGCAAATTGAGACTGCATGGCGGACTCCGGAGGTCTGAGAACCGGAAGGTGATCCCGATGGGGGCTGAAGGACCTATTGAAATATTCGTGCCACGCGCTGGCCAGATGTCCCTTCCACGATATCCAGGGCTTGTGGAATAGGGGATGCGACGCGGCTGAAAAACGTCAAAACGCTCGTCGTTTGAAGGACGTGCCTGTCAACACTGTTTTCACTGCAGTTGCACGGATCCTCAACATATGAATATTGCATGGTTAATTTTTTATGCGACGGCTCTTCTAGAGGTCCTTGCCGCGCCGGATGCTTATGCTGTGGCAGAAAAGGGGCGGCCGGCGACGGCTCCAGACAACACGCCTACCCATCCAACGGATTCTTACAGATCCGCCGAGTTGAACCAGTTCTCGCGCGTCGTGGCGTCCGATTTCGACGCCTATGCTGCCCTGGCCCAACTTCAGGACGATGTGGAAAAACGGCAGACCGCCGGCGATCCGCGTGCTCCATTCGACCTTGTCTTGCTCGCGACGGGCTTTCTTCGCAAAGATCCGCGCTTCCTGCAGGAGTATCTCCGCGCCCACAACGAGCGTGTTCCCGACTCGGTGCGGGCAAAGATGACGCCTGCACTGGCCCGCGCGCTCGCGGAAGCCTCCCGGCGCAACGGCAGCCAGGCGTTCGTTCCGCTGCGCATCGAGATCTCACCGGCGCTCAGAGACGCCAAGCGCGTGCAGGGCTGCAAGCTGTACACAAACGGATCACTGCGTGGGGCAATGCCCGGCAAAGCGCTTCAGGTGGTGGCAGGCGTTCCACAGCGCGTTCATGTGGCATGCCTCGCAGCGAGACAGCGCGTGCACTTCACGTCGACTTTCACACCCGCGTCCTCAAGCGGCACGGAAGTTTTTTTGCTCGACGAGACGCACGCACGCGTTTTTGCCATTGAGGATCCGAACACGCCCTATGATGCCAGTGTGACGGGCGACTCCGCCCATGCCACAGACAGCGACGCCGAGGCTGGCAAGTCCAGCAACACTGGCGGTGGCTCGCAGGAAAAAGACGAAGGCCGTGTGGGGCTCACCGCAGGAGTGCTCGCATTCGGAAAATCTCCTCGGCGTTCGGGACTGCACAATGCAGGCATGCGCGACGGTCTGCTCGCGCACGGTGGTCTTGCGTTTGCGAACGGGCTTTTCCGCGCGCGTCTCGAAGCGATCGGTGCGCGACAAAAAACCTCCCTGGTGCCGTCACAGGGACACTGGCAAAGCGTGAAGGCGATCTTTGCATCGCTTGGAGCCTCCGCCCCTGCCTTTGGTTCCGAGGGCAGGTCGGGTCCACGCCTTGAAACCGGAGCGTCTGTTGGGCTTTGGGGATGGCACTGCGACTCGCGGCCCTGTGGTTTTCTGCGCCCGCCTCCCAATCTGAGCGTTGCGGCGAGTGGAATGAGTGTGTTTCCCCTCGCGCACGGGTTCACGGTTGAATTTGGCCTTGAGCCCGGGTTAGTCCTGGGATCCACGCCACTGTTTTTCATCGACACCCGAATGCAGGTGAGCCTTGACCTCTGACAATTCCTCCGTCGATGACGCTGCCGTCCAGCACACCGACCCGGTGCGCGACACCACAGCCCGTAAGCCACGCGACTTGCCGGCCGAGCGAGTGGTTGTGGGTGTGACCGGCGCCAGCGGCTCCCTTTACGCCGAATTGCTCATTCGCCGCCTGCTCGGCGCAGGTGTGCGCACCTATGTCGTGTTCACAGGAACGGGTGCGAAGGTCGTGGCAACGGAACTGCGCACGGGACTTTTGCCCGCCCTGGCCCGATGCGAACGCCGCGTGAGGCTCGAAGAGCTGCCCGAGCTTCAGAGTGCCGCCTCCGCTGTTGGCCTCGCACCAGAGCAACTTTCTGAATTGCGCCTTTTTCCCAATGAAGATCTTTATGCGCCCATTGCGAGCGGCTCTGAAGGGGCCACCCATATGGCGGTGTGCCCTATGAGCATGGGCACGCTCGCGCGCATCGCACATGGCATCAGTGGCTGCCTCGTGGAACGTGCGGCCGACGTGATGCTCAAAGAACGCCGCCCTCTCGTGGTCGTTCCACGAGAGACTCCGCTTTCTCTCATCCATTTGCAGAACATGGTGACACTCACACAGGCCGGTGCGCACATTGTTCCCGCGATGCCCGCGTTTTATATGAATCCCACTTCCATCGATGACCTTGGCTGGTTCGTGGTGGAACGCGTTTGCGATGCCCTCCGCATCCCCCGCCTCGCGGAATTCAAGGGCGTCCGGTGGAACGTGCGCAACTTATGAAAGAGTGTTGCGCCGCAATCCGCCCTCCGACCTTGACACCAGGCCCGCCGTTCGCATAAAGCTGTCCGTCACGCGCGGGTGGCGGAATTGGTAGACGCACTCGTTTCAGGTGCGAGCGATCGCAAGATCTTAGGAGTTCGACTCTCCTCCCGCGCACCAAATTGAATGGCCCCTCCGGAATTCCGGTGGGGCCGTTTTTTTTGTCCTTTTTTTGTCTTTTTCTGCCTAGAAAAGCTGCGGACTTTCGCGCGCAATCCTACAATGCCTCGTGCGCACGCGCGCGGCCATGACCAAACGCTCGTATGACCCGCGCTTCATTCAGTCGTGTGAGCCAGGGGTGCAACGTCTGTCGAGTGACTCCAAGGCGTGCACAGAGTGCAGCGGTCGTGAGGCGTCCCTCGCGGCGGAGCAGCTCGAGGATTTCTTTTTCTCGCTCACGCAGCGCGGGCGCATCGCCAGCGGCTCCAGCGTCTTCGGACGCGCTCACAGCAACCAACGGAACGCCCGTGCGCACAAAGTAACGACCGGACGCGCGCTCGTGCACGACTTCACAACCGAGTGGCGAAAGCCGCTCGCGCACGCGAGACACAAGCATGCGCAACCGGCCGCCGTGGATGTCGGCATGGTAATGGACCTTTCGGTAGGAGAGCTGGTGCAACTGTTCGGACGTCGCGCCGACGGACGCGCGGCGCAAAAGAAACGCAGTGCCAGCGTCCACCGGAAACCGTTCGTCGAGCTTCAAGGTGATTGGTTTTACGCTGGAACCGCAGCACACCAACACGCGTTCGCGCTCGAACCAGTAGAGCGCGGGAGTGCTGCGGATACCCGCCAAAAACTCCTCGAGCGAGCGCGTCTCGTGCACCCGCTCACCCAGCGACAGACGCACGCGACGACTCGCGAAGAAGCCGTAGAATTTCAGATAATGGAACAGCTCTCGAAACGCAGCGAGTGAGCCGAGCGCCTCGATGAGCGGACCGAGCGACGGTTTGTCGGCCTCAATGTTTTCCGCCGCGAAACGGTGGCAGAGCATTTGCACCGGCAAACCCATGCGGGCCGCAAGTCCGCCTGCCTCTTCGAGCAACAGGCGCGCGCGCACTCTTTCGCCGTTTTCGCGCGCGAGCGCAGATGCGTAGAACAGGATGCGCACGCGGGCCTTGCCGTACTCCTGCTCGCGCGCCAACCTCAGTGCCTCGTCCAAACGCGCGCGGGCACCCACGGAATCACGTTGAGCATGGAGCGCGCGTGCCTGATACATGCGCCCCACACAGACTCCGGCCACTTCCTTGCGGGCCGTGGCACCCTCCACAAAATCCGCAAGCAGAGCGATGGTCTCCGCGGATTTCTCGGTGCGCAGGGCAAGCTCGCAGCGTTCTTCGATGAGGCTCATGAAAGCGGCGGGCAGACCCGCACGTTGCACGCATGTTTCCAGCTCCGAGAAGGCCGCGTGAATGGCACTCTCGGATCCGTCGGTGATGCACATGCGAAGATGTTCTTGCAACAGAAGGGCCTGTTCCGTGTGAAATCCCTCACCTCGTGCGAGCGCGAGGGCTTCGGGAAACAGCGCACGCGCTTCGTCGAAATGCTCGCGTTCCAAAGCGAGAGAGATGCGCCTTCGGAACAAGGTCGCGAGCAACGCGGCCGAGGGAGTGCGCCGCAACAAAATGTGCGCTTCGCGGAGGCTTTTTTCGCATGAAGCGTACAGCCCCAGCGCCTGTTCGCCCGCGGCGATGGAAATGCGCAGGCGGAAAGCCCAGTAAACGGACACTGTTCCGAGCGAATGCAGCAATTCACTCAGGCGCGGGAGGTTTTCGCGGTAGCGCCCCAGACGCACTCGCCCACTCAGCATTTCGAATGCCAGAATGTCGGATATCCAGGGTGCGCCCCCAGCCGTTGCAGCAGCACGCAGGCTCTCTTCTCGCGCCGTTCCCAGCACCGGCTTGCCTTCGCGCATCTCACAGAGCAGACGCAAAAAATCGCGTTCGAGCGCGAGCCCCGTTGAAGAGCCCTCCAGGGCATGTTCGTCGAGTGACAGGCGCAGTTCCTTCCAATAGCCCCACCGGAAAAAGCACACCTCGCGGACAAACACGCACATGGGACGATCGAGGTCCATGGCCACCAGAAGTGCGTCGCGCGCCGCAGCATTGCCGGGCGTCGTATCGATGACGATTCGCCCGAGTCGGGCATCGTTTGAAACAGCGGCCTGCCACTCTGGAAAAGGCTCCCGTTCCCATGGAAAAAATCCCAGTATCTTTGGATTGTCTCCCAATCGCACCCTCTCCTCGCCTGACGAAAGCCACCTCAGACCTGACGATTATCAAATAAATGTTCATTTACGAATACTTATGTTTCGCACTTAAGCACGGACCGCAGCTGCTGTACCCCTAGAGCCAACTCTCTCATGCACCGATATTGTTGCGTCGAGTCTCTTCCGCCCGCAGCTCACCCGACCTAAACCTTATTTCAGCGAATGGGAGGTGGTGTTGATTTCCCTGCACAAAGAACATTCGCCCCACATATTTTCCAGGAGTCCTTTCATGAACCGTTTCCTCGCACTCGGCGCCACAGCAGCGTGTTCCATTTCGGCCCTTGCGTTCGCCACGGACTGTCGGAGCCCTGCCACCACTGCTGACATGAAGATCTGTGCGAGCCAGAACTACGCCGCTGCGGACAGGGAACTGAACTCGGCCTGGCCCGTGGCCGTTGCCTATCTCAAGAACGTGGATGCCGGCGCTGCGGATGCAGGCGTCCCTGCATCAATGACGCCTGCGGCCAAGCTGCTGACCACCGCGCAGCTCTCGTGGATCTCCCACCGCGACCTCGACTGCGCAGCGTCCACTGCCTCTTCCAATGGCGGAAGCATCCGTGACGTGTTCAAGCTCGAGTGCCTCGCCGAAAAGACCCGTGCCCGCACCGCAGAGCTGCGCTCTATCGGTGGCGATGGCAGCGCCCTCGACATGCCAGCTGACGTGCAGGCACGCTTCGACGAGATCCAGTCGTCGCTCGACGAGTGCAAGGACCAGAGCAGCACCATCGCGTGGAAATTCTGCGTGGGCGCCGCACACGAAGTGGCCGACCGCGAACTCAATGAACGTTACAGCATCGCCAAGAACGCGCTCGCGCGCTATCCCGGCGCAGTGGATTCGCTCGTAAGCTCGGAGCTTGCCTGGATCAAGGTGCGTGACAACGATTGCCAGGCCATCACCCGGGAAAATTTTGGTGGAACGGGCCACTCGGGTTTTGCCGCACTCTGCCACATCCGCAAGACGATTGAACGCACGCAAGAACTCCGCGCCAGGTTTCCAAATAAGTAAGTCAAGCGTGTTTCCATTGTGAATAGATGATCGACATCTGCACAGGCAGCCCCATGAGGGATACCTGTGCAGATGTCTTTTTCGTGAATCAAATAAACAGGCGAGACTTCGCGACCTGACGAAATCAGCAGGGACCTGACGATTCCTTACAATCTTTTTAATATCAATTCTTTGCGTTTATTGCATAAGCACACTCCGCACGCATCTCGGTACCTTAATCGTCCGGCCCACGCACGGATATTGTTGCGCCAAACACCTTCCGCCGATCTTCGGCGTCGCCTAATCCTTTTCTTACCGAATGGGGTGGTGTTGGCTTCTCGGCACTAGGAACATTCGCGAAACATATTCTTATGGAGTTCAACCATGAACCGTCTCCTCGCTCTCGGCGCAACCATCGCCTGCTCTGTTTCCTCCCTCGCGTTCGCCAGGAGCTGTTGGAACTACCCAACCCTTGCCGAACAGAAGGAGTGCTCGAAGGATGGATATGCCATTGCGGACAGGGAACTGAACGCGGTGTGGCCGGTTGCCCAGGCTTACCTGAAGTCCGTGGATGCCAATCCAGATCCAATCACTCGCCCCCCCGCCTCTGCCACGCCCGCCGCCCAGCTGCTCACCATCGCGCAGCGCGCGTGGATCTCGCACCGTGACCTCGACTGCGAGGCGTCCGCATCCTCCTCGATTGCCCCCAACAACCGCGAGGTGTGGAAACTCGAGTGTCTGGGTGCCAAGACTTTCGACCGTGGAGCCGAGCTGCGCACCATCCACGCCGATGGCACTTTTCTCAACATGTCAGGAGACATTGAGGCAGCCTTCGACGAGAAAAAGGCGAAGCTCCCGGAGTGCGACGACCAGGACAGCACGCTCGGATGGAACCGCTGCTTGCGCGCCGTTCACGAAGTGGTCGGTGGCGAACTCGACACTCGTTACCGGATCCTCAAGGGCGAGCTTGCTGCGCGTTTTCCGGGCGCGGTCGATCCGCTCGTAAAATCTCAACGTGCCTGGATCACGGTGCGTGACAACGACTGCGAAGCCGTTACCCGCGAAATGTATGCCAGCAGCGGTCATCTGAACTTTCAGACGTTCTGCCACATCCGCAAGACAATGGAGCGCACGGAAGAGCTTCTCAGCAGGTTCTTTACGGACATTCGGTAAACTGCAGACGATGTTGCGCCCACGCACAGTATCGTCTGCCGGCCTTCCACATGGCCTGATTATTATTTCAGCGAATGGGAGGTGGTGTTGGTTTCCCTGCACAAAGAACATTCGCGACACATAGACTTCTGGAGTCCAATCATGAACCGATTCCTCGCACTCGGCGCAACCGCCGCCTGCTCTGTTTCCGCCCTCGCATTCGCCACGGACTGTCGGAACCCTACGACCCTCGCTGAAAAGAAAAACTGCGCGAGCAAGGAGTACGATGCTGCGGACAAGGAACTGAACGCGGTGTGGCCGCTTGCCCAGGCTTACATGAAATACGTGGACTCAAACGGCGCAGATCCAGTCACTCCCCTTCCCGAGGACGCCACGCCCGCCGCCAAGCTGCTCACCATCGCGCAGCGCGCTTGGATCTCGCACCGTGATCTCGACTGCGCGGCGTCGGCGGCTTCCTCAAGTGGCGCCAGTGACCGCGAAGTTTTCAAGCTCCAGTGTCTGGGTGAAAAGACCCGCGCCCGTGCTGACGAGCTGCGTAAGATCCACGCTGATACCGCTTTTCTCGACATGACGGAAGATGTCAGGGCGCGCTTCGAGGAGGTAAAGTGGTCGCTTCCGGGGTGCGAAGATCAGGTCAGCTCGCTCGGCTGGAACCGCTGCATGAACGCCGTCTTCGACGTGGGCGATCGCAATTTCAACTATCGTTATCGTGTGGTCAAAAGCGCACTTGCGCGTTATCCCGGCGCGGTGAATTCGCTCGTGAGCTCTGAACGTGCCTGGATCACGATACGTGACAACGACTGCGAAGCTGTCGCCCGCGAGATGTATGCCAGCACCAGTTATCCGGCCTTTGGCACCGTCTGCCATATTCGCAAGACAATCGAACGCACGTTCGAACTCCAAGCCAGATTTCCTGCAGTCATCGAGTAATGCGCAGATGATTTGAGCCCGAACTCCAGGGCTCTCACAGCATTTCCGGGCATCGTATCGCTGACGGTCCAGACAAGCCTGACGAATCGAGCGGCACCCTGTCGATTCCTGACAATCTTTTTATTTTCAAATCGTTGAGTTTACTGCACAGACGCACTTCGGACGCATCAGGCAACCAAAGCGCCTGGCTCGCGCACGGATATTGTTGCGCCAATCACCTTCCGTCGATCGTTGGCGTGGCCTATTTCTTTTCTTAGCGAATGGGAGGTGGTGTTGCTCTCTGGGCACAAAGAACATTCGCGACACATATTTTTCTGGAGTCCAACCATGAACCGTTTCCTCGCACTCGGCACAATCGCCGCCTGCTCTGTCTCCGCCCTCGCGTTTGCCACGGACTGCTGGGACCCCACGACTGTCGCCGACAAGAAAATCTGCGCGAGCCGGGATTACGCTGCTGCAGACAAGGAACTGAACGCGGCGTGGCCCGTGGCGCTTGCCTATATGAAATTCGTGGATTCAGACAACGCAGACAGACACAGCCCCCTCCCCGCATCGCTCACGCCCGCCGCCACTCTGCTCACCACCGCGCAGCGCGCGTGGATCTCGCACCGTGACCTCGATTGCGAGGCGTCCACGATTGCTCGCAATGCTGGCAGCCTTAGTGAAGTGGTCAAAAACGAGTGCCTCACGGACAAGACCCGTGCCCGCACCTTCGAGCTGCTCGACATCCACGCCCAAGCCGATCCCTACGAATTGCCCGAGGAAGTGCAGTCGTACTTTGAAGAGATCAAGCTGACACTTCCGGGTTGCAAAAACCTTGGTTCAAACGACGATTCGAAGGACTGCATTTTCGGCGCACTCAAAGTGGCCGACCGCAAGCTCAACGAAATTTACAGCTCTTACAAAAACGACATTGCCCATCATCCGGCCGCCGTGAAATCGCTCGTAAGCTCCCAACTTGCCTGGATCACGATCCGCGACAAAGACTGCCAAGCCATCCACCGCGAAGAGTATGGTGTCACCAGTTATACAGGCGTTGTCGCACTCTGCCATTTCCGTAAGACTATTGAGCGCAAGGACCAACTCTTCACCAGATTTTCTGACATGTGAGTCAAGTGCGGGTGATTTGAGTCCGAAGAGGATCCGTCTCACAACCAAAAAAGGAGCAGCCACATGAATTTCAATGCCTTGCCTGTAATGAAGCGCTTCGTGTCTGGTCTGATTCCGGTTCTTGGTGTGGCCTCCGCAAGCTTTGCGGCCAGCGCACAGGAGGCACCCGTATGCTCCGATCTGACGTCCACCAACGCCATCTTCCAATGCTACGTCGCTGAATACCAAGTGGCCGATCTGGAACTCAACACAGCGTGGGGCAGCCTCACGGTGCTGCGCAAGGCGCCCGAAGGCGGCTCCGATGCGCAAAAAAAGGCCCTCGTGAGCGCCCAGACCGCGTGGATCCGCCTGCGCAACCTCGACTGTTCGTCCGAGGGCAAAGCGATGGAAGGCGGCAGCTTCGAGAAGGTCATCGTCCAGAGCTGTCTGGTCTCGAAGACGCGCGAACGCACGGCATACCTTCTCGAGACTTACCAGGACCGGTGAGGTAGCCAGCTTTCACCCGGAATGTTACACGATCGCACTCGCACGGGATTTGTCCTGCGCGGGTGCGATTGTTTTTTTCTCGCGAGGTTTCCCGCATGCTAGCGCGCTCCCACGGCCGTACCTCTCTCCAGG
>Ga0163152_10001796_pt1 | contig 32812 bp, 38 predicted proteins | sample OliLakLV19MP8IB2_FD_148635 | JGI IMG/M metagenome (GOLD analysis project Ga0163152, IMG submission 148635) | Freshwater microbial mat bacterial communities from Lake Vanda, McMurdo Dry Valleys, Antarctica - Oligotrophic Lake LV.19.MP8.IB-2 | ecosystem: Environmental > Aquatic > Freshwater >...
CGCCTATACCATGGCGCGCGACCATCAAATTCTTAATCCGGACGCAGAAAAGCATCTCGATCCCGTTCAGGGGTTGGAAGATGGGGCAGCCGCGAAACACACTATGGAGCGTTATCGATCGTCGTTTGAGAAGCCGGAAGATTATCGAACAACGATCAAGTCTCAGTCGATGGTCGGGCAAGGCGCTGGAAGTAAATAAACAGGGGATAGCGGGAGATGAACATGCGCAAAGGCCTGCGGTCAGAATCGGGTGCGTCGGCTGTGGAGTTCGCCTTGCTGCTGCCGGTGCTCATGATGATCCTGTTCGGGATCATCGAGTTTGGACTCGCCCTGTATCGGCAGGCGATTCTGACGAACGCCAGCCGGGAGGGAGCTCGACTGGGAATTGTCCAATCTGTTCCTGCGATTACCGATGCGCAGATCAATGCCGTGATCAACACCTATTTGACGAATGCCGGGATCAATCCGGGGGATATGAATCCTGCTCCCACTATCACTGGCGCAGGGGGTGTCACAGGCACACCTGTGCGGGTCACGCTTACGCTCCCTTATACATTTGCGGTATTACCAAACCTCACCTCAGTGGTCCCGACGATCAACCTCAGAGCGGTGACGGAGATGAGACATGAATGAGATGCGGTTGGCGCAAAACATACGGCATGCCCTGTGCCGACAGGTATTACTTAAAGACACAAGGGGAGCGGTGGCCGTCACGGTCGCGATCATGCTCGTGGTTTTGCTGTCGTTTGCGGCCCTGGCGCTGGACATCAGCAATGCCATGATCGCGAAGAATGAGTTGCAGAATGTGGCGGACGCCTCGGCTTTGGCCGGGGCCAGGCAATTGGGCGTGATCTATCAAGCCCTGCCGCAAGGAACGCCCTATACGACCTATACCGTCAATCGCAGCACCGTCGAGAATGCTGTCACCGACGTGGCGTTGAGCAATCAAGCGCGCCAGGTGGCGATTGTCATTAACCTTGCCGATATCGAGATCGGTGTCTGGAATGTCGCGCCACGCACCTTGACTCCGCTCACGGTCGTCGGACCCACGGGGGTTCGGGTCACGGCTCGAAGAGACGGAGCAGCGAATGGGCCGGTGGCGACGTGGCTGGCCGGCATCATGGGCATCAACAGCATGAACGTCGTGGCGACGGCGACGGCGGCGTTGACCGGAACGGGAACTCTTTTGCCGGGAGAGGCGAATGCGCCCTTTGGGTTTGACCAAGTGTTTTTCAACGATCCGGCTTTTTGTAATGCCCCGATCCAATTCTATCCGACCACCACCAGTTGCGCCGGATGGCAGACGTTCGATCAAACCCCGCCAAATGCCAATACGGAGAGGCAGATTGTCCAGGGTCTAACCCCCAATCCACCCACGTACACGGCCCCACAAATAACAGTGGGACAAACGCCTCTGCCGTACATCGGAGGGAACCTGGCCTCAGTGTTCCCAAGTTTGATCAATCTCTTCAATGCCAAAAAAGTGCCGGACGCCTCGAGCCCGAGCGGGTCTTGTTGGAATATAACGGTTCCCGTGTATGCAACTGGTAATACGAGTACTTGTAGCAACCCCAATGGTAATTACATGACCGTAGGTTTTGCCACGGCTTGTGTGTGGAATGTGCAGGGTGTCCCTGCTCAGCAGATCAATGCCACGGTGACCTGCGGTGAAGTCACGAATGGAGCAGGCGGCGGCGGATCGTTCGGCACGTTGGGCAGTATCCCGGGGCTCGTCGAGTAATTCATAACAGGAGGATCTGATCAGATGTCGGGACTTGTTACTGTATGGCTGGAATGTCGAACTGAGTCGGTGCGTCGCACGTTTGAGGAACTGCTGGCGCCCCACCGGGCGTTCCTCATCAAGGAATCCGGCGGTCCCACGACTGTCGATGTGGTCTGTGTGGAACTGGATGAACTCAATCCGGAGCGGACCCTCGCCTCGATGAAGGGACTTCTGGAGAAGAATCCCGCGGCAGAAGTCTTCTTGACAACTGCCGGGACGGATTCCCACGTCATGCTGGACGCGTTCCGCATCGGGATCAAAGAGTTTCTCCCCCAGCCGATTAACCGGAAAGAATTCGACGCGGCAGTGAGCCGGCTGAAAGAACGCCTCAAGCTACGGGGGGGGCAGAGCAGTGCTAAGGGTGGGAAGGTCGTGGCGTTCCTGGGTGCCAAGGGAGGAAGTGGAGCCAGCACCCTGGCGGTGAATTTGGCGATGAGCCTCAGACGGCTCCACCAAGAGAAACGGGTGGCGCTGGTCGACTTCAACTTCGATGACAGCGATCTGCCTCTGTTTCTTGACCTCCAGCCGGCAAAGGGCTTCCGGGAACTTGCCGCGGACCTTTCAAGGCTGGATGCGACATTTACGCAGAGTCTCATGAGTAAACACGAATCCGATCTCCATCTCCTCCAATCCGGGCTGGCGGGGACACAAGGGGCACCGGGTGAGCCGATTCCAGGAGGGGCCGCGTCACACACCCTGGAGGTTATGCGGTCGATGTATGACCATGTCTTTGTCGATTGCGGGCATACCCTGAGCCCTGAAACCCGGGAAGCGCTCGATTTTGCCTCGATGGTGGTCTTGGTCACCACCCTCAGTCTTCCTGCCATCCGCCGCGCCAAACAGTATCTTCACGTCATGAGGGATGCCGGGTTCGACCGTGACAAAGTCACGATCGTGGTGAACCGCTATCAGTCATCGGATGCCGAACTGCTCCAACATGCTGAAGGCCTCTTTGAGCAAAAAGTTGGCTGGTTGGTGCCGAACGACTATCCGATGGCCAGCAGCTCGCTGAACAAAGGCGTGCCGCTGACCGTGCATGCTCCGCGAGCGGCTCTGACGCAATGGTATGTCACGCACGCGGCGACGTTGGTGGGAGAACAGCCGGTGAATGGTGTCGGAGGCGAGGTCGCAACAGCGCAGAAAGATTCCCTCCTCTCGCGCTACTGGGGAGGATTGACGTTCTCGGCGAAGGCCAGAAGTTAGTCTGCCTTCTCCTTCGCCGAATACCCCGTAGCTTGGCCTACTCCGACGAAGCGGCTGCGAAGGCCGGGCTGCGGGGAGCTTCATCGCGGATAGCTGGACCACGTACGAAGGGAGACCGATTGTGTTAAGCGCCAAACCGATTGATCAGTCCGGGCAGCAAGTCTATTACGAGGACCTCAAGGCCAAGGTGCATAACCGTGTCATCGAGTTGCTCGACCTGACGGTGGTCAGTTCGATGAAGCAGGAGCAGCTAGAGCAGGAGCTCACTCGCTTAGTCGAGCAAATCTTGCAGGAGGACAAAGTCGCGCTCAATCAGCGGGAGCGTGGGCAAATGGTGCAGGATATTCTGGATGAGGTCACCGGACTTGGCCCCTTGGAGCCGCTGCTGAAAGATCCGACGATCAACGACATCCTGGTGAACACCCATGCGCGAGTCTATGTCGAGCGATACGGGAAGCTGGAGCGCACGGCTGTCCGGTTCCGGGACGAGACACATCTTCGAAGAATCATCGAGCGCATTGTGGCGCGGGTGGGGCGCCGGGTCGATGAGTCGTCTCCCATGGTGGATGCCCGTCTGGCGGATGGATCGCGCGTGAATGCCATTATTCCTCCTCTGGCAATCGATGGTTCTTGTGTGTCGATTCGCAAGTTCAGCAAAGATCCGTTGCAAGTATCCGACCTGATTGAGAAACATTCTTTCACGCCTGAAATTGCCGAGTTGTTGCGGGGGATCGTCCGGGCCCGGCTCAATGTGTTGATTTCGGGAGGCACCGGCACCGGGAAAACCACGATTCTCAACATCCTGTCGGGATTTATCCCGGCGACGGAACGCATCGTCACGATCGAGGATGCGGCTGAACTGCAACTTCGACAAGATCACGTGGTCCGGTTGGAGACCAGGCCGGCCAATATTGAGGGCAAGGGAGAATATTCCCAACGCGAACTCGTCAAGAACGCGCTCCGTATGAGGCCCGATCGCATCGTCGTCGGCGAGGTGCGCGGCGCAGAAACGGTGGACATGCTTCAGGCGATGAATACCGGCCACGATGGGTCGCTCACAACCGTGCACGCCAATTCCGCCCGCGACGCCTTAACCAGGATCGAGACGATGGTGGCCATGGCAGGCTTTGATTTGCCGAGCAAGGCGCTCCGGCACTACATCTCGTCCGCTCTCGACGTGATTGTGCAGCTCTCGCGTCTGTCCGATGGATCTCGAAAAGTGGTGAGTGTGCAGGAAGTGTCCGGCATGGAAGGCGATGTGGTGACGATGCAGGAAATCTTCACCTTCGAGCAGACTGGCGTCGATCAAAACGGGAAGGTCAAAGGACGGTTCCGAGCGACCGGTATTCGGCCCAAGTTCGCTGAAAAGTTTCAGTCCATGGGGATCCAGATCCCCAATGAACTGTTCGATGCGGCCAAGGTGTATGAATGTTAACCCCATTGATCGGCTTTGGCATCTTTATCACCATCGTCCTCGTATTCGAGGGGTGTTATTACTTTGTTTATTCGAGGTCACGCGGCGCCAAAGATCAGCAGCGTGTGAAGGAGCGGTTGCAAAGTTGGACTGAGCGGCCGGATCTGAATACCACTTCAGGCCTTGTTCTGAAAAACACGTATAGTGAGATCCCGTGGCTCAACGCGCTGCTGGCCAAGCTGAAAGAGGGACAGTATGCCGGCCGGCTTGCCAAAGCTCATGATCAAGCCAAGGCTCCCTACTCGCTCGCAGTCTATATGCTGGCCTCGGTGTTCCTGGCCGTTCTTGGTGGATTGTTGGGAAGCAGAGTGATCTTTGGGCAGCCGTACATCATGCTCGGCTGTGCCGGATCTGCAATGCTCCTGCCGTGGGGGTATCTCTACTATCGGAAGTGGCGTCGAATTGGCGAGATTCATCGACAACTCCCGGACGCCCTTGAGCTGATCGGAAGGGCGCTCCGTGCCGGGCATGCCTTGTTTGTCGGTATGAACATGGTCGGCAGCGAGATGCGGGACCCCATCGCGGGCGAATTCCAGCGAGGATCTGACGAGATCTCCATGGGGGTTTCCGTGCCGGATTCCATGAGCCATCTGGCCGACCGGGTTGAATTGATGGACGTAAAGTTCTTCGTCACCTCCGTCAACATTCAACGTGAAACGGGTGGCAATTTGGCAGAAATCATCGATTCGCTGAGCCGGTTGATCAGGAAACGCTTTGAGATAAAAAAAAGGGTCAGCGCGTTGTCCGCGGAGGGACGGATTTCCGCCGTTATCTTGATGTCGTTGCCCTTTGGCATAGCGCTGGCCCTCCACTTCGTCAATCCGGAATACCTGACGCCGCTCTTTACTGACCCCATGGGTCAGACGATGCTCGCTGGCGTGGGCATTATGATGATTCTTGGTAGCATTGTGATGAAGCGACTGATTAACTTCAAGGTGTAACGAAGGACACGCAACATGGATATGACCTGGATTATCAGTTCTCTGATCTTCGCGACGGTGCTGCTGGCCAGCATGGGATTGTACCTTGTCATGGGATCGCGGGCGACCATGAAGGTCATCAAACGCCGTGCTGAAGGTCAGATTGGCGTTGCGGCTTCTGACAACGAATCCATTGGCCTGAGTGTCAAAGACAAACTTCATTCGTTGCTCACCCGTCTGGGAGAGGCGAACACACCATCCAATGAATCGGAAGTCTCGGCCATCCGTGGCGAGCTGGTGTCTGCCGGCTACCGGCATGCCCAAGCTCCGATCTTATTCATGGGCGCCAAGCTCCTCTCCGGTATCCTCGCTCTGGCGATCGCGATACTTCTTCCGGCGAAGCTGCTGGGGTTCCCAACGGTGACTGCTCAGTTGGTGATCTATGTCGGCGCTGCCTCGGCGGGATATTTCCTCCCGATGTTGTGGCTTCGCTATGCGATCAGCGCGCGAAAAGAAAAACTTCTAGACGCATTTCCTGATGCGTTGGATTTGATGGTGGTTTGCGTTGAGGCTGGGTTGGGTTTGGATGCGGCGATCAGCCGCGTGAGCAAGGAAATCCGGTTTGCCCATCGGGAATTAGCGGAGGAGTTCAATCTGGTGTCGCTCGAACTGCGCACCGGGTTATCTCGTACCGATGCGCTCAAGAATCTGAGCCGACGTGTCGACCTGGAGGAGGTCGGTAGCCTTGTCGCACTGTTAGTTCAAACGGACAAGTTTGGGACGAGTGTGGGGCAAGCGTTGCGTGTCCATTCGGATGCGATGCGGGTCAACCGGCAACTTCGAGCAGAGGAGCTCGCGGCCAAGCTGCCGGTTAAATTGCTCTTCCCCTTAGTCTTTTTCATCTTCCCGAGTTTGTTTGTGGTCGTCATCGGACCTGCAGCGATCAAGATTGCCAGGACTTTGTTGCCCACGCTGGGCGGCCAGTAACAGGCTGCGGAAGAACTCTGTGGGCACGCCTGAATATCATTGGTCTGTACGTCCGGGACAACAGGAGCACACCACGCAGGATGCTCAAAAAGTCCGTCCAGCAAGGCCGCAGCGAGCGAAGAGGCGAGGCGTACGCTTCGGTACGTTGAGCCTCTGAGCGCGGCGAGAACGCCGCTGGCGGACTTTTTCAGCATCCTGCTAAGTTGGAGCGTTGCCACTGAAGCATTCTCAGCCAGACAGTGCGATGAAGCTGCTCGAAATGCGTGCGTTGCCGGAGGGCGGCTTCCCGTCCAGGAGCGGCGAACCATTTCGTTGTGATGCCACCGCATGGGCGATGCTTCCGCTTCTGTTTTTCAATCCACATCATTCCCTTCTTGGCTCAGCCGGGACTCGTCTCGCAGAAGCTCAAGCTGGGGATGGATCTGTCAGTATCGCGCTGGACCATACGGATGCCTACTGGCCTACCGCCATTAGCGTGCTTGCCTGGAGCCGTTCACCAGTCCATGCGTCTCACCGGCATCGCGGTGTTCAGTTCCTTCTAGAGACGACCGGAAGACATTTTAAAAAGGAACCTGATTCTCCAGTTCAGCATGACTCCAGTATCCCTGGATGGTCTTGGATTGCAGACACGCACTCATGGGTGGAGCCCACGGCATTGGCGGTGTGCGCGTTGAGAAACAGCGGCTTCGCCCAGCACCAGCGGGTTTCTGATGGAGTTCGCCTGTTGCTGGACCGTCAGCTTCCGAACGGTGGGTGGAATTACGGCAATACGAAAGTTTTCGGCGTTGAATTACATCCGGCTCCGGAAAGTACTGGTGCTGCGCTTCAGGCGGTGGCCGGTCTTGTCCCCTATCAAGAGATTAAGAAGAGCGTCGACTATCTGAGGGCCGAGGTGGATCGTGCGCGCACTCCGATTGGTCTTGGATGGGGCTTGCTGGGCCTGGGTGCGTGGGGTGAGGCCCCGCAGGGGTCGAGTGACTTGATTCATCAGGCGCTTGGGCGGCAGGAGCGCTATGGTCCTTACGATACGTCTTCTCTGGCCCTGCTGTTGTTGCCGTTGGTGGCTCCAGGGGGGATCCTCGAGGTTCACAATGAACGCCCACCAATGTGATGGGCTAGGTTGATAGGCGTTTGAATGGCACACTCACAGACGATGATCGGTCATGGGGATGGCGGATGGACCAGACGAGAATTTCTCTATGCGCTCGCTGGGGGGATCGTGCTGGCGTCGGGGATCTCGGCCGGTCGGTGGTATTTTCGACCCAGACTCCAATCTGAGGCGTTTGTCGCGAAAGCGAGTGACTATGGAGGGAATCTCTCCGGGCTTATGGTGGAGGGGTTCCGTGAATTGGGAGTCGCTCCAGAAGAGATTCGTGGCAAACGGATCTTACTGAAGCCCAATCTTGTTGAAACTTCAATGGGGGCGCCGCATATCAACACGCATCCCTTGGTTCTGCGTGGTGCGATCGAGGCGTTTCTCCGCCTTGGCGCGGCGACAGTCATGGTGGCCGAGGGGCCTGGCCATCGTCGTGACACACTCGCGGTCTATGAAGAATCCGGTCTCGCTGATGTGCTGACGGAAGATCGCATTCGGTTTCACGATCTCAACTATATTACCGGCTATACGGTTCAGAACATCGGGCGTCAATCTTCCTTACGAACCTTGACGTTCCCCGCCCTCTTCAAGGAAGTCGATTGGATCGTGTCGGTGGCGAAGATGAAGACGCACCATTGGACAGGGGCGACGCTTTCCATGAAGAATCTGTTCGGCGTGATGCCCGGCATTTATTATGGTTGGCCGAAGAATGTGTTGCACCATGCCGGCATCGAGAATTCGATTTTGGACATCAATGCGACACTGAAACCGCATTTTGCCATTGTCGACGGCATTGTCGGAATGGAGGGTGATGGTCCGATCATGGGCGACCCCAAGAAGGTTGGGGTGGTGGTGATGGGGCGTAACCTTGCGGCGGTCGATGCGACCTGCTGTCGAATTATGGGCATCGACCCTCATAAAGTATCCTATTTGGAGAGGGCCGACAACTGGCTGGGACCGATCGCCGAGGGATCGATTGAGCAGCGCGGTGAAGCGATTGCCGCCGTGCGAACGAATTTTAACCTCATCGATACGATTCCGGCTCAACAGGGCATTCGACTCGTATGAAGAGGTGTGTGATGAAACTGTTTGTTTTGCTTGTGCTCTTGATGTGCCCTGCTGCCGTGTATTCAGCGGAGACTGAACCGCCGAAGATTTCAGCCGAGGAACCGAAACTCCACGATCACTTTGTGGGGATGCAGCAGACGCAGGAGCGATTATCGCAACGTTCGCCTGAGGAACAGAGTCGGCTTCAACCGCAGATACGGCGGGCCGAGCTCCAAGCGTGCCAGCGACTCAGGAAGGACCGGCAAGAGGGGGTGCGGGATGATGACTATCGTCGCCAGGGTGGGGATGAATTCGTCGCGTACGCGCTGCAGTTCGAACGCTATTGCGAGACGCTCCGCTAAGCAATTCGACAGGCTCAGGGCGAGCGGGCTTCAGGGCTATCGTTCGTGGTGAGCTTGTCGACCGCTCGACTGAGTTCGTCGCAGGCCATGAACGGCAGCATACGCACTATTTGTCGGCGGGCTCAGTACGTAGCTTCTCAAGCCGGAGGGGTATGAATACAGGGCGCTTCAATCTGGTGATGCTTATCTGTGCCTGCTCAGTGGTTTTCACGGGGGCAGCGGGTGGAGAGGCGTTTGCCGCAACGAAGAAGGGGAAGGAGCCGGTTCCGGCTCTCGTGGTGACCACACCCCTAACGCTGCCGGCTGAGCCAAGTCAAAAGGCCGTGAGCCTACGCGCCAAGAAAAGCGGGACTCCTCCTGCTGTTCTGGAGCGTCAACCTGGGGCTATTCAGAAGCAGACCCAGCAGGCACCGACCGAGTCCAAGAAGACAGGCCGTAAGGGCCACCGTCAGGTAAAAGTCAGCAAAAAGATCCCGCCGAAAGCTGTTGTGCAGCCAAGAACCGATCTGATGTACTACGGTCTACTGGAAGGTCCCCAGCGCTACGATCCTCGCCGGAGTCATCTTGGTGCAGGCGTTCCGGACCCGAACACTCCTGAATTGACCCACGACCATTTTCAAGAGCTCGATCGTAACCAAGACGGGAAGGTCGATCCGGTCGAGCGGGCGTTCGGCCGGCCCGATATGGATAGGGACCTGCACAGTCACGGGTCACGATAGCCGGTTCTGCTGCTTCCTTCGGTTCTTACCCCACATGATTCATGACGGTTCGTCGCCCTTCGACAAATCTCAGGGTCCCGAGCACAGTCGAGGGACGAAACCGCGCAGTTGCCTTGCGAGATGGGTACGCGGAGCCATGAGACCCCGAGGTGTACGTGCACCGTACGTCGAGGGGGCGAATGGCGAACCTGCCGGCCGAAGGCTCGTCGCAGCAACGAATCCGCGATTGCAGCAGAAGTGCCCGTGAATCATGCGGGGTAACACCCCGTCACTTTTCGAGCGCACGTCGTAGACCGAGAGGGTACAGCAACGCTTCGCCGACGATCCGTGAGACGTCATGCATTTTGAAGGAAGCGTGTTTGCAGTCCTACGTTTCACCGTTCACGTCTTGCTTTTCACGGTTTTCCGGACTGTCGCTGTAAGACCGTAGGACTTCGAACGACTGAGAAACAGCCGGCCGCATTGACAGCTGGAAAAGGAGTCCCCATGATACAGCAACATACCGCCATGACAAACGACCTATCATCTGCTGAAGCAAAGAGCGGGCTCAGTGCCGGGAAAATTGCGGTGGTCCTCGCGATTGGAGTTGCGCTGGCCGCTTTTTTCTATTTCGATCTAGACCGACTCCTCTCGTTGCAGGCGCTCAAGGAGCATCGCGATGATCTCTTGGCATTTACCGAAGCGCGTTCTGCCGTCGCTGCCGTGTTGTTCGTCTTGACCTATGTGGCCGTGACGGGGTTCTCACTCCCCGGCGCCGTGATCCTGACACTCGCCGGCGGATTCCTCTTCGGATTCGTGTGGGGTACGCTGTTCGTCAACGTGGGAGCTACAACAGGCGCGACGCTCGCGTTTCTCTCATCCCGCTACCTGTTGCGTGATTGGGTCGAACGGAAGTTTGGAAAGTGGTTGGGCCCGGTTCAGCAGGGCTTTACGAACAATGCCTTTAGTTATCTCCTGACTCTCCGGCTGATTCCGCTCTTTCCGTTCTTTGTGGTCAATCTGGTGTCCGGCCTGACTCGCATGAATGTCGGCACCTACGTCGTGGCGACGGCACTCGGGATTATCCCTGGTTCCTTCGTCTATGCCTACGCGGGTCGGCAACTCGGCACGATCAATTCGTTGAAAGACATTGCGTCCCCTGGCGTGATCGGGGCATTTGTGTTGCTGGGGCTTCTGGCGCTGGTGCCGAGCCTCTACAAGAAGTGGTCTGGGAAACCGGCAAATCCCGTGAAAGGTGAAAGGTGAAGCGTGAGGCGTAGAAGCAACGTGAGAGTGATGCGATGGTCACACAGTCGTCAGAGAAGATCGTTGCGATGAGTCAGCGTGAAGAGAGCCTCATGCTGCCGAACGACGAGCATAACCGCACGCTTGTCGGCAACGTGCATCCCTCGAACTGGGTCAATCCTGAACCGGCTGGCCGTTATAATATTGTGGTGATTGGGGCTGGGACAGCGGGATTAATCACCGCCGTCATCGCTGCGAGTCTAGGGGCCACAGTGGCCTTGATCGAAAAACATCTGATGGGTGGCGACTGCTTGAATGTCGGCTGTGTGCCATCGAAAGGCCTCATTCGCGCGGCAAGGGCCTGGGCCGATTTGCGCAATGCCGAGGAGTTCGGTCTGCATATTCCTCCCGGCGTGAAGTACGACTTTGGCGCGGTCATGGCGCGCATGAGAAAACTGCGGGCGCGGATCAGCCACAACGATTCAGTGCATCGCTATACGAAGTTGGGCGTGGACGTCTACATCGGCAGCGGACGCTTTACCGGCGCCGATACCATTCAGGTCGAAGGGCCGGCAGGCAATCGCACCCTCACCTTTGCGAAGGCGGCGATCTGCACGGGGGCACGGGCGTCGGTGCCACCGACACCTGGATTGAAAGAGGCAGGCTATCTCACCAATGAAACGGTGTTCTCGCTCACGGAACTGCCGCCACGCATCGGGGTGATCGGCGCCGGCCCCATTGGGTGTGAGTTGGCTCAGTCGTTTGCCCGCTTCGGGAGCCAGGTTTCCCTCATTGAGTCGAGTCACGGCATTTTGCCGAGGGAGGACCGCGATGCAGCCGAGATCGTCGAGCAGCAGATGTTGCGTGACGGGGTGACGCTGCTCTGTTGCAGCAAGGATTTGAAGGTACAGAAGACGGAGGCAGGCAAGCGGCTCACGGTCGAATCGCATGGCCGGCAGTACGATGTGACGGTCGATGAGATTCTGGTCGGCGTGGGCCGCACCCCGAATGTCGAGGGCATCGGGTTGGAAACGGTTGGTGTCGAATACGATAAAAACGGCATCAAGGTGAACGCGCGACTGCAGACGACGAATCCCAAGATCTTTGCGGCGGGCGACATTTGTTCGCGCTATAAATTCACTCATGCCGCCGATGCGATGGCGCAGATCGTCATCCAGAACGCGCTGTTTCCTCATCCATTCGGCCTGGGCTATGTCGGCGTCGAATCCTTGATCATGCCCTGGTGTACCTTCACCGAGCCGGAAATCGCGCATGTCGGGATGTACGCGAAGGAGGCAAAGGAGAAGGGGGTCGAGGTCGAAGCCTACACGTACAACCTGGATGAGGTCGATCGCGCGATCCTCGATGGGGAAGACAAGGGTTTCGCAAGAATTCATATCCAAAAAGGCACGGACAAGATAGTGGGGGCCACGATCGTGGCGGCCCATGCAGGCGATATGATCAATGAATTCTCTGTGTTGATGAAGGCTGGTGCAGGAGCGAAGACGATCGCCGGGACGATCCACCCCTATCCGACACAGGCTGAGGTCAATAAGAAGGTCGTGAATCTGTGGCGTAAGGCGCACTTTACGCCACGGACGAAGAGTCTGTTGATGAAGTTGTTTGCGTGGATGAGGAGGGGGTGAGGGAGGGGCGATTATCCCAGTGCTCGCGCAACGCGCGGCCTGAGAAGGCCCTCGTTGGACGCGCGCACGTATGGATAACCCACCCTCCCTCACTGCAAAAATGGATGGGAAGAAGGGTCTGGAAGTCCTGCTGAATGTGAAGGGGATGAGAGAGGGGGTGGCCAGGTGCCCTTTTTGCTCGCAGAACGCGTACGCTCAGAAGGTGCTCGCTTGGGACAAGAGCGCGTCTTGGCGCGCTCGGGGTTGGGCGGGTGAGAATGTTGCGCGCAGTAAAGGGCAGCCTTGGCCACTCCCTCAGATAGAGGTATAGGAGATCAGAAGGCCCTCGCTCGGGTTAATGGCACGTCTCGGCGTGCCAGTGGGTGGGCGGGTGAGAAGGACGCGCGCACGTACGGATAACTGACCCTCCCTCACTGTAGAATTGGATAAGGGGGAAGGGTTGGGAAATCCTTGCAGAATGCGAAGAGGATGAGAGAGGAAGTGGCCCGGTGCCATTTTTGCTCGCAGAACAGAGGAGGGGATGGAGCCTGATGATCTTCAGTGCTCGCGCAACGCGCGGCCTCCGAAGGATGGGAAGGGTAGCCTGGTCGTCCTCCTGCTCGCGGAACGCGCACGATAGGAATGTGCTCGTTCGACGCGCGCAATCGAGGATCAACCAGGCCACCCTTGAAATGAAATGAAGAATTGGGAAGACGCGCGCAGTGGAAGATCATTCAGCCCCCATCCCTGAAAAGAGAACGAGCAAGCTTGGAGGGAGCATGTATATCGTTCGATGCGCTCAGTCGAAGGCAGACCACGTCCGCCCTGATGGAGGGGATGAGACGGTGTTATGTGGATCCGCCTAATCATTGTTAGGTCGACAACGAGCATCGCGCTTGCGTGAGGAGTGAGCATCAAGCCTGAATGGTGGACGCCATCGATGACTTGGACAACTGAAAGCTCGCCATTGGAAGAAATCGCGCTCGAGCGTGCTGCAGACGCGCTGAACCAGTCGCTAGATCGGCGCGTTCGCGTGTCAGTACAGATGCGCGTCACCGCGTGCGTCCGCGACGCACTCAGTTTCATGACGCTTCTTCGTCAACTTGAAGCTGACGAGATTGGACGCTCGGAGAAGCAGGTCAATGGCATACCTCACTGGGATAGCCAAATGTCCTTTCAGTTCGCTGCCGGGATGAAGGCCATGTACTACTTCGTGCGCGCGCTCCATGATTCGGTCTATGCCGCATTACTAGAGGCGACTGAGCAGCGTGCAGGAGCGTATTCGTCGATGCAGGCCTGTGCCAAAAAGGCAAGCAACCCCATTCGTCCGCTGATCGACCAGGCGTTACCAGACTACTTCGAGTGGTTTGCCGACTTTCGTGACATCCGCAACGACATGAAACTCGGTGCCTCAACAGCATTTGGATTCCGCGGCGCTGTGGGAGGGAGGCAAGTGCGGCTCATTCTCCAGAACGTTGATGACGTCAAACGACATGTCTCAGGCGGGCGGGAATTATCTCTTGTCGACATCGACCGCTGCCTCACGCATAGCGCCAAACTTTTGCAGTTTGCAGCGGATTACATCAGTCATGCTGCTCAAGCGTAACCAGACACGGTCTAACAACCATGTGGAGGCGACGCATCGCGTCGACTCAACGGCTCCGCAGATGGTCCTCCGCTTCAGCTAACCCGCGAAGCGCGACCCAACCAGCAGTTGCAGCGGATGCCGCTGATCCGTGGAACTGTTAGGCCGCAAAGACATATGGCGGCTTGTGTGTTTGTGCGCAGAATAGCGAACTGGTATTCTGATCCAATGAAAGTTAGTGAAATACTTCAAATGCTTAAGGGTGATGGGTGGGTGCTTGTCGCCACGCGTGGCAGCCATAGGCAATTCAAACATCCAAGGAAGGTTGGCCGTGTAACGGTCGCGGGAAAACCCGGCGATGATCTTGCGCCGGGAACGCTAAATAGCATTCTCAAACAATCCGATCTGAAGAAATGAGGTTCAGATGCGATACGCAGTCGTGATTGAAAAAGCCACAGATAATTATTCAGCGTATGTTCCAGATCTACCGGGTTGCGTTGCTACCGGCGCAACAATAGAAGAGGTAGAGGCGCATATACGCAAAGCAATCGAATTCCATCTCGATGGTCTTCGCGAAGACGGGACTCCACCTCCTGAGCCATTAAGCCATGTCGAATACGTTGAAGTTGCAGCATAACCCTGGGGCCAACACGAACCTTTGGATCGCTGCGCAACCCTTGCCCGGTGACACGAACATTGAGCTGGTGATTCGCGTCGCCTCAACAGCCTCGAGGATGGCGCTCCGCCAGCTGTCCCGCGAACCATGCCTGCCTTCAAAGAGGGGAAGGGTAAGATGCTGGTTGTGACGGGCGTACTCCTCGCGACGTGGTTGTTGATTCCTCCGGCATACCTCTGGGCAGAGAACGGGGCAGTGCTTGAAGTGGGTAAATTCTCAACTAGTCAGATCGGGCAGGCGATGCCGGATGGATGGAGGCCGCTCACGTTCAAGAAGATTCCCAAACATACCTCTTATGAAATGGTGAAGGATGGAGGGGTGACGATCGTGAAGGCTGTGAGCGAGGCTTCGGCTTCCGGGCTGACCAAGCCGGTGGTGATCGATCCAAAGGAATACCCGATTGTCAGATGGCGCTGGAAAATCGACAATGTGCTGAAGGGCAGCGACGTGACCCTCAAGGAGGGCGACGACTTTCCGGCTCGGCTTTATATCACCTTTGCATACGATCCCGACAAAGTCAGCTTTGGCAAGAAGCTCAAGTACAAGGCCGGCCAGGTGATCTTCGGGGATATTCCAATCGGGGCGATCAACTACGTTTGGGAAACGAAGACACCGGTCGGCACGATTATCGACAACGCCTATACGGATTTTGTCAAGATGGTCGTCGTCGAGAGCGGCACTCAAAAAGTAGGCATGTGGATCGACGAAGAGCGGAATATTTACGAAGACTACAAAAAAGCATTCGGGGAGGAGCCACCGATGATCAACGGCGTCGCGATTATGAGCGATACGGACAATACCAAGGAACAGGCCACGGCGTACTACGGCGATATCGTCTTTCAGAAATCGGTGAAGGCACCGACTCAATAACCCTGTGTCGCTGCCGACACATCACGAAGGGGCCGACCTGTTTAGGGCTGGCCCGTTTGTGGACCGCATCGTGTGTGTGGTGGCTGCGCAGAATCGAAATGGCGGTTACTGAATGGAATTCGCGAAGCTGCCTCGCGTGATTTCAGCGCGGACCCTGTCCCCGACCTTTTTCTTATTGATGTGCTTGGTGCCTTGTCCAACGTGTAGTGTGACTTGATTACCTTCGTAGTCCTCAACCGTGTAGATAGTGCCCTCGACTTTCTTCATGGTTCCACCGATGGTTTTCCAGGCTGGGCCCGGCTGGGTGTCGTGGTGGGAGGCCTTTGGCCTATCGTGTTGTTCGGGGATATGACCGGACGTCTTGTTGTGAGAGTCTTTGGCCAGCGCTGGGGTCGTCGCCAATGCCACAATGGCCATGGTGCTCACCAGCACCGAGAGAATCGTTGTTTTTGCCTTCAGCATCGCGACCCTCCTTGCAAGGTGATGGACAATTTCAACCCAGACATTCTCAGCAAGGTATATGCCGGAACCTAGCGCGAAATCGATTTAGGAAGTTCAGTAGGTTAGCGGCGTTGGTCAGGAAAGGATCTCGAATTGCAAAGGAGAAAGGAAAAAAACGGCGTAATCCTGTCCAAATATGGCCGTACTTGCCGATGCGAGGCTCGATGATGGCAGCGCCCTTCACGGCCCTGAACCGAGTGCTCACACCCTTCACGAACCTCATGGCGGGTCGGCCGGTGTTGGCCACATTTCAGGTCAATCTCCGATGCAATTCTGCCTGCGGGTATTGCGACCTTCCGCTTAATGTCGGTCGATATGAGATGACCAGAGAAGAAATCCAGGGGGTCTTCTCCGGTCTCTATCGTGACGGTGTGCGATTTGTGCTGGTACAGGGGGGCGAGCCGTTGTTGCGGCGAGATTTACCGGAGATTCTTGAAGACCTTTCGGCGATGGGCTTCCAACTCACGCTGATTACAAACGGCACGAAGCTCACGACGCATCTGGTCGAGCGACTGGGTCGGCTGCCGCTGGCCATCTCGGTGAGTTTGGACACGTTGGATCGAGAGAAGTATCGTCAGATACGTGGCGCCGATCAGTTGGCGCAGGTCTTGGAGGGCATGGCTCTCTTGAAAGATTTTCGCCCTCCAAAATTTCTGACCTGTATCGTGAGCGAGGTCAATCGAACCGAGGCGCCGGAGGTCGTGCGATTTGCGCGGGAGCAGGGGTTCCTGCCGGTTGTTGGCGCCTATCATTGGAACGTCGGAACCTATGGCAGGCCTGATGAACTGCTCATGTACGATCGATCGAGTGCCGCCGCTGTGTTCAGCGGGCTCCTGGACGACGAGCTGATTCCTCCCGGTTACCTCAGGAAATTTGTCGAGGACAATGTGCGCTGGTTGCGCGGGCAGAAGCTAGAGCCCTGCGATGCGGGGCGGTACAGTGTGGCGATCGATGCCTCAGGCAATGTGTCTCCCTGTCTCGCATTCCCTTCCGTAGGGAACTTGCTCGAATCGCCGCTCAGTGAAATATTATCTCGATTCAATCGACAAAAGATTCAAGCCTGTTCCGATCAATCGTCGTGTAATAGATTGGATGGCCGAGTGATTGGGTCTCTCCTCCGACATCCGATCACCGCGTTGCGCACACCGGTATCCTGGTGAGGATATAGAGACATGAAGACATGGTGGATGGCGATGGCGGTGGTGACGGTCCTGGTGGGTTGCTCCACCGTGCCAACGTCGTTCACCCCCACCAGGCCACTCCCCCCCGCCGAGTTCTCACATCAGGTCTTTGCCATTGTGGTGCAGACCCACGTGCGCAATGGACAGGTGAACTATCCCGTCATCCAGGTGGACCGGCGCTTCACCCAGTATCTCGACCAGCTGGATCGCGTCGATCCGACTAGCCTGTCTCGTCAAGATCGCTTGGCGTTCTGGATCAACGCCTATAATGCCTATGCGATCAAGGGTATTTTGGATGGCTTTACCCCCAGCACCTTGGTGGGCCGTTATCGTTACTTTATTGGGCGGGAATACCCTGTCGGTGGGACGTCCGTTAATCTCTATGGCTTGGAGCGTAAGATTCTTATCGCCCAGTTCCATGAACCGCGTATCCACTTTGCGATCGTCTGTGCATCGACATCATGCCCCAAATTACAGCCCTGGACGTACGGGGGTGCGGAGCTGAACGGGCAACTCGATCACGCCGCCCGAGAATTCATCAACGATCCGACGAGGAACCATTTTGACCGCGAGAAGAAGATCGCCTTTCTCTCCAAGATCTTCGAGTGGTTTGCCGAAGACTTCACGGCCCAGGCCGGATCGTTGTCTCGGTATGTCGCGCAGTACGTGGCTGATCCGGACCTCGCCCGCGATCTCACGTCCACACCATATCGGGTCGAATTTCTGGACTACGACTGGAGTCTGAATGGGACGCCACCGAAATAGGCCGTCATGGTGATCCATCCACACGAAAAAATACCGATCGCACGCCTGCTGACGTTTCTTGAGCATGGCGAGCGCCTGGCGAATGAATGCGCCAAGGCACAGGCTGCGCTGACGCCGGATGTCGGATCGCGTCGCTTCCTCCTCAGCCAAGCTCGTCAGGAAACTGCGCATGCCTTGGTGTTTCAAGGCGCCATTGTCTGGCTCGCCCCGAGACATCTCGGCGATGCGCCGTTTCTGCCAGCGTTGGAAGAGTACCGAACGCTGCTCAATGACGCGCTGGCTCGGAAGGGTTTGCTCGAAACCTTTCTGGCCGAGCAGGTTATTCTCGAAGGACTGGGCGAAGCGATTCTGACACGAATCGAAGAAGGGTTGGCCAAGCGTGCGGCACCATTTGGTCGGCTTCGACGAGTCTTACTTCAACAGGAAGAGGCTCATCATGGGTTCGGCAGGCGCATGCTCGAACGGGCGATGGCCGAAGGGCGGACTGATGCGGAGACGTTACGTCGCCGCGCGCAGGACTACCTCGCACTCACCGATCGGATGGTCCTGACATTGAGCGATCTGTTCGAATCGATAGCCGAAGACCCGACAGCCTGGGCACAGGATGTGCGAAAGTTTCTCCCCTCGTGGTTGACCGAGGTGCCGGCGTGATCTCGGTCATTATGCCGGCATTTAACGAAGAGCGGGCGCTGCCGAATACATTGCGCGCGCTCTTCACCCAACAGGGCGACTACGAAGTGGTCGTCGTCGATGGCGGCAGCACAGATCGCACTTGCGCGGTGCTTGCTGAATTCAGCTTCTCAGAATACCCCTTACCCCGTACGCCTCACCCCTCACGCCTACTATTGACCGCTCCCAAGGGTCGTGCCTCTCAGATGAACGCCGGAGCCAAGCAGGCCATGGGCGAGTGGCTTCTGTTCCTTCATGCCGATACGGTCTTGCCATCGGGCGCAGTCCAGCGGCTCAACGAGATGGAAGCAGACCAGACTATTCAGGCCGGTGGGTTCATGCACCAGTTTTCCGGCGATGATTGGCGGCTCAAATTGATCTCGTTCCTGGACAATTTCCGCTGCATCCGCAGCCGGATCATTTATGGAGACCAAGCCTTGTTCGTTCGTCGCGCACTCTTCGAGCAGCTTGGTGGGTTTCCCAATCGGCCTATTCTCGAAGATGTAGCCTTTTGTGAAAAACTGATCAAGATCACGAAACCCCTTCTCCTCTCTCCTTCCGTCGTGACTGACGCCCGCAAGTTTCTGAAGATGGGCATCTGGCGCAGCTTTCTCCGCGTGCTCCTCATCATACTCCACGTGGAGTTTCGCCTGCCGGTTCTACCCCGCGCGTTCTTTCAGGACGTCCGGTAGAAAGAGGATGAACGCTTCGAAGTGAAACGCATGACGCTTGCGTTCATGACCACATGTGACTAGTATGTGACTATGAATACCGTCAAGATCGCCGACCTGAAGAGCCGGTTGAGCGAGCATCTCCGCAAGGTTCGCGCGGGGCGATCCCTGACGATCTTGGATCGCGACCACCCCATCGCGCGTCTCGTGCCGATTGAAAAGACGGGGCCATCCTTAACCGTTCGGGCTCCCCTCGCCTCTGCCCCGAAGCTCCAGCGCGTGCCGTTGCCTCCGCCGCTTCGCCTCCGCAAGGATATCCTCGCGTTCCTGAACGAGGAACGACAGGACGAGTGGTGATCGCCTATCTCGATTCGTCGGTCCTGCTTCGCGTGATTCTCGGCCAGCGCAATGCGCTGAAGGAATGGCCATCCATCCAACGGGGTGTGGCCTCCTCGCTGGTCGAGGTGGAATGCCTGCGCACGCTGGACCGTGTGCGGTTGGCTGAAGGGTTCAATGACGCCGACGTGGCCGCTCGGCGTGAAGCCGTCTATCGGTTGATCGAAGCGATGGAGATCGTCGAGCTGACGGGGCCGGTGTTGTCTCGCGCGTCACAGCCGCTCCCAACCGCTCTCGGTACTTTGGATGCGCTTCATCTTGCCACGGCGTTGTTGTGGCGAGAGCAGACCGTCGCCGATCTTGTGATGGCGACGCACGACGCGGCCCTCGCCACGGCGGCCAAGGCCAGTGGCCTTCGCGTAATCGGGGTGTGAAAAACGAACGCATACGCTTGACCGCGCACCATGCCCGTCGACGATTTCATGGGTTGTGGAATCGATCCCGCGCGCACCTCGGTGACGACAGGGGCTCAAACGGCGCCGAGCTGATCGACAACGTCTTCGCGTTCCCCGGATTCCGTCTCATCCTCCTCCATGTCGAATTCCGCCTGCCCATCCTACCCCGCGCGTTCTTTCAGGACGTCCGATAGCCAGGTATCCTTTTGGGTGGAATACCTGTATTTCTCAATTGAAAATCTTCCTATATGCTTATTGCTTTGACTCCGGTTGGTCTCGCTGAGACTTCCAATCTTGCCCACGCCGAGTCGCCCGACAGGGCTGTACAGCCCAAGCCGCGGTGTAAATACGGGCTTGGGCGATTGGCACAATGACGACCAGGTGCTGTCAACCCTGCCTCAACTGGTCAACCGGAGTCAAAGTAACAAGCAATTCTTCCTAAATTAATCTATTGTACTCCGGGTTTTTCAGATACTGAGCGTCGATGAAAAGTATCGACTCTTGCGATCAGCCAGTTGGCTAACTAAAAGAGATGCCATGATGCAGAAAATAATGATGCAGAAAAGACGTATGCGTGCGTGGCTTGGAGCGATGGCTCTCTGTACGGGGTTGTCGTGCGCATTCTCGGTAAGCCTTGTCTGTTGGATAGCACGATCACAGTGATCGATACACAGGCCCCGAATGCTGTGTCAGTAGCCACAATCAATGTGCTGGAGGATTACAACCCAATCACTGGAACTGTCTCGTTGGATCCAGTCACCGGTGTTCCGTTTGTCGGTGCCTTACCGATCCAGTCGCCGGTCAGTCCTGACGGCAAGGGCGATGGTGACAGCCAATACCCTGACCGGGACGATTACCATGGTCGATCCACGGCCCGGTTCGGGAACAATAAACCAGATGCTGAGAGTGCTTGGTTGCGATCCAGGTTGCCATGGTCTGCAGTTCGGAGCCAAGGAGGGCGGCGGGTACTATGCCTATGTATGGAGGAAGTTTTCGAACAGTGTGATCATCGTGGATCCTGATCCAAATAACGACGGCAATCCGTCTGATGCGGTGATTGTCGGTCGTATCTCACTCACCTCGGTGGGAACGACGGCGACCGACGACACCATTGTCGGTAATCGCGGCATGGGTGGTCAGGGTATCTGACCATTCCAGTCGTGTACAACGGATGGGTCAAGAATCCGCGGAAAGTCTGGAAGGACCAACTGACGGCACCTCAGCGCAATCCGATTCAGTAAGAAATTGCTCGATCCAGCCTGGGGCATAGCCCCAGGCCGGACACCGATCAGCACCTCTCCGAAATTATCTCTCTCTCGGTTCCCCCGTGTGCCTCTCCTTCGGCCTCCGCATAACCCAGTAGACGAGGTTGGAAGGAGAAGGGCACATGACAAGTCCGTCGGGCGTGGAGCACGCGTACCCATTCTAATCCACCGTCCTGTCAGGGTGTTGACTTGTGCGGTTTCATACGTATGATGTAAAGCATGAGACAGTATCTTGCGCTTGTATCGGTGTTGTTGACTGCGGCTCTTGCTGTCCCCATCCAGGGCATTGCCGCAACGGATCCTGTCATGGCCGATTCTGCCGTCCTTGGGGAGACGAATAGCCAACGCTCTTTGAACACAGTCGAGAACAATGTCTCAATCCAATCTCCCATTACGGCCTCATCCGCAGACGTTCGAGAGGTTCCTTCAATCAGTGGTCTCTACGCATTCGGAGGGAGAAGAATGCTCCCGTATATCGGGGCAGGATTTTCTGGAGGCTACAGCGCAGAGTTAAACCGCTCCTTAGGTGGTACGCCTCCCTCGCAGAGCGACTTCGGGCTTCGAAGTCAGTTTGGGCAAATCATCTCCCCGAATGAGTTTCAAATGGGCATCCGCATTCCGTTTTAGCTGAATCGATCTCCTTCTGCTTGCTGACTCACGAGTGGGGATCTTACCCACTCATATTTCCATGAGCATTTCTGCCGTAGTCCATAGAAAGGACGAGACACGTGTTACGAGGAACATGCCTACGGGCGATTTTTTGACGAACTGTCATACATGATGCAGGATAGTCGATAGGTATCCCTGCATCCCCCTCCGTATCTGTTCAAACCTGCTCCTCGAACTGTGTCTTATATGTTCTCTGCACACGATGACTGACGGAGTTCATTTCCGTAGTCGTTAATAATAGTAAATACCTCGACAGGTTAGAGGCAATGTGCGAGGTTCGGTTGCAAGGCATTCCTCTTGCTTTAATCACTCGTCATGAAACGCACCCCTGCAACAATACTCGTCGAACTGGTGAAGGCCCGGTCTGGTAATCGGCATGACTGCGTAAGGGGCTTGGCCCTGAGTCTGGTTGTGAGCGGGTCTTTTTTGCTGCAAGGTTGCCTTGCAGGAGCCTGGTTGGCAGCCGTGACAGTGGATGCCGTACAGGGTGGTGATAGTCATGATAATCGGGGGAGTGATATTTCCTTTGAGCCCTTTGAGCAATCATGGGTGGCGCCGAAGCCACAATCGGGCAAGGCTTCCCATCGCGCAACGGTCACGAGCGTGGCGGTTCTTCCAGTTGAAGGCGATTCGGATATGGGCTCGCGGTTGGCCACTCTGTTCCAGCAAGAAACCGATTTGCGGGTCGAAGTGCCGACAACTGTCGAAGCCGGAATTGCCGCAGCCGATCCGGATTCGGCGAAAGCCGACGAGGCAGATCGCCGCGCCCTCGCCAAAGAAGTTACGCGGAAGCTGGGTGTCGATACGGTTCTTGTCAGTCGCGTTGCCGCCGGTTTACCCTCGCACCCGAGCGACTGGGGGCGGAAAGCAGATGGGACGCGTCGCCTCTATCTCTACCTGATGAATCGCGAGGGCCAACTGCTCTGGAAAGATGAACTGCCCTATACTCTGCCACATGCCTCTCCGTCGCCGGTGGAAGCATCGCTGCAGGCCTATCTCACCGAGCACGTGATGCAACATGTCAAAGAACTGCGCCTCGATGAACTTGGCTACCTGCCGAAGAAAGCCATATACAGATCCCCGCACAGATCCCCAAGAAAAATCGGCACGCTCACCCGCTAACCCTCGTCGACTATTTCACCTGCAGGTCATGAGACTGCGCCTGTTCGCTCTTCTTGCAGCGCGACCATTCCTCCGGTACAGTCTGATCCTTTCCATCATCTCGGAGCCTGTGTTCTCGATGCCGTTACTCGATGTGCCGATGTTGGCTCGTCTTCAGGAAGAGTTTCGCCTGTCGATGAAGCGACTGTTGAGCGATCTCTGTCTGGACTTGGAGAACCAATATGCCGACGTTGCGAGGTCGCTGGCCTTGCCTGTCGCCTACGTTCGGTTCCTTGGTCAAGCACTCGGACGAGATGCCTTTGCCCACTGGAAAGTCGTCGGCTGGATCGAAGCGCTGAACGACCTCGTCTATTTCATCGACTTGCTGCAACAGATTCGCGAGGAGCGGCAGCCTCGTGAGTTTGCGGCGCAGTTGTATGCCGAGTGTGAAGAGAAGTTTTTCGAGAACAGTTATCTGGACGAGCTGTTTCCACGCGGGGTCTCGCAAGCATCGGGACTCGAACGGCGGCTGAACGGACTTTGCAAGCGGCTGACGCAGGAGCTGACACAGGAATCGCTCTGCCTCGTGAAGGGACTTCCCCTCCGGTGGTGCGCCTCTCGCAAGATCCCATCCTGGGACATCGAGGTGCAGCTCGGCGATCACATCGAGCGCGCAGAGCTGTTCGGAACCATGGCGATCGGGTTGGATGGCGATGTCTACAAGTCCCCGCCATTGGTGAAGCGATCTCTTACGCAATCATCCGGTCAAGCCTCTATCCTCGTTTCTCCACAAAGGCTGTCCCTGAAGATTGGACGAAGTGTCACGCCCCTCTGTGCAATGAGAGGCAAGCAGTTGGAATGGAGTTGGAGACATCAGCCGCCTGTCATGGCCATGGGGGTTCGATCCGGCGATATCATCACAGTCGGGCCGACGCTCGTGTATGGGAAGGATCGACAGCCCAGGACTGTGGCGAGCACCTCAGCCGATCACGTGTCTCGAATCGGGCGAGCCTGGACGACTATTCAAGATGCCTGGCCTGAAGGGCAGGAGGTGCTCTCGCTCCTGACGGCTCGGATCATCCCGCTCAAGGCTAAGGGCGTCGTCAGCTTCAGCTACCGCCACCGGCCAGGGCTATCATTTATTAACTGCTTCGACCGGGACAACCTCGATTTGATCGACGATCTGATTCATGAAAATAGCCATCACCATCTCAATCTCTTATTGCGTAAACATGTCATGTATCATGGGGATCGTAACCAGCAGATTTTCTATTCTCCCTGGCGCCGCAGTCTGCGTCCGCTACGAGGGATTCTGCACGCGACGTTCACGTTCACGATGGGCGCGATGCTGTTTGAACGACTCTCGACGTGGGCATCTGGACTTGGTGGATCAGCCCGATGGAAACGCGCAGGCTTGACCCAACGCGATCTGCAACGAGCCAGGTTCCGCTGTCTTGAAGAAGTGGAATCCGTCCGCTACTCGATCCAGGATTTGGGGTACGCCGGCTGGCACCTCAAGTGGCTCACAGGCTCAGGCCGGCGGCTGCTCAAGCAGTTGTCAGCAGCGATCGGGCAGATCGAGCACCACATCGCGCCCCACAGAAAAGCAGTCCTCGCCTCCACATTCGGCCCAACCCTCCGGCGGCATATCAAGGAACTCCAGCAAGCCAGGCAAACCTACGGGCCAGTGCGGTTAGGGAAGGTATGAGCAAGACCGCTGGACAGGCGACAGATTCTGTACTAACATTGTTGGTACGGGAGGGCTGTCATGATCAAGACACTCAAGAAGCACGGAAACAGCATGGCGCTGGTCATTGAAAAGCCTATGATGGAAGCTCTGGGTATTACTGAAGAGACACCGCTTCAGGTCACGGTGAATGGAAACGCACTCGTCGTCACGCCTGCGAATGTCGGCGTCGGTCCTAAACGGATGAAGGTGGTCATCAAGGAAATCCGCAAACGCTATGGGCCAATGCTGAAAAGGCTGGCGGATTGATTTGTGGAAAACACCACCTTCCTCAGCCTGGACGATGTCCTGTTGCTCCATGCCGACACCATTGCTATAGACGGTGGCTCACACGGGGTCAGAGATCACGGCCTGCTTGATGCTGCCGTTGCGATGCCTCGTCAGCAGTTTGGCGGTGCATTCCTCCATGAAGATCTTGCCGCAATGGCTGCGGCCTATCTCTTCCACATCGCCCAGAACCATCCCTTCATCGATGGGAACAAGCGCGCTGCAGTGATGTCCAGCCTGGCATTCCTTCGGCTCAACGATGTTGACATCTCAATGGCTTCGCAAGAACTTGAAGAGACCACTCGCCGAGTTGCGTCTGGTGAACTGAATAAGGAAGCATTGACACAGTGGATGCGGGTTCAGATCGGCAAGGGAAGGTAACTCCCCGTAGCCATATCGATGAACTTCGCCAGGCCCGCCAGACCTACGGGCCGGTGCGGCTGAGTAGAGTCTAATAGTCGGTCAGAAACTGGTGGGATGTCGGATAACAGGGTGTTGTTATGCTGACCATCGTTGCCTGTGGTATGAATCTATGGCATACTCTATTCATACCACTATAGGTGAGGCGTAACGATGTCAAAAGTAGCAACGAAGGTGGCGGTCAGCTTGCCCGACAAACTCTACCGAGCTGTTGAGCGAGCCCGCAAGAAAAGCGGGAAGAGCCGCAGCGCCGTGATGCAAGATGCCCTACACCATTGGCTTCGGCAGCAGGAGCAGGCTGTCTTAATTCGGGAGTATGAGGCCGGCTATCAGAAAAAGCCGGAAAGCAAGCAGGAGGTCAAGGCGGCTGAGGCTTCGGCTGTTCGATTGCTCGTCACGGAGGATTGGTGATGCGGCGCGGAGAAGTCTGGTGGGCCGACCTGCCTGTGTCGGCCGGTCGGCGTCCTGTTGTGTTGCTTTCTCGCAACGAAGCGTATGCAGTACGAGAGTTGGTGACGGTTGCACCGGTCACGACTCGTGTGCGTCACATTCCAACCGAGGTCGTGCTGGGAGTCGCAGAGGGGTTGCCGAAGCCCTGTGTGGCGAACCTTGATACCATCACCACCATTCCCAAGAAAACATTGAGTGAGCGAATCACCGTCTTGTCACCGGAGAAGCTGACCGCGGTCGAACGAGCCGTGAAGTTCGCCTTAGGGTTGCCTGAATAGTTCAGGGATGAACCAGCACGTTGCCAACACGGTAGGGGGAATGGCCGCATCTGAATTGAAAAGACGCCGGCTTAATTTAGGATACATCTAGGCCGACCGCGTCGTTCAATCGTAAAAAGACTCGCGAGCCCTTTTGTTCTGATGATGTACACGCACGTGTTGAACAAAGGCGGCCACGGGGTGAGGAGTCCGATCGATGGTCTGTGAACCGTCTTATACAGACTGCATAAGCCGACGACCTGAAAGCGGCATTGGAGCAGAACTTGCCCTGCTCCAATGGGTTAGGGCGGGCAATCGGTGCGTACCCGCCGATTTAGGCAGAAGTGGACAGCCTACCTTAACCGGATTATACAGTCTGTCCAAACATTGTTAGGCAGCTGAACAAATGCCATGCTTATACACCCGCTGCCCCTACACAATCTTACCGTGCTTGCTGTCCGTCAAGCACAGACTACCTGGAGAAACATATGACAGACAAGAAAAGTGTCCTGGTGATTGGCTTGCAACCAACACTCATCGATTTCTCTGACCCCGACTACGCGGCTTATCCTGGCATGGACGCGGCGAAGGTATTAGCCGGCCTCAAAGCCTCTGAAGACAGCTTGACTGACAGCGGCTACGACGTGCAAATGTGCTTGACCGATTTTGGCGAAACTGCTGAGGCAGTTGTTCGAGACCAACTGGAGCAGAAGCGGTTCGATTGCATCCTCATCGGGGCGGGCGTACGAACGATCGCAGGAAACTTCCTATTGTTTGAAAAGTTGATAAACGTCGTGCACGCGCACGCTCCTCAAGCCAAGCTGTGCTTCAACACCAAGCCGACTGACACAACTGATGCAGTACAGCGCTGGCTCTGAAATGCAAAACGACTTTGTGCTTTCGCGAGGCACAGTTGCCTAACCCTTCGTTGCGGCGGACTGCCTTCGGCAGCCGATGAACTCAAACGTTAGCCCGCAGGGGCCACAAGGAATAATCACCCGAGAAGCACCTGCCCATGAATCACATCAAGTCCAAACAACGTGTCGCCGACCACGGGGAAGTTTTCACCCCCGCGTGGATGGTCGAGGCGATGCTCGACCTCGTCAAGGGCGAGACAGAGCGTATTGACTCGCGCTTCCTGGAGCCGGCGTGCGGGAGCGGCAACTTTCTCGTGCAAATTTTGCGGCGCAAGCTCGCCGCCGTGGAACTCAAATATGGCAAGTCCGATTTCGAGCGGCAGCACTACGCGCTGCTCGGACTGATGTGTCTCTACGGCATCGAGCTGTTGCCGGACAACATCGCGGAGTGCCGCGACAACGTACTTGATGTATTTGTCGAATACCTCGGTATTGATGAGGCGGACAATCTCTACCGGGCCGCGTCCTATGTGCTTTCGCAGAACCTCGTGCACGGCGACGCCCTGACCCTGCGCGATCAAGTCGGCCAACCCATCACTTTTGCCGAATGGGGTTACCTCGGCAAGGGCAAGTTCCAGCGGCGCGACTTCCGCTTCGACGTTCTCACCGGTTCGTCGGCCTTCAGTGCTGAGGGTTCGCTCTTCGCCCATCTCGGCAAGCACGAGATATTCACGCCAACCAAGACTTACCCGCCAATGACCGTGAGTGAGTTGGTCGCCTCGACTCAGGAGGCAACACTATGATCCCACAGGCCAGCTTTACCTTGCGCAACCGTAACCCGGACGTGCTGACGTGCATCGCGAACCTTTCCAACGACGAGGTGTTTACACCGCCAGAGTTTGCGAACCGGATGCTGGACACGCTGACCGAGACGTGGGCGGCCAAAAACAAGGGGGCGAACCTCTGGGCCGACCAGACGGTGAAGTTCCTGGACCCCTGCACGAAATCCGGCGTGTTTCTCCGCGAGATCACCAGCCGCCTTAACAAGGGATTGGAGCAGGAGATTCCGAACCTGGAGAAGCGCGTGAATCACATCCTGACCAAGCAGGTGTTCGGCATCGGCATCACCGAAATCACCAGCCTGCTGGCGCGCCGGAGTGTCTATTGCTCGAAGCACGCCAAAGGCGAGCACTCCATCGCCAAATCCTTCGCGAATGATGATGGGAACATCTGGTTCAAGCGCCTCAAGCACACTTGGGCCGGGGACAAGTGCAAGTTCTGCAGGGCTGGAAAATCAGTTTTTGATCGTGCGGAAGGCCTTGAAACCCACGCCTATGCGTTCGTTCACACAGACAACATCAAAGCTCGGCTGGCCGAGCTATTTGGAGACAATATGCAATTCGACGTAATCATCGGGAATCCACCTTATCAGTTAAACGACGGCGGCTACGGCACCAGCGCCGCGCCTATCTACCAGCTATTTGTGGAGCAGGCGCTGGCACTTGAACCACGTTACGCCGTGTTCGTCACGCCGTCGCGATGGATGGCCGGTGGCAAAGGACTCGACAAATATCGCGAGCGAATGCTTTCCGATAAGCGCCTTCGGAAAATTGTGGACTACCCGAAACTCTACGAGGGTTTTCCGGGAGTAAAGATTCGTGGTGGCATCTCCTATTTTGTGTGGGAGCGTGACTCAAAAGGGCCGTGCTTGGTCCAGACAATCTGGGATGGGCAGCCGACCGGGCCAGCTGTAGAGCGTGACCTTGATACTTACGACATTCTTGTCCGGCGTAATGAAGCCGTGCCGATTTTGGAAAAGGTTCGAGCCAAGAAAGAGGCGACTCTGGATCAGCGAGTGTCCAGCGGTAAGCCCTTCGGCTTCCGCACTTTTTTTCACGGCAAGCCAGATTCCAAGAACCTCAAAGAACCAGTGAAGCTGTTTGGGTCGCAGAAAATCAGTTGGGTTGAACGGAAGGACTTCACGGTTAATCCCGAGTGGATAGACGATTGGAAGGTGTTGATGACTGCCGTGCAGGGCACAAGTGCGGCGGTTGAAACAAAGTTTCTCAGCAAGCCCATCATCGCAGAACCCGGCACTGCTTGCACCGAGACCTACCTCGTTGCGGGACACTTTAAGGATGAGGGAACGGCGGACAACTACGCAAAGTATCTGCGCACCCGGTTCGTCCGCTTCTTGGTCTCGCTTCGCAAGGCCACGCAGCACGCGACGCGCGACGTTTATTCTTTCGTGCCTGACCTGCCGTTAGGCAAGGAATGGACTGATGCCATGCTCTACAAGCGTTATGGGCTGACCAAGGACGAGATCGTTTTCATAGAATCCAAAGTCGCCGAGCATGTTGATGACTCAAACGAGGCGATTCCCGACGACGATGAATAAGACCATCGATCAAATTCTCTTCCCCAAGCCGGAAGCCCGGCCGCGCATCTACGCCTACTCCATCGCGGACAAGGCGCATGAGGGTTTGTTAAAGGTGGGGCAGACCACGCGCAACGTGAGCCAGCGCGTCGCCGAACAGCTTAAACCGGGAGCCGCCCATGCCTAAAAAGAAATCACCGAACAGCGTGCGCATCCGCAACAGCACGGCGGAGTTTCTCACCTTCGCCTACCAGACCGGCGGCGACGGCGTGGAAGTGCGTGTGCAAAACGGCACGATCTGGCTGTCGCAAAAGAACCTGGGCGAGCTGTTCACGACCTCCAGCGACAACATCGGGCTGCACCTGAAGAACATCTTCAAGGAGGGTGAATTGAACGCGGCGTCAGTAGCCGAGGAATTCTCGGTAACTGCTAAGGAATTCTTAGCCGTTCGAACCGAAGGGAAACGCCTGATGCTGTCCAACACTGTGAAATACAAAACAGGAGGGAAACAATGACCAAGCCGAAACGCCAAACAGCCGTGAAGAAGGCGGAGCAGCCAGACCATCTCTTTGGCCGTGTCGTCTCCATTGTCGAACAAGCGCGGGGGAATGTGGTCCGTGCGGTGAACTCCAACATGGTGCTGGCCTACTGGCTGATCGGGCGGGAGATCGTCCAGGAACTCCAAGGCGGCGAGGAGCGGGCGAAGTATGGCAAGCAAGTCATGGCAAACCTCGCGAAACAGCTCACCCAGAAGTATGGCCAAGGATTTTCGGTCACCAATCTCCAGAACTTCCGGAAATTTCACCAGGCATACGCCCAGCGGCTGCCTCAAATTCAGCACCCGCTGGGTATCAAATTCGGTTTGGGTGGTGCAACTCCGCCAATTCAGCACCCACCGGGTGCTGAATTGGAAGTGGCGCAAATTCGGCACCCAATGGGCGCAGAATTGCCAACCTTCTCCCCGCAGCTCACCTGGTCGCACTACCGCGCCCTGATGCGGGTGGAGAGTGTCGAAGCCCGCGATTTTTACGAGCGGGAGGCCATCGCCGGGGGCTGGGACAAGCGCACGCTGGAGCGGCAGATTCAGTCGTTCTATTTCGAGCGGCTGCTCAAGAGCGCAAAGCCGGAGAAAATGCTGGCTGAGGGACGCAACCTGCAAATTCCCGGCAGCTCGCCCATTGAGGCATTGAAACATCCGTATGTGCTGGAGTTCTTGGGGTTGCCGGATGTGGCGGCGTTTCACGAGTCGGATCTGGAGCGGGCGATCATCACCCACCTGCAACGCTTCCTTTTGGAACTGGGCAGCGGCTTTGCCTTTGTGGCGCGGCAGAAGCACATCCGCATCGAGGAGCAGGACCGCTACATCGATCTGGTTTTCTACCACTGCCGCCTGAAGTTTTACCTCTTGATCGATCTCAAGGTGGAGGAGCTAGCCCACGCGGATGTCGGCCAGATGGACGGCTATGTGCGGATGTATGACGGCCTCTTCGTCGCGCCGGATGACAACCCGACGATCGGCCTCATCCTCTGCACAGAGAAGAACGAGACGGTGGCCCGCTACTCGGTGCTGAATGACCGGAAGCAAATCTTTGCCTCCAAATACATGCTGTGCCTGCCGACGGAAGAACAACTGCGGCGGGAGATCGAGCGGGAGCGGAGGCTCATCGAGTCCACCCTGAAGGAAAACGATGATGAATAAGACCATTGAACAAATCCTCGTGCTCAAGCCGGAAGCCCGGCCGCGCATCTACGCCTACTCCATCGCGGACAAGGCGCACGAGGGTCTGCTCAAGGTGGGGCAGACCACGCGCAACGTGAAGAAGCGCGTCGCGGAACAGCTCAAGACTGCCGCGATCAAGAACTTCAAGATCGAACTCGACGAGTCCGCCGAGCGCGACGACGGCACGACTTTTACCGATCACGAGGTGCGCGCAGCCCTGGCCAAGAAGGGCGTCAAGAAGATGGAACTGGAGTGGATGCGCTGCACGCTCAAGGACGTGAAGACCGTGCTCACCGAGCTGCGCACCGGGCAGAAGTTCACCGGCACGCACTCGCAGATTTTCGCCATGCGGAAGGAACAGGCCGTAGCGGTGGACAAGACCTACGACTACTTCCACTCCATCTGGGCGGAGGATAGAAAAGCCGCCCCGCGCTTCCTGTGGAACGCCAAGATGCGCTTTGGTAAGACCTTCACCGCCTATCAGCTCGCCAAGAAACTCGGGGCCGAGCGCGTGCTGGTGCTCACCTTCAAGCCCGCCGTGGAAGATGCGTGGCAGACCGACCTCGAATCCCACGCTGACTTCGACGGCTGGCAATACATGTCCCGCAATTCCGACAGCGACCCGACCAAAATCTCCACGGACAAGCCGCTGGTCTATTTCGGCTCCTTTCAGGATCTGCTGGGGCGCGACGCCGTGGGAAACTTTAAACCGAGGCACGCTTGGCTGCGTACGGAGAAGTGGGACTTGGTCGTCTTCGACGAATACCACTTCGGCGCATGGCGCGACACAGCCAAGGAACTGGTCGAGGGCGAGGAAGAGGCAATCTCTAGAAAGGAGGCCCAACTCAACGATTCCACTCGCCTTAAGGAAAGAATCGCCGACTTACAGGAGCCTTTGGAACAGGAGACCAAGTTCCTGCCCATCACCACCAAGGCCTATCTCTATCTCTCCGGCACGCCGTTCAAGGCACTGGCCACGGGCGAGTTTATTGAAGAGCAGATTTTCAATTGGACCTACACCGACGAACAGAGGGCGAAGGAGGAGTTTGCAAAGAAGAACCCCGCCAAATGGAATCCCTACGGCGCGCTGCCGCAGATGCGGCTGCTCACCTACCAGATGCCGGATGAACTGGTAGCCATCGCGAGCGCGGGGGAGTTCGACGAGTTCGACCTCAACGCGTTTTTCGAGGCCTCTGGCACGGGCACCAAGGCGGAGTTCAAGCACAAGAGCGACGTGCAGAAGTGGCTGGACATCATCCGTGGCGGGTATGCTCCCAGAGCGGTGGAGCATCTCAAGACCGGCACCCGTCCGCCGTTTCCGTATTCGGACGTGCGCCTGCTGCCGTATCTCCAGCATTCATTCTGGTTCCTGCCCAACGTCGCGGCCTGCCACGCGATGGCGAATCTGCTGGCCGAAAAGCACAATGTTTTCTGGCACGACTACGAGGTGCTCGTCGCCGCTGGCGCTGCGGCGGGCATCGGCTTGGCGGCGCTGCCGCCCGTGCGTGAGGCTATCGGTAGCGGCTTTGAGAC
>Ga0163152_10001797_pt1 | contig 32805 bp, 31 predicted proteins | sample OliLakLV19MP8IB2_FD_148635 | JGI IMG/M metagenome (GOLD analysis project Ga0163152, IMG submission 148635) | Freshwater microbial mat bacterial communities from Lake Vanda, McMurdo Dry Valleys, Antarctica - Oligotrophic Lake LV.19.MP8.IB-2 | ecosystem: Environmental > Aquatic > Freshwater >...
CTGGGCAGAGTCTCACTGAAGCAATGACAATGACATTCGTGTGTCTGATAATCATCCATTTCTTTAAGGCATACAACTTCCGCTCTGAGCGCAACTCTGTGCTCATAAAACCTTTCTCCAATAAGTGGCTGAATATTGCGACCCTCTGGGAACTCTTCCTCCTCGTCCTCATCATCTCTGTTCCATTCCTCAGTAACTTCGTCGGGACAGTGAGTCTTTCGCTTGAGAACTGGCTTCTGGTTACAGCGCTGGCCGCGACGGTATTCCCTGTTTTGGAACTCGCGAAATACCTCGCGAGGCGCAACTGCTTCGGGTCGATGTGCTAGCCACAGCAGCACCGGGGGCGCTACTCCGTAGCCTTGTGTCGGTTCAACCACCGCGCCAATAAGTAGAAAATCTGGAAGATGAATATGGTATTCATCGCAAAACAATTCGTAAATATTTTGATCGGCATGCAACCGCAAGTGGAGAAATAATTCCCAATAAATATGCTATTAATCTCGTCATGGATGCTACGTTCTTTAAGCGCGTACTCTTCACTACGAAGAAATTTGCCATGGCTCTTCACCTATCTCGATTATCCTGAACTGAATATTCCCAACACCACAAATTCCTGCGATGGATCATTCACTCACTGGAAAAACAAAGTAAAGATTCATCGCGGCCTCCGAAAAGACAGGAAGAAGAAAATGGTCGATTATTTACTGGAAAGATGATCACACAACATTTTTAGCTCTAACATTTTTAGCTCTCATTATTTCTCTATATGCCCATTTTTTCCCTTTATCCCAAAATTATGAATAGGCAAAAGGGGATTAAGCGATGGCCCGAGTGCTAGCTTACATCAGTACAAATTGCGCATCATGTTCGTACCGTGAAGCAATTAATGTAGCGTGTGCATTCACTTCCAGTTATGAAAATAGACAGTCCTGCTATTTTAAACGAGATCGGCAACTGGCAGAGAATCATTCCGAAGTGGCTCCTTAGACCCTTGACTTTTTGACTCTCAGAACCTATAGAGTGGCGGAATTTGCCCCCTTTATTCTTATGAATCCACGTTCAGCTACTGCGGAAAGCGCAAAAAACGAGATGAAAACTTCTCCTTTTGAGCGCATCGCTGACCATGAAACATTGGAGCAGGTGCGATTGAACGAAGTGGTAGAGCGCTTGCAGCTTGATCGCATCAATGCTGAAAAGGAAATAGAGAATGCTGAAAAACACGCGGAGGAAAAAATCCGAGAAGAAGCTGAAAAGCGACTGTTGCTGTGCAAGGAGCAAGTGGGGAAAGAGATGGAGCCAAATGAAGGAATCGTCAAAGAAGATGTAAAAGCAATTGAAGTTTCTTATAAGAAGCACGCACCCGCACTCATTGAAGAGCAGTCCAAAGCATTTCTTTCTCTCACTATCTAAATATGGCGATTGTACAGATGCAAAAAGTGGCAGTTCTCGCGCATCACTCTTTGGAAGAAGATCTTATTCGCCATTTACATGAACAAGGTGTGATGGAAGTTAATCGGATGTCTCAGGATGTCTCCGTTGATCATACGGATATGAATTTCCGTGTAGCCGAACTACAGTTTGCCATTCAAACACTGACCGATCTTGCAACCCCAGAAGTCCTATCAGTCCTGCGCAAAAAAGTATCTCCGGAAGAAATTGTAAAAACGGCAAAGCACACAGATGTACGCAGCATTGTTGATACGTTGCAACAAATGGAAGAGGAAGACACTGCGGGTGAACGAGAAATCCAAGAACAGCAGACGCTGCTTGTTACCCTTGAACCTTGGATGGGTCTGACTACTGCACTAGACGGCGAATATGAAACCCACAAGGTCATTCGTATATTAGGGACAATTCCTGAACAACAGGCTCTTCCACTTCAGGAAATGCTTTCTTCTGAAAGCATTTTGGCAGATGTTGAGCCGACAGGTGTGCATGACGGATTGCAGCATATGACGGCAATGGTATGGAAGACACACGTACGAAAGTTTGAAGAGGTTGCAACGCGCCTAGGTTGGACAACGGTGCATCTGCCATCACTTGAAGGAACTGTCGGCGTGCAGCGCGAACAGGCGCATGTACGATTGCGATCATTTACCGAAGAAAAAGAGCGCCGCATGCAGGAGCGTATCTCTCTTACTGTTGAACTTCCTTATTTGATTAACACAGAAACGTACCTGCGCTGGATGAATGAGAAACAGAGTGTGCGCGAAGCAGTCTCCAGTACAAAAAACACGATTGCCCTATTGGGATGGATTCCCGCAGCACAATTACAAAAATTGGAAGTAGATTTGCATAAGCTCTCGCCGGCTATTGCAGTACTGCGTGTTAAGCCAGATGATAACGAAGAAGCTCCTATACTATTGAAGCATTCAAAATTGATTGGGCCGTTCGTTAGCGTCACAACGTTGTACGGATTGCCTCGGCAATCCGATATCGACCCGACGGCTGCGCTATCCCCCTTCTTTATTTTGTTCTTCGCACTCTGTCTGACAGATGCAGGATATGGGCTCACACTATTTGTCTTGTTCTCCATTGCACTCTTGAAGATGCGCAAGTCCGTGGAAGAGGCACCGCTTATCTGGCTTTTGTGGATGAGTGGACTCGTGTCCATTCTTGTGGGAATTCCATTTGGCGGTTGGTTTGGTTTATCTCCCGATGTCATGCCTGCCTTCCTTACAAAAACAGGAGCAGATGGAACACTTCTCTTTAAAGGACAGATTTGGAACTTGTCTCAACAATCAGGTATCGCCTTCCTCCAAAATCTCGCACTTGCCCTTGGTATGACACACTTGATGTTCGGCATGTTCTTGTCCGGCTGGCACAAATGGGTGCATGGACAAAAGGCTGCAGCGTTCTGGCAGGATTTTACGTCACACCTACTAATCGGCTCCGCCATTCTCGCTATCGCCGCGCCGATGATCCCTGCAATCGCGCCATACGCACAATGGTTCATGTATGCACTCTATGTATCTGTAGCATTGGCAATTTGGGGTAAGGGATATGGCAATAAGTGGTTCCTTCGTCCGATCTTCGGATTCTTAGGATTAATGAACTTTGCTATTGGCTTGCTGAGTAATGGCCTGAGTTACCTGCGTATTCTTGCACTCGGACTCGTAACAGGTGCCATGGCATTGGCAGTCGATCAAGTAGCAGTTGAGATGGGCAAGTTATTTCCGGTATGGATCGGCATTCCTGTTGTTGCAATTATTTTTATAGTTGGACATTTGGTGAGCATTGCGCTGAATACGTTGGGAAGTTTCATCCACTCCGGTCGCCTTCAATTTATTGAGTTTTTTAGCCAATTTTTTGAGGGGGGCGGAAAGCCATTCTCTCCGTTCCGTCGTTCTAGTCTTTAATTTCTTTATTTCTTTTTCTCTTATTATGAAGAAAGCTCTCTCTCTCGCGGTTGCAGCAGCAACATTTGTTCCCGCATTTGCGTTCGCACAAGAAACCATGACGGATACTGTCATGACAACATCTGCTGAAGCAGCTCTTATTTCTTCCCAGTGGGGTCTTGTTCTTGCTTTTATTGGCGCCGGCATGGCTACCATCTTGTCCTCCCTTGGCTCCATTCTCGGAGTAAGCATGGTTGGTCAGAGTGGTGCAGGTCTTGTATCCGAAAAGCCTGAACTTGCAGGTAAAGTTATTACTCTTGCGGTTCTTCCCGGTTCCCAGGGTTTGTACGGCATGGTTATCTCCCTTCTGTTCATCTTCAACTATGCATCTGTTATCAGTGGTGAAACACAGATCACAATTCTTCAGGGTCTAATATTGTTTGTCGCATTCTTGCCTGTATCTATTACTTGTCTGACATCTGCACCATTCCAGGCAAAAGTTTGTTCCGCTGGTATGCACATGCTTGCAAAAGACGGTCGTCTCGCAGGTCGCGTCATTACAATGGCTGCGCTTGTTGAAACATACGCTCTTCTCGGATTCCTTATTTCGTTCTTTATGCTGAATTCCTTTCGTACGGGCATTATCGGCTAATCCGATAAGCCTTTCTTTTCTCACACTCCTCCTCTCTTCATATGGCTCTCGACGACATTCTCGCCGCCATCACCAAAGAAACTGACCAGCGCATTGCGACTGCCAAAGAGGCATACCGTATACAGCTGTCGGACATGCGCAAAGAGAGCGATCTCAACCTATTGGCAAAAAAGCAGAAATTCTCCAATGAGTGCAACGAAAAGGAGCAGCAGATGCGCAGCAATATGCGTACGCATTTTGCTTTGCATAGACGTAATGCGATGCTCTTAAAAAAACATGCGCTCCTTGAGCAGTTTTACACAAATGTGGCGGAGGCAATTGCAAAGGAGAGGCCTGCCATAGTGGAAAAATTTCTGACTGCATGTCTTGATCAGATTAAAGAAAAAGGTGAATTGCATCCTGCAAAGAATCACGCAGCTCTTCTTGAAAAGATTGCCGACAAAAAGCAATTTACGATCGGCAAGCCGATTGATGCACTTGGCGGATTCATCTTTACGTCCGAGACTCAGGAGCGCAATTGCACCATTGAATATCTTGTAAAAGAACAACTGCGACCCGCAACAGAAGTCGATGTCGCATCTTCACTTTTTGCTTAATTCATGTTGTCTTCCTCTCCAGTCATCGGCCAGCGCTTTGCATTTGCACATGGACGAACAGGCGTGTTGCAGCAATCACTACTGTCTCAGTCAGATATTGATCGTTTATTGGGTACGCATGACGGCCGTGAGGCTGAGCAGGTGCTAACAGAATTAAAATTTACGAAGATGATTGACCAGAGTCTTCGAGATGCGGATGCAATCATTCATGCGTGCGAACAGTGGGTTCACCTCGAAGTAACGCAGATGTGCCCCCAAGATAAACAGCCAGTCTTCAATACCCTCTGGATTGAAGGCGATCTCCCTGTACTCGCGTATCTTTTGAAAAAATCAAAGGGAATAACCTCCAGCATCAGCAAACAGCCACAACCCTTCTATCATGTATATGATCTTACTGCTTTGGCGCATTTGATTGAAACGGACGAAGCTGGTGAATTACCCGCAGAGCTCGTGTCATTTGTTCGCTTTGTCCAAACACGCAACGTATCTGATCCGCGTGCAATCGACACGCTTGTCAGCCAGTTTGGATCAGATATGCGTACAATGTATGCGAAAAAAAGCAGAAGCAAAAACATTGAGATATTCGTTAAACATCTTATTGATGTACAAAACATACGCACGGCGTTACGTTTCCCTTCTGACATGCGCCAGAATGCTCACATGCACATGCTCAAGGGGGGATCCATTATGCCACAATTGTTGATGGAGACCGGAACAACCATTGCTGCTCAGGCTCGTATTGCAGCGTTCTATGAACTAGCCGATATCATCGAGAAATTTCCTAACGATACCAATCGCATTGAACAAGCCCTTGATGAAATCTTGGCACAGGATATTTCTGCAATGTGGAACGTTATTCTCAGCATCGAACCATTGTTTGCATTCGCTGCCACAGGGTTAGCTCAAATCCGCCTGCTTCGCGCCATTACTATTGGAAAGCGTAATAATATACCTCCGCAGGATATTAAAAAGATGCTCCCTGCTTTCCTTTCTGCCTCTCATTACGTTCTATGAATTACCGCATTGCAATCGTCGGTTCCAAAGAAGCAATAAGCGGCTTTGCATTGCTTGGCATGCATGTGGCTCCGGTTCATTCGAAAGAAGAAGCATTAGTTACACTCTACGAACTAAAAAAAGAAATGGTTCGCGATGAGCAAGGCATCGAACGAAATGCCTACGCCATTGTGTTTACAACCGAAGATCTTATGTCCAACCTTTCGCCCGACGATGAGAAGCGTCTCACACGCGGGACGTTACCTGCCATTATCCCTCTCCCATCTCCCACCGGTTCAACGGGCTATGGCATTCAACGTCTTAATCGCATTGTCGAGCGAGCGATTGGTTCCAACATCCTTCAATAATTCTCCATTCTCAATTCTCAATTCTTTTATGTCTACAGCAGTTATCATCAAAGTCGCAGGCCCGCTCGTCGTTGCCTCTGGCATGAGTGAAGCAAAAATGTATGAAGTTGTGCGCGTCGGCACCGAGAAGCTCGTTGGTGAAGTTATCGAGCTGCATGGGGACAAGGCGTCCATCCAAGTGTACGAAGAAACCTCTGGCATCGTGCCCGGCGAACCCGTCGAACGCACTGGCCTCACGCTGTCGGTTGAACTCGCCCCTGGTCTACTCACATCCATTTTCGATGGTATCCAGCGCCCGCTGGAACTTATTGAGCAGGCAAGCAAGAGCCCATTCATTGCTCGCGGTATTGAGGTTCCCGCTCTCGACAAAAAGAAGAAGTGGGATTTCAAGGCAACGATGGCCAAAGGGGTAATCGTATCAGAAGGAGATGTTATTGGAACTGTCCAGGAAACAACGCTCATAGAGCACCGGATTATGGTGCCACCGGGCGTCAACGGTACATTGATGAGCATTAAATCGGGCTCACATACGATTGAAGAAATAATCGCTGTCGTTACAACAGACAAGGGCGATATCGACATCTGCATGTTGCAACGTTGGCCTATTCGTATTCCTCGTCCTGTTAAGGGAAAACTCGCCGCAAACATTCCATTGGCGACAGGTTTACGCATCCTTGACTCTCTCTTTCCTATGGCAAAGGGAGGTGCTGGTGCTATCCCTGGACCTTTCGGGGCAGGAAAAACTGTGACACAGCAAACGCTGGCTAAGTACTGCGATGCGCAAGTGATTGTGTACATAGGTTGCGGAGAGCGTGGAAATGAAATGACAGAAGTACTTACTGAGTTCCCCCACCTTACAGACCCGAATACCGGTGAACCACTCATGAAGCGCACTGTGCTTATTGCAAATACATCGAACATGCCAGTGGCTGCTCGCGAAGCATCGGTCTACACAGGTATTACCATCGCAGAATATTACCGCGATATGGGATACGACGTTGCACTGATGGCCGATAGCACCTCCCGCTGGGCAGAAGCGATGCGTGAAATTTCCGGACGCCTAGAAGAAATGCCGGGTGAAGAAGGATACCCTGCATATCTTGGTTCGCGCACAGCAGGATTCTACGAACGTGCCGGTCGTGTCCAATGCCAAGGGCAAACTGAGCGTTTGGGCTCGTTATCAGTTATTGGAGCTGTATCGCCCCCAGGAGGAGACTTCTCCGAGCCTGTAACACAGAACACGCTGCGTGTAACAAAAGTCTTCTGGGCTCTCGATGCAAAACTTGCCTATAAGCGTCACTTCCCCGCAATCAACTGGTTACAGAGCTACTCCCTGTATGCCGAAAATCTTGCACCCTATCTCGAAAAGGAAATCGCAGTCGGCTTTGCAGCCAACCGCGAACGTGCAATGCGCATGCTGCAAGATGAATCAAAACTTGAGGAAATTGTGCGCCTTGTGGGTATGGAGTCCCTCTCTCCCCGTGAACAGCTTCTTTTGGAAACAACACGCATGATTCGCGAAGACTTTCTTTTCCAGAACGCGTTTGATCCTAAAGATGCATGCACATCGCTCATAAAACAATTCCGCTTGCTCAAGACGATGCTTTTCTTTTACGACTCTGCATTGCCAGTAGTTGAACAGGAAGATTTCCAAATGCAGCAGATCCGCTCAATGAAAGTTAAAGATGTCATTGCTCAGGCGCACTTTATTCCCGAGGATAAGTTGGACGAAGAATTTGGTGCTCTCGAACGCCAGATCGAAGCAGAGCTCAATAGCCTCCGCTCTGCTTCCTCAACAACTGTTTCATAATTATTCAATTCTTCATTCTCAATTCCGTTATGTCCACTCTTTCCTACAAAACCGTCGAGAGCGTCACTGGTCCACTGCTGATTGTGCAGGGCATTGAAGGTGTCGCATACGATGAACTCTGCGAAATTGAATTGCCAGACGGCAAAACGCGCCTCGGCAAAGTATTGGAAGCACGTTCCGACATGGCCGTAGTTCAGTTATTTGAATCAACACAAGGCATCTCCACACATGGAACTAAAGTCCGTTTCCTCGGCCGCCGTTTTGAGTTACCTGTGTCCGAAGATATTCTCGGACGTGTGTTTAATGGCTCTGGAAAGCCTATCGATGGCGGACCCGCTGTAATCCCCGAAAAGAAATTGGATATCAATGGTGCTCCCATCAACCCAACAAGTCGTGAATTTCCAGATGACTTCATTCAAACGGGCATTAGCTCAATCGATGTCCTTAATACATTGGTTCGTGGTCAAAAATTGCCAATCTTCTCTGGTGCGGGACTTCCTCACAGCAAACTTGCCGCACAGATTGCACGGCAGGCACGAATGTTAACTTCAGCCGAAGTAAAAGAACACAATCCAGAGATGAAAGAAGGATCCGAACGTGCGGAAGAGAAATTTGCCGTTGTGTTTGCAGCAATGGGTGTCACGTATGAAGAAGCTCAGTACTTCCAACAAGAATTTGAACGCACAGGCGCACTTAGTCGTGCAGTACTCTTTGTGAACACCGCCGATAACCCGGTAGTTGAGCGTATTGCAACGCCACGTCTTGCTCTTACTGCTGCTGAATACCTTGCGTTTGAAAAAGGGTACCACGTAACGGTGATTCTCACAGACATGACCAACTACTGCGAAGCTTTGCGTGAAGTATCTGCCGCTCGCAAAGAAGTGCCTGGACGCCGCGGTTACCCTGGTTACCTCTACACCGACCTTGCGACCATTTACGAACGCGCAGGACGCATTCGTGGGCGCGCAGGATCAATCACCCAGATCCCTATCCTCACTATGCCGGAAGATGACGTGACTCACCCCGTGCCGGATCTTACGGGATACATCACAGAAGGACAGATTCGCCAGGATCGTGGCCTGCACCAGAAGGGTATTTATCCGCCGGTTATCCCAATGGGATCACTCTCTCGCTTAAAAGGAAAAGCGCAGGGAGAAGAGAAGACACGTGAAGACCATAGCGGAATGGATGCGCAGCTGACTGCGTCCTATGCGCGTGGCGTAGAAATCCGCGAGCTTGCCGTGATTCTTGGAGAAAGTTCTCTTAATGAAGTAGATAAGGCATACCTCAAATTCGCTGATCGTTTTGAGCGCGAGTTCCTGGCACAGGGTGAAGATGAAGAGCGTTCTATCTATCGCTCACTTGAAATTGGATGGGATCTTCTTACTGAATTACCGCGATCTGAACTCAAGCGCGTTAAAGGTGCGCACATTGACAAGTACATGTCGAAGAAATAAGAAACGTTACTTCTCACCTTATTCCTCGTTCCCATGACCAAGCTCCAAGTTAATCCAACGCGCATGTCCCTCATGGACCTCAAGCGTCGCACAGTGTCTGCGACGCGTGGTCACAAGCTGCTTAAAGATAAGCAGGATGGTCTCATGAAGCACTTTCTCAGCATCATCCGAAATGCGCGCAACCTGCGCACACAGGTGGAGTTGGAGTTGAGTCAAGCCTTCCGCAGTTTTTTGCTCGCTTCCGCTTGGATGAGTGATGCGCAAATGGAAAACGCACTCTCCAGCCCACAGGCGACTATGGAATTGACGGTTGAAACACGTAACGTGATGAGCGTGCGCATTCCGATCTTCAAGCTAAATCGTCAGGGTTCCGTCAAAACGTACGGTTATGCATCAACTAATGCACTGCTGGATACGGCGGTTGATTCATTCGAGAAAGCATTTGATTCCCTTATCAGGCTCGCAGAGATTGAAAAGCAGGCGGAAAACATGGCAATTGAACTGGAAACAACCCGCCGCCGCGTGAATGCGTTACAACATAAGATGATTCCGGATCTCAAAGAAACGGTGAAGTATATCCGCATGAAGTTGGATGAGGCCGAGCGCGGTGCGATCATCGGTACCATGAAAGTAAAAGCGCAAATTCAGGCTCAGGAGGAGCTGGCACAAAAAATGGCTGCGGCTAAGTAAGTAATTGTAGTGAGGGGTTTGAATCGCTTTTGCCCAGTCACGTAAAATCGTTCGCATCTGCAGCATGTGCACGCGACCGTGTTGCGCTCTCAATAGCTGGCAAAACTGCCACATGTAGGCAGTCTTGACCCTTTCCTTTACATTTTCTCGGGGATAGAGGAGTATACTATACTTATAGTACCCAAAAACGACCTATGAAAAAATTGAATGCACCCGGTTTTATTGTATTACTGCTCGTCATTGTGATGGGAGGACCGCAGGCGTATGCAGTCGGTCCAACGACGGTACCTCTTGGTACGGCTGATAATTTTGCCGTGCTGGCAGGTTCCACGATCACCAACACGGGTATGAGCGGTATTACCGGCGATCTTGGGTTGAGTCCGGGCACATCGGTGACGGGATTCCCGCCGGGAACACTGAACGGGACACAACACGTAGCCGACGCTGCCGCCCTTCAAGCTCAAAATGATTTGACCAATGCCTATACTAATGCCGTCGGACAAACACCAGTCTCCACCATTGGGACGGAACTTGGCGGAACAACCCAGGGTCCCGGCGTTTATGACTCCGCATCCGGCACATTTGGCATCAACGGGACGCTGATACTCGATGCTCAAGGCGATCCCAATGCCGTGTTTATCTTTAAGACGGCTTCCACACTTATCACAGCGGGGAGCAGCACCGTGGTGCTTACCAATAATGCCCAGGCATGCAATGTTTTTTGGCAGGTTGGCAGTTCAGTGACACTTGGAACAAACTCCACATTTAAAGGAAACATCTTGGCTCTGACGTCCGCCACCATTACCACCGGTGCAAACGTGCAAGGCCGTATCTTGGCTCGCAATGCCGCGGTGACGATCGACTCCGGCACCATCACAAAAGCGACGTGCGTCGCTGCTGTTTCCAGTGCTGCAGTTTCTTCTGCAATTTCGTCTTCTTCTGCCTCTTCCGTTTCTTCCTCCTCTTCCCGTTCATCTACTCGTTCCTCGTCTTCGTCTTCTTCTTCGTCTTCTCGTTCCTCGTCTTCTTCTTCTTCTTCTCGTTCCTCGTCTTCTTCTTCTTCTTCGTCTTCTCGTTCCTCCTCCATTCCTCTTGTGCAGTCGAGTATAGTGAGCAGCACCCCAACGTTTCCCAATACTGGATTTGGATCGGATAACTTTTTGGGTATGTGGAACACCGTTCTGGCAATTGGCATGAGTGCATCTTTGCTCGCGCTCTTTGCAATACAAAAGAGAGAGTCTCGCGTATGAACACCGCTCTCCAAGAGCGGTTACTGCTCATCATCGGTGCAGGATCAGCCGTATGCCTTGTGGCGCTGCTCATTACACAGACGTACACTTCTCTGCCCTCTCTGACACTTGAAACCGGCAGCGGTCATGTGATGCGTTTACTGATTCCTCGTATCCATATCAATGCAGCAATCGAGTCGGTTGGTCTCACTCCGACCGGCGCAATGGATGTGCCAAAAAGCCCCGATAATGTTGCTTGGTACAATCGTGGATCGCGCCTGGGGGAACAAGGCAGCGCGGTGATTGCGGGTCATCGTGACTGGGAAAATGGGAAACCAGCAGTGTTTTATAATCTCCATAGATTACACACAGGAGATATCCTCACTGTCATTGATGACAAAGGAACGTCTGTGGCGTTTGTCGTACGAGAGACTCGTATCTACGACAATGATGCAGATACGCGTGACGTTTTTGCATCAGACAACGGAATACATTTGAATCTCATTACGTGTGTGGGCGCTTGGGATGTGTCCAAAAACATCTATGCAAAACGGTTGGTCGTGTTTACTGATATATCTAAGTGAAAAACAAAGTGTTGATTCAGTACGAATCTCTCCTCCCCAGCCAACACGTGCACCCGACCGTGCTGCCTATACGCTATAAATTCTTCAACGTATCAAGGTTCGAATCCCTTTTGGATTGACCCCGTGTCCGTAGTGCCCTGACACAAAAAATGAGCGCTTGAATGCTACAATTTTCTCCGGTGGCAATATCGTCGCCCCAGCCAACACGTGCACCCGACCGTGGTGCCTATACGCTATAAATTATTGAACATATCCAGGTTCGAATCCCCCAAATTCAGATCTGAAAGGAATATCCAGGGAGAGCGCACGGAGCGTAGCGGAGTGCGCTCTCCCTGAAACGCCCTGACGAAGTACGGTATGAAGGAAGACGTTTCCGCCGGGTTCGCGCGCTTGGGGCGGGTAACGGAGAAAACGATGAAAATGAAGGAAAGCCAATGTGGCGCAGTAATCCAGAACGTGCACGCGTGACGATGGATATTACGCGACTTTTTTATCCTGTCGATCCCGCTCCAAAAAACCCGACTCCGTGAAGAAATGACGCGCCGCCATAAGGGCCACGAACGCCAAAACGCCAGCCATGATATCGAGCGACTGCAGGTCAGGTTTGAGCATTTTGCGCGCGATGACGAACGCCAGCAGTTCGAGCACTGCAGCGATACTGTGGCTGATAAGCATGCGGACAAGTTCCAGTCCGATGATGATCGCGAGGGCGCGGTTGATCAGTTCATAATACGTCATGGTGAGAGTCCAATCCATCGACACCATAACAAATAGGCTGTTCAACGCGTACACGACGACGCCGCCGACGACCGCGAGAGCGACGAATTTTTCAAGACCGATGATGCTTTGTTTCCAAAGGACGTCGATGACGCGGTGAGTAGTATTCATCACACAAAGTGTAGCATGCGACAGACGCGTCCGTAAGGCCGCAAGCGACGCTCGTCATGATCGTACTTATGCACCATAAAAAACTCCTCGCATCATCGGTCCTTTTACTCGCAGCATGCACCTTAGCCACGCCTCTCCGGCTTCACCACCAAGCCGATCCAGCAACGCCGTTGCGGATCCTTCTGCAAAATTTCCCACAATTTTTTCGGCCATTCCGTACCAGTGCCACATTTGTAACATTCAGCCTCGACCGTGTTGCCCTTGGTTCCCTAAAACCCTACCCTCAAGAATGTTGTCTGGGACTCAAAGATAAAGTTCTAGACCGAGCTGCCCAGCCAACACTCCACAATTGTGGGGTTTTCCGCTTGTGCAAGCACTTTTTCTCGTTCGAATTTGGTGTTTTCGGGCACACCGGCGAACGGAAATTCCATCAGCGATTTGTAGGGTTCTTTGTATTCTATAGCCAACTTCTGGTCCTTGAGGCTAATGTTCGAACAGACAACCAAGAGAAGTGCCTTCTTATCCTCGATGGAGGTATTGATGCTCAGGAATTTCGTTGCGAGTTGTTGCGTGAACTTGAAGAAGTTTTCGCAGTCATCGATCCAGTTAAGACCCTGCTGCAGCACGGTCTTAAGCTGTGTCTCCACCATCTCGAACTCATCTTTGATTGCTTTCTTTTGCTTCATGTATTCATCGTCCGAAAGCAGGGATCCGTCCACGTTGTTCGGCGATATTTTCATCTGAAGGAGGGCATCTAAACGCAGCTGACATGCATTGAGCTGGCCTTGGAGCTTGCGGCGCAGCGCATCGGTGAATTGCGCCTCATGCGCATGAACTTTCCGCAATTTCGAGAATGCGAAATCGAGATAGCATTGAGGCAAACGAACGCCATAGAGGGCAGTGCTGAACGCCTCCTTGATGATATCTTCGCGTGTCCACCGGACTTGTGAGCAGTGACCGCGATTGCGGTTGCAGTGGTAGTAGACGTGATGCCGCTGGCGCTCCGCAGTGACGGAGCCGCCGCATTCACCGCAGCGAAGGAAACAGTTGCCGAACGTGTAGTTATGCTTCCTGTATCGCCCTTTCCCGCGCTGGCGAAGGGCAAACTGCACTGCCTCGAAGAGATCCTTTGTGATCAGCGCATCATGCTGGATGCTCCTGTTTGGATCACTGGTCTTCTCCTGAATGGTAGCATTGTCATAGATCTGGCTGTGGTATTCGATGACGCCATGATAGTAAGGATTGGTGAGGAGATTCTCGATTGCATGCTTGCTCAGCATTTTCCCAGTTTTGGGTGCTCTCAGTCCCATCCTGTAACTGAGTTTTCGTAACTGCGGCAGCCCCTGAGTGCCTCTGGCTGCTTCCTCGAAGAGCTCACGGACAATCGGACCATCGATGGGGTCGATCTCCTCTCGCCGGAGCGTTCGATTGAGTTTCAGGAGCAGCATATACTTCTCAGGATTATCGCGTGCTTTCGTTATGTGACCGTCTCGATTGATGTTGAGGTATCCAGGCGGCACCATCCCCGGATACTCGCCCTTGAGGAGTTTCGATTCGATATCGCGTGTGACGAACTGGCTCGTGTCATCTGAGCTCTTCTTCGCCATGGCGAAGTGGATCTGCATCATGAACTTATCGTCCCCATTGTTCGTGTATTCCTTCTCGGGCGTGACGATTTGATGAACGGTCTCCTCGTCCATCATGTAGATGATCCGGCCGCCGTCGAAGCTGTTACGGGCAAGGCGCGTGAGGTGGTACGTCAGGATGCCCTCTGCCTCTCCCTTCTCCAGTCGCGCGAGCATCTCATTGAAAAGCGGTCTTCCGGTTTTGTAGGCCGTCTTCTTCTCTGTGTAGAGCTCCACAATCGTCAGTTGGCGGCTCTCGGCGTACTCCTGCAGGAGCCGCTTCTGGGCGTCGGTGCTGAGGATCTGGCGATCCTCTCGGTCACTGCTTTTGCGGCAGTAGGCGAAGACCTTTTTCATAATATGGATGGGAAAGATATGGAATGCCCACAATGGATTACAACGCCATTCATGGGTGAGAAAATGAACAAAGTAAATAGACCAGCGTTCTTGATGTTCGAATAGCAAGCCGAGTCCCTCAAAAAGGGGGATCAGGAGAAATGCCGCCACCATCGCCACTGTCGCCTTTTTGGTCTTCTATATGCGCTTCAGGAGGTGGCGGCTCCAGTGGCGGTTCGGGCGCATTGCCATTGCCGCCACTCCCAAATACCTCCTCAATAAGAGTGGCAGTAATGGCGACATTTCTATCTGCTTTTTCTATAGCGATGGTGCGGCGTCCGTTGCTCCCTTTCTTCGTTTCAATTTGAATGCCCACTTCCGCGAGATTCGTCTTCACTTCATTGAGACGGCGTGTGAGGGACTGCGGTGCCTTTGGCCATGTCTTGGCGTTGATGCTGATCTTCTGCTCCGTTGCGATCTTCTCTATGCAATTGAGAAGTTCTGTCGGGGTTCCTTCCCATTGTGGATCCTTTTCCATCAGAAGCATGATGACCGTTGCAACGGGATTCTCGTGGATAGCTTCTTCATGCTGCTCATTGATATTTGTGTAGTAGGCATCGAGGAACTCCCGAGGGGTATAGCCAATGGCATCGGCTATCGCACATCCCCATAAGGTGAAATCAGCCATGCGTGGAGCTTCTTGTAATTTAATGCCAGGGCGCAGATCCATCGCCTTGCTGAGTGCCTTGAAGATTCCGCCAAGGATGCCATGGAGTGCCGCATCAAACTCTTCCCAGAACGCCTGTTCCGTCTTTCTCTCTCGCTTCGGAATACGCTCCAGTTTGAAGAGAATGGAACGGTCGAGGAGATCAGGCTTTGAGGCAACAATATTGATCCCATTGAGCGCGATGATCCTCTGGAATTTATAGAGGACATCCTCGTCGTTGCTGAAGAGCTCCCGCTTCGAGCTTCCGTCTCCCGTAACCGCACGGCACAGTGCATCAGATGCCCACTCGGGTAGCCCCGAGAGGTTATCGAAGAATGCACTGTAGTGATGCGATAGCAGCTGTGCGAGCTCCTGTGGAGCATTCGGCATCGAGAGCGATTTGATCTGTGAGGGGTCGATGATGTGGCGGAGTACCTTCGAGAGTGTCGTCTTCGCAGCGCCCTGATCGCCATACAGGATGAAAACGGGATGAGGGAAGTCAGGGATGAACGAAGCGACAAGTGTAACCAGAAGAAGAACTTCCTGCTCCTTCTTCGCTAGCCGTATGAATTGCAAAAGATCGCGCACATTACCGCCTTTTATGGGATACACCTGCGGTGCTTGATGTGAGTACCGCTGGAAGAGGATGGGTGGTGCAGTCACGAGTTCCCATCCTCGGTCATCAATTCGTATCGCCTCCCACTGCTCGTTCGAGAGGTCGTACCAGAGAGTGCCACTATGATGGGCGGTGCGATTATGGAGAGTGAACTTCTCCCCATCCTCCGTGGCCATACCTTCGAGCGTATTGAGTGCGGAGGAAATGGCCGTAGGACTTGGGGTATTCTTTTCCTTAACCCAGAAAAGATGGGATGCCCATCGTTTGAAGCGCTTACCCCTGATGCAGCAGATTTCGCGGTGATCCTTGACCGGTAGCCATGCAAACGGCTCGCCAAACTCGTCTTGGAAGAGTTTTGCTTCAGTCTCGCACACGTAGTCCACAAGCCGAGCCGCTTGGGATCTGCGCTTGCCATCATCCTCTTCGCTCTCTTTATCCTTCTCGGTTCTATTTTTCTCCTCACGTTTCGCAATGCTCTCGTAAATATCTCTTAGCTCTTTCTCAGGCAGCGGAGGCGTATTCCGCGCATTCCATTCTTTGAGTCCACCCCAGCCACTTGTCTCCCAGAGTCCCTTATCCAAATCATGGAGCAAACGCCCTGCTATGGATGCTGCTGTCTCGTTGCGCTCACCTTGCCCGACTCCTTCGAGTCCTTTCTCCCACTTCTTCTCACTCTCGCCCTCTCCAGCGTTCTTCGCATACTGCGCCATCTTCGCTCCCGATTGCTCAATAAGACCGACATCGACCTTTGCGTCGGGTCGGTGCAGCAAAATCTCAGTGTGCACATGCTTGCTGTTTTTATTGTTCCAGCTACCTGGCAATCGACACAGACGCGCGGCATTGATGCATCCCTTATCCGCTTCCATGCCGGTGTGTTTCTCGAAGGTACTGATCAGATGCTTCATTCCCTCGCGCCATTGCTCGAGGGACGTGAGTGGGACAGAATCGCCGAAATAGTGAATGTGCAGCCCATTGCCGGAGAAGCAGATGTATCGCCACCTGCCGAGAAAGGAATGATTCGCTAAGGTCTCTTCCAGTGTGTGACCGACCTCTTTGATTTCTCCATCTGTGATTTCGGGATTCTGCGTTCGAAGATCCAGATCGATGAAGAAGTGATTCTTCTGTTTTACATCCTCGTCTCTTGCCCTTTCTCTCCCTCTTTGTGGGTCAACACCACCGAGGAAGTAGAGATCCTTGTCGGCATTTGTCTGCACAAACCTCCAATAGTTTCTGTGATCGATGGCACCGACGATCATGTTCACCATTCCTGCCTGCACGATGCAGCCATTGATCTGCAGATCGGATACGAAGGCCGTGTATGGATCTGGTGTAGCAGGATTCATATTCATGATGAGAAGTTTTAGAGAAAGATCATCGAGAAGCGGCGAATGGACGGTCAGGCTTCACCACAAGCGCGACGAGCTTTATGAGATTAGTTGCCTGAATGCGCGCTTCTTCATCCGTGATATCCCTGCCCGTTTCCTGCTTCACGAGCGTCTTGAATTCGCCGACGTCTTGGGGTGTCAGCTCGATCATGGTTCTCGGCGGGAATAGACGAGGCTTTTGAGGTGTTTAAGGGAGGCAAACAACGTCGAGGGAACGACGGGAACCGGCTTATTGCTCCAATAGGAATCGAGAAAAGTATCCAAGCCCTCCTTGCGGCGGATGATGAATCGGACCCGTCCATTCTCCCGTTCCACGCCTTCCAGCTGCGCACCATTGGCCAACAGGAAAGAGCAGAGATAGATGTCGAAGGACTCTAAACGCGTCTGAGTGTTCATCCTCATCGTCGGGATGTGGGCGCGGACCCACGGCTAAAAACCGCTGGTGCGCAGCCTATGTATTTACCGCTCTAAACCTCGCACAGTTCTGTACACTTCTTATACAGCTGTATGCAGCTACATGGCTGCTGTCTCCTTCACTGCAACTCCAAGTTTCTTGAAGATAAACGCCGCGCCACCGCGCATACGGATAAATTGCGTGAGATGGAATGCCTTTTCAATCTCTGCGTTGGTGTCTTGTACTGCTGTCTGAAGCGCTCGTTCTTTCGGCTCCAAGCCAATTTCACGTAAGCGAGTCGCAAACACAACCGGCGTGATGCCCATACCTTCACCTTCCTGTTGATATGCCTGCACGAGAAGCTCCAAGAGTACTCTACGGAACTCCGACTTTTTCTCTTCAGGAACAGGCTTTGCATCGAGCAGACCAATTTTGAGCAGACCGCCTTTGTAGGAAATGGATTGGTCGCCCGTCCATTCCGTCAGTCTCACATTCTCTTCCAGTGATTCTTCATGGATCTTCGGAAGCGCGGACTGCTCTTTAGCCTCCAGTACATCCAATGCTGATAAGAGATCCTGACAAACGCAATCTGCAGCTTCTCGCAGCGCGTTCGTGCGTTGCATATTCCACTCGTTCAGTAATTTGTCAGACTCCTGTGTCAGAATGTGGAAATGCTCAAATTTCCGAATGTGGAGCCGCTCAAAAGGACCCTGTAGCAATTGCTTGATCTTTTGGTAGGTGACATTCAGTTCCCGTGCGTGGTATCTCATGGGTTCCTTGGCCGCTGCCCCTACGTCGATGGCATAACGAGCGAATCCTCTCACGACAGAGTATTGCGCGAGAATGACCATCCAAGGGCAGAGAATAGAGTCCCTCGTGCCGTACTCTTGCTGGACGTGACCCAAGTACTGCCACTGGTCCTTCTGGATAAGAAGCGGATGCAGCTCCTCGGCGGGAATCAGATCGCGTCGATCATTTTCTTTGTGATGATAGAACTTCTGTTTCACGCCCTTGGGAAACTTCGAGGGATCTATCAATGGATACATATCCCTCATGAGCGCATGGATACTCTGAATCAGCATGAGATACTGTTCATCCTTCGACAGGCGCTCGTAGTAGTGGATCCTCATATCGTACGCGGCTTTCAAAGGGCCCTGTTCTTTCAAGAGAGGCAGTAGCTCAAAAATCACAATGTTCGCTAGGTCTCGTGGCATGAGCGCCTCCATGATCCGCGCATGGATTCCCAGCAATGTAGGTTTCATATTCATAAAGTAGTCCATTCTAGCGAACAGACCCCATGCTTGGAAAATGTAAATGGTTGGCTTTGGTAGCCCCCTGCTGCCCCTCCTACCTTTTTAGTCTCACACGCGGATCTATCTTCGCCTGACGGAGTCTTTTGCGCTTGAAAGCTGCAACATCGCTTTGGAAGAAGATCATTCCTCCTGATGTCTTTTGGTATTTCAATCGGCCTGATCGTGCGAGACGGTCGACATACTGACGAGACACGCCGAGGTATTCGGCAACATCGAGGACGCCCATGAGCTTTACTTGGTGGGACATTGGAGAATTATAGCAAATATTGCTTGCAATTGTATGTTACTTGTTGTCACTGTGACAACAAGTAAGAGTTGTCATTATGGAAACTATAGTCTAGCATATGGCCATGCAGCAATTAGCCCTATCAACGGCATTATCCATACACGAGCCATCTGTGTCACATGTACTCAACTTCATCAAGAATCAGTCCTGCTTCAACACGAAGGACAACTACCGGATGGAAATTGCATTGTTCTATCGCACTCTCGGGAAGAGAGCATCTGACGTGTCATTGCAGGATCTTTTGGGCTACAAGGAGGAACTCGAAGAGAGGGGGTTGAAACCCATAACGATAGCGAAGAAATTGACAGTTCTGCGCCGCCTCTTCACCTTTCTCTATGAGCAGGGTGTGATCCTGACAAATCCCTCTTCTGGTCTCAAGCTGCCAAAGACGAGCAATGAAACAACGAGGGAAATATTGAGTCTTGCGGAGTGCAACAGGCTTCTTGCATCCATCAAGACAAACACGATCCGAGGAAAACGCGATAAGGCGATCATTGCTCTTCTCCTCATCAATGGCCTTCGCGTCTGCGAGATCGCACGGGCGAATGTCGGAGATCTCGTACGAACGGAGGGATGCTGGGTGTTGCGGGTGCGGGGAAAGGGAGGGAAAACCATCGATACGCGCATCCGCGACGACGTACGTGCAGTCATTCAGGCATACCTCAAAACACGCGGCAAAGTGCAGGAAAGAGACTCCATGTTTGTCGGGACGACGCACCGTGCCAAAGATCGCATTGCGCGACGCAATGTGCAGCACATGGTGAAGGTACGGCTGAAGCAGCTTGGTATCGACCATCCGCATGTCAGCACGCATTCACTACGACATTCCTCGATTACCCATCTCATTAATAGCGGAGTGAGCCTCATAGCGGCACAGGACTTCGCGCGGCATGTGAACCCAGCCACGACACAGCGCTACTTCCACAATCTGGAACGGCTCAAGAACCATGCCGTGATGATGCAGCCGATTCGGGTGTAATGAGGCTCATTGCGCAGTAGTGCTCTTCTGTGCAATGGCCTTCCTCAGAGAGGAACAAAGTCGTACACTGCCATCAAATGAGTATGAAGATGCTTCTGAGCACCGGCCTTGCTGTCCATGCCATAATCGGCAACTTCTGCATGATGCCGATGGCATTTGCTCAGGGGATGGAGGAGATGGAGGTGTCGCACGAAGAAGGCATGGAAATGAACATGACGCCTATGAACATGGCATCCATGCTCCCGATGTCTCCTGTTCACTGTGAACATTGCGCGAAAGTGACGGAACCCGATGCAAACTCCATGAACAATGGCATGCCGTGTGGTAGCGGTCACTGCATCACGCATGCCAGTCCCGTCACATCAACTGCATTTCCATCAGCCAATACGCTAGCGTTCATTGCTCTGCCGACCTCAGGGATAATTTTTTCACCTGCATCTCTCGACTACAACCAACCACCTTCTACTGCCCCGCCTCAGGCGGTAAGAATCACAGACACAATCGTTCTCAGACTGTGAGAGAAAGGAAAATGCCGGTCGCTGGATGAATATCCGGCGTTCAGTTTTATCTTTCTTCTCATACGTTTATGTCCGAATCAAAACATCTTCACGCAACAATGCAGATCAGTGGCATGACCTGTGGCAGTTGCGAATTGCTACTTGAACGCAAGATCAAAGCGGTTTCCGGCGTCATCGACGTACATGTCGATCATCGCAAGGGTATCGCCGTTATTACCGCACACCCCGATGCTCTTCCGTCATCCGAAGAGATCGAAGCTGTCATCCGCAAGGCGGGGTACGGAGTTGGTGATGAGCAAGCACAAGGAATGGCTGTCTGTGATGTTCCAGAAAAAGGCGTCCTCGATATTCGTATCGATGGAATGAACTCAAAACACGATGAGCGTCTGATCAAGCAGCAGTTAAAGCTCGTCGCTGGCGTCAAGAACGCAACCGTTCATTATCAGCGAGGTAAAGGGAGAATCTACCATGAGCAGATGCCCGACTGGAATGCTTTACGAGAGGCAGTAGAGAGTGCCGGTTTCCGTCTGCGTCGGCCGGGTGAAGAATCTGCTGCTGTCGAGCCGACACATCGAAAGTGGGTGGAGATCGGCGGTGCACTGCTCATCATCTTTGCTCTCTATAAAATCCTCCAAGTCTTCGATCTGGTTTCGCTCGCGCCTTCAACTTCCGGTGCTCTCTCCCTCGGAGGCATCTTCGTTATTGGCCTTGTGGCTGGAACGAGCAGTTGCCTTGCCGTGACGGGAGGTCTTCTCCTCGCGCTCGCAGCTAAGCACAACGAGATACACGAGGCCGAGACGCCGTGGCAGAAATTCAAGCCGCTCCTGCACTTCAATATCGGACGCCTCATTTCATACTTCGTCCTCGGCGGACTCGTGGGTGTGCTCGGGCAGTCCATCACGCTGTCCACGAAAATGTCGGGGTACATGAGCATCATCGTCGCATTCATCATGCTCTATCTCGCTCTCACGATCCTGCAGGTCATCCCAAAGGGCAGTTTCCCGATTCGACCGCCGAAGAAACTCTCTCGCTGGATCGCCAACCTCTCCGAGAGTGATCACCCTGCAGCCCCCTTTACGATGGGTGCTTTCACGTTCTTCCTTCCCTGCGGCTTCACACAATCGCTCCAGCTTGCGGCTTTGGCATCTGGAAGCTTCATCACCGGAGCCCTGACAATGTTTATCTTCGCAATCGGAACACTGCCATCCCTTCTTGGCATTAGTGCCATTTCATCGACTGCCACAGGGACGTTTTCACGAATCTTCCTCCGATTCTCCGGCGCTCTCGTTCTCTTGCTTGCTCTGTTCAATCTCAATAGCGGATTTGCGCTGACGGGGTTCAATTTGGACTCACTCCTTCAAAGCCCAACGCCTGCCGTCGGCTCCGCTCCCGCAGTCACGGGCGGCGTGCAGGAAGTAGCAATGAAAGTGACATCGTATGGCTATGAACCGAGCAATATCACGATCAAGGCAGGTGTGCCCGTGCGATGGGTCGTGGATGGAGTAGGCGCACAGGGTTGCACCAGCCAGCTTGTTATTCCTGATCTCAACGTCGTGAAAACTCTCTCACGAGGCCAGAACATCATTGAATTCACCGCTCCATCAAAGACCGGGCAACTGGCCTTCAGCTGTTCCATGGGCATGGTGCGAGGCTCCTTTACCGTCATTTAACCCCCCTTTCCTTTTTCCTATGACTCCCCTCAATTGGCAAGAATCATCACCGAAAAGTGGATCTCCTAGAACCCCATCGGGATCAGCAGTGCCGCAATCTTCCAAAGGCTTTCTCGGCTTTGTCGTCGGGATTATGAGTGGTGCTGCCTTCTCACTCTTTCTCATGGGTCTGATCGTTGGATATGGCGTGGGAAGTTGGCAATCTGGGAGGCTCTTTGCCGCAGGCGGCCAGCCTTCTCAGATCGCACAGGCTCCTACTCCTCCTGCCGCACCCACTCAGCAGCCCCCACCCGAGCCGACATCGACAGACAATTTGCCTGCTATCGACCCTCAAAAAGATCATATTCGCGGTGATATTAGGAAGGCGACCGTGGCCGTGGTCGAATACTCCGATTTTGAATGTCCATTCTGCCAAAGACATCATCCGACCATGAAACAGGTCACGGATACCTACAAGGATACTGTAGTCTGGGTCTATCGCCACTTCCCGCTATCGTTTCATGCCAATGCACAGAAGGAGGCAGAGGCAACCGAGTGCGCGAATGAACTCGGTGGCAACGATGCATTTTGGAAATACACCGATGCGATCTTCGAGCGGACGACAGCCGGAGGCACAGGCTTCCCGCTAGCAAATCTCGCCCCTCTCGCAAAAGAACTTGGCCTCGACGAAGCGAAGTTCAAGACCTGTCTCGACAGTGGCAAGTTCGCGCAGCACGTCAAAGACGATATGTCGGGAGGCTCCGCCGCAGGCGTGAGCGGCACGCCTGGTACTATTGTCGTGAACCTGAAGACCGATGAGAACCGCATCATTTCCGGCGCAGTACCGTTCGCCAGCTTCAAGGCGGCCATCGACGCATTGCTCGGCAGCGACGCAGCTGCGGCTCAAGCACCAGCTGTCGGTGGCGCTCGCACAATCAAGATGACAGCGGAGCTTTGGAAGTTCACACCAAGCGTCGTAACCGTGAAGAAGGGCGAAAATGTAATACTTGAGGTCACCGCCACCAGCGGAACGCACGGCATATCCATTCCCGGTCTTGGTATCAATGAGACTGTCATTCAGGGGAAAACCGTCAGTATCAAAATCCCGACGGATAAAACGGGGACGTTCGATTTCCGCTGCTCCATCCAGTGTGGTTCCGGTCACAGCGACATGACGGGGCAGATCATCGTGGAAGCCTGATGGCTTTGTTGACGATTCCCTTGGGAAAGGGATATAGTACCCGTACCCACTACCACTACTTACTTATGCGTCAGGACTACAAGAAGCAAACTCAGGATGCCATACGGAGGCTTGAAGGCCTTACGGTGAAACTCAAGGCGATGCTGGAAGAGGATGCGTACTGTCCACAGATCCTCCAGCTCGTCCTCGCCATGCAAGGGCACCTCAAACATATCCAAGGACACGTCCTCGAAAGCCATCTGCATACTTGCGCAGATAAAAAGTTGAATTCCAAGGCGGAGAAGGATGCATTCATCGCAGAACTCGTGAAAGTGATCGGTCTCTCCAAGCGTTAATTCTTTTCCTATCTTCACCATGCCTACTACCAAAGTCTCCATCCCCGGCATCCACTGCGAAGGCTGTGCCAAGCTCATTAAGGACGTGACCAACGATTATCCGCTGATTGCAAACGTGGATGTCGATCTGAATACCAAGATCGTCACTCTCGAACATGATCCCGACTTTGATCTTACAAAATGGTCGGAAGAAATCGAATCCCTCGATGAAAAGTACAAAGTTCAACCTCTTTCCTAATTTCCCTATGAACTTACTTTCAACAATTCGCTCATGGCTTCTCAAACTACTCTTTCCATCACAGGCATGCACTGTGCCAGTTGCAGTGCGCTCATCACCCGCAAGCTCAAAAAGACTGCAGGGGTTGAGGAAGCGAATGTGAATTACGGAGCGAATAAAGCTCGTATCCGCTTCGATCCTGCAGAGGTTAACGAACAAGGCCTCATCGCTGCCGTGAAAGCAGCAGGCTACGGTGCTGTCGTTTCCGATGAGAAGGATCGGGAAGCCGAGAAGAAGCGCCGCTTAGACGAAATCCGAAGTTACCAACGGAAATTCTGGATCGGGCTCATCCTGAGCCTGCCGATGCTTGCGTTCATGGTGCTGTCGTTCTTACCGCAATCTCAAATCCATGAGGTCGTGATGCCGTACATGGGCATCGTGTCGCTGATCCTTGCGACCCCTGTGCAGTTTTGGCTCGGCTACGGCTTCTATCGTGGCATGTGGTCGAGTTTGAAGATGGGGACGTTCAACATGGATAGCCTCATCGCGATTGGTACATCTACCGCGTATCTCTACAGCCTCTATAACTTCATCACGCATCTCGTGACTGAGGGGACTGTGATCGGAGAAATGCATGATCTTTACTTTGAGGTTGCCGCCCTCCTCATCACGTTCGTACTCCTCGGCAAGTGGCTCGAAGCACAGGCAAAGGGAAAGACGAGCGAAGCGATCCAGAAGCTCATGGGCTTACAGGCAAAGACCGCCAGAATCCTGCGTGATGGACAGACGGTGGATATTCCTATAGAGGAAGTGCAAGCCGGTGATATTGTCGTTGTACGCCCCGGCGAGAAGATCCCCGTGGATGGCACCGTGATCAAGGGTTTGTCGTCAGTGGATGAATCCATGCTCACAGGCGAGAGCATTCCTGTGGAGAAAAAAGAAGGAGATCGGGTGTTTGGGGCGACGATGAACGGTCACGGCAGCATTGAATTCAAAGCGGAGAAAGTAGGCGCAGAAACAGCACTCGCTCAGATCATCCGCTTCGTCGAGGAAGCGCAGGGATCGAAGGCACCCATTCAGGCCTTTGCTGATTGGATCTCTTCGTGGTTCGTCCCTGCCGTCATCGGCATTGCGATCCTCACGTTTGCGATCTGGATGTTCCTCGGCGCGGGACTCACATTCTCTCTGCTGGCATTCGTTTCTGTGATTGTGATCGCATGCCCCTGCGCAATGGGGCTGGCGACTCCCACAAGTATCATGGTTGCAACGGGGAAGGGAGCCGAGCAAGGCATCTTGATTCGAGGCGGAGAGCCATTAGAAGCGGCAAAAAGAATTAATACAATTGTGTTCGATAAGACAGGGACTCTCACCAAGGGAAAGCCTGAGGTAACTGATGTCATTGCGCTTCATGGCTCGGAGGAAGAGTTACTCCAATTGGCAGCGAGCCTTGAGCAAGGTTCCGAGCATCCGCTTGCGGAAAGTATCGTGAATCACGCCAAAGCAAAGAGCGTCACGCTCAGCGCTGTTGAATCGTTCAAGGCCATCCCCGGCCACGGGATTGAGGCATCGATCAATGGTAAGAAATATTTCCTCGGGAACAGAAAGCTCATGGAGAAGTTTCAGATTGCCACGAAGGAAATTGAAGAAAAGATGGCATCCCTTGAAGAGCAAGGAAAGACCGCGATGATCCTCGCGGATGAGAAGCATGTCATCGGTATCGTCGCTGTCGCGGACACTGTAAAAGACACGTCGAGAGAAGCTATTGAGCGGCTTAGCAAGATGGGCATCGAGGTATACATGATCACGGGTGATAACAAGCGGACAGCGGCTGCCATCGCCAAGAGTCTTGGTATTCATAATGTGTTGGCAGAAGTTCTCCCTGAACAGAAGGCAAGCGAGGTGAAGAAATTGCAGGAACAAGGAAAGAAGGTTGCTATGGTCGGCGACGGTATTAATGACAGCCCCGCCCTTGCCCAAGCCGATCTCGGGATCGCCATGGGGAGTGGCACGGATATTGCAATGGAGACGGGCGGCATCGTCCTCGTGAAGAACGATCTACGTGATGTCGTAACGGCGATAAAATTGAGCCGTGCGACGGTGAACAAAATTCACCAAAATATGTTCTTTGCGCTGTTCTTCAACGTGATCGGCATTCCCATTGCTGCCAGAGCCTTTATGCACTGGGGACTCATTCTGCGTCCAGAGCTTGCAGGACTCGCGATGGCGTTCAGTTCGGTGTCCGTCGTGACCAATTCACTGCTCCTCAAAGGCTTTCATCCAACCAAAAAGAATTGGCTCTCGGATTTTGCGCCGGTCTTCATGGCAGTCGGTTTCACGGCCCTCTTTATTCTCTTCGCAAAGATCAGTTCCTAACCCATTTCTTATGTGGTGTTGCTCACGCAAAACATTGTTCATTCTCCTCGCTGTTGCCGGTATTGCGGGTCTCCTCATCGCTACGGGCACGATCAACGCGTATGCGATTCTCCCGTTCCTGCCCTTCCTTCTTTGTCCGCTCATGTGCGGGGTGATGCTGCTGTTCGGGCGCAGGTGCGAGGATGGTTCCTGCAGGGAGAAGCACCCGAAGCATGCTGCCACTCCTCCTCATAAGGCGTAATCCTCATTTTTTCCACCTACAATCATGCATAGGAAATATCTCACCATCGGCCTGGTCTTCCCTCTCGTTCTCGCAGGTTGCGCGGGAACAACGCCCACAACAGAGAATGCTCCTGACAACGCGCAGGTTTCTCTGTCAGACACTCATATCCATGGCATGTCTGTAGATAAAGCAACAAGCAGCCGGATCTATATCGCCACCCATCACGGGCTGCTCGCACTCGAAGACGATACGAGGTTCTCACGCGTCGGAAGCAGCACGGACGACTTCATGGGCTTCTCGCCGCATCCCACTGACCCAGCCGTACTCTTCAGGAGCGGTCATCCAACACATGGCGGCAATCTCGGCGTAGAGAAATCTGATGACGGAGCTTTGAGCTGGGACAGGATTTCGGATGGCGGCTCCGGCGGCCCGGTTGATTTCCATGCCATGGCCGTCCATCCGGCGAATCCTGACCTGGTATTCGGGTGGTTCAGCGGACAGATACGACGTAGCACGGATGGCGGCAAGACATGGGAGGTTCTCCCTGAGAGACTGTCCGTCCTGAGTCTGGCGGGTGATCCTGCCAACCCTGAGATTGTCTACGCGGGAACACAGCAAGGACTTCTTGTGAGTACCGATCAAGGCGCCACCTGGACTGCCGCTGACCCGTCTCTGGCAGGAGTGGCCGTCATCGACATCGAACCACAGCCCGAGAGCGGCGCGTTGTTCCTCGCAACGGCAGAAAAAGGCATCCTGCGTTTTGGGTTTTCTTCGGAAGGCGGTAAGACCATCGAACAGCTGGGAGCATTGCCGGGAGGAGACATAGCGACGCACATCGCCTCCGATCCAAAGAATCGTGAGACGCTCTACGCACTCAGCAAGGAAAATACGCTCTACAAGTCCACGGACGGTGGAAAGAATTGGCAGAAACTCCTATGAAAAATTTCCGCTCCATCCTCATCCGGCTCATCACGACTGCCCTCTTCTCAGCAGTGCTCGCGGGCACATGGGATGTCTGGTGGCACGGAGCGCTCGGCAGGGAAAGCTTCTGGTCGCCGCCGCATCTGCTGCTCTATACATCGGTACTCGTCGCAATCGGTACGGGATTCTATGGCTGGTGGAAGACGCGGGAGGCAAGTTGGAAGTGGCTCGTGCTTGTCCTTTTTTTCATTCCTGCTTCCGCTCCGTTCGATGAACTGTGGCACAGGATATTCGGCGTGGAACAGGTGAATAGCCCGCTCATTGTCTGGAGTCCGCCTCACGTCGTTCTCGCACTCTCTCTTGTCAGTAGTTTCTTGGTGCTCTTCTTCTATCTGCGAAAAGATGAGGATCTCATCGCCCAGCATCTGCTCCAGAGTGTTGCCTTGGCATCAGCATTGAGCCTCCTCATGTTTCTCGTATCTCCCCTAGAGCCGCTCGGTCCCTATCACCTCATCGGATACTCCGGCGCGGCAGTTGGTAGCGGCATCATCGCTGCCACCTTCCTGCTCGCGCAGCAGTGGATGCGGCGGTTTGGGAGTGCGGTTTCCGTTGCAGGAATCTTTATGCTGATCGCTGCCATGAACTTCAGTGAAAAAGTTGCTGCCAACGTGAACATCCAGCCGCATGACCATCCGCCGGGCTGGCTCATGATTTTCTCCTGCCTGCTTCCGGCGGCGCTGATCGATGTTCTGCATGAGAAGCCGCTGTGGCTCCGAGGCGGCATCGTCGGACTGCTGCACGGCGGTCTTCTGTATGGCTTCTCTTCGATGTTTTTCGAGCCTCAGTTCCAATACTCCTCTCAGGCAGCGCTCATTGCCATCGCGACAAGCCTCGTTGCCGGAATTGTCGTCGGCTTCTTCCTCTCGATCTTCCGCATACCCCATCCCCCTCATTCCTCATGAAACACCACTTGCTCCTCATCGTCGGCACCGTTCTGCTTCTTTCTGCCTGTGCTCCGATGCGCACAAACAACCAAAGTGGCACGCATGGCGGCATGATGGGCGGCAATCAGGGGGGAATGACGCAGGGATCATTTCTTCCTGGTCAGAACAAGGAGATAAACGCCCTTCCCGCCGCAAAAGCTTCCGAGATGATGGAAGTACGCGATGGCGACACGATCACGCTGAATCCCGAGCTTGTGCGAGCGACGATCGGTGGGAACAGCTTTGCCATGTATGCCTACAACGGTCAGTTCCCCGGCCCGACACTGAAAGTGAAACAGGGATCGACGTTCACCGTGAACGTTACCAATAACATTGATGTGCCGACGACGATCCACTGGCACGGCATCCGCTTGCAGAATAAGTTTGATGGAACGGCAGGCGTGACGCAGGAAGCAATAGAGCCGGGCAAGAGCTTTTCTTACACCGTCACTGTGCCGGACGAAGGGATGTTCTGGTATCATCCGCATGTCCGTGAAGATCTGCAGCAGGATATGGGACTCTACGCGAACTTGTGGGTGACCCCGAAGGATGAGACGCTCTACATCTCCGTGAATCGCGAGGAAGTTCTCCTGCTCGATGACATGCTCCTCGAAGGCGGTTTGCCCGTGTCCTATGGCGAGAAAGAGGCCAACCATGCGCTCATGGGACGCTTCGGGAACACAATGCTCGTCAACGGGAAAACAGACTACAGCCTCTCCGTTCCTCGCGGTTCCGTCGTACGGTATTATCTCACGAACGCTGCGAATACCCGTACCTTCAATGTGCGCTTTGGAGACGCAAAAATGAAACTCATTGGCGGGGATGCGGGCAGAAAAGAGCGTGAGGAACTCGTTGATTCCATCGTCCTTTCCCCCTCGGAGCGAGCGATTGTGGAGGTACAGTTCGTGGAGGCGGGAACATACCGTATGGAGAGCGTCAGTCCTGAACGGACTTGGCTTCTCGGCACGGTGAATGCTTCCACGGACAATACAGCAACGAAAGATTCCTTCGCTGCGTTACAAGAAAGCACTGACGTTATAGCGGATATTGATGCGTTCCGTTCGTACTTCGACAAGCCTGTCGACAAGACGATCCATCTTTCCGTCGAATCAATGATGGCGGGGATGATGCAGCAGGGAAACGGCATGCAGCATGGTTCAACGAAGCTCACCACAGGTGGCGGAGGTCATGGTGGCAATACTCAAACTTCGGAGAATAATGAGGGTATTGAGTGGGAAGACCCCATGCCGCAACAAAATGCGATGGCCGTGAAAGGTAATACGGAATGGAAGCTCATCGATGAGGCATCGAAAGCGGAGAATATGAAGATTGAGTATCAGTTCAAAGTGGGTGACAAAGTGAAAATACGGCTCGTGAATGATGAAGAAAGCGATGGTTCCGATCATCCCATGCAGCACCCGATCCACTTCCACGGGCAGCGGTTCCTCGTGCTCACCGTTGATGGAAAAAAGAATGAGAATTTAGTGTGGAAGGACACGGTACTCGTCGAGAAAGGGCAGACAGTCGACATTCTGCTTGATATCACAAACCCTGGTGATTGGATGTTCCACTGCCACATCGCCGAACATCTCAGTAACGGCATGATGGGTGTCTTCAAGGTCAAATAGCTTGTATTTCTTTCTCCTTGTTTCCCATGAAAACCGCAACTGCATACAGTTTTTCCGTCACTCTTCCACTGCCTTTACAGGAGGCCGAAACGAAAGTGCGTGAAGCATTACAAGCGCAACACTTCGGTATCATCAGCGAGATCGATATTCAGGCGAAACTCAAGGAAAAGCTCGGCATCGATCATCCTCCGCATATGATCCTCGGCGCATGCAACCCGCAACTGGCCTATGAAGCGTTGCAGGACAATATGGATGTCGCGCTTGCTCTGCCCTGCAATGTTGTCCTTCGGGAGGAGGATGGGAAGACGATTGTGTCTGCGCTGATGCCCTCCGTCGCATTGCAGCCTTTTGAAGGAGTCAGGGTTCGAGAAACGGCCATTAAAGCAGAGGAAGCACTTAAAAAAGTCTGCGATTCTCTGCACTCATCCTTGCTATGAACGAGAGCCATCCATCATGTACTGACGGCTGCTGCACCCCCGCCTCTTCCTCCAAATTGGAGAAGCACTTCATCTGGGCGCTCATCCTCAACGGAGGACTGGCCGTAGTGGAACTGATCACAAGCGTTGTGACCGGCAGCAGCGCGATCCTTGCCGATGGCCTCATGAACGTGGATGACGTGGTGGCGCTCCTCCTCAGTATTTACAGTGAACGGAAGACCCGTCAAGCACCGGATGAGCGCCGCACGTTCGGCTACAGGCGCATGGATGTGTTCGCAGGATTCGTGAAAGGTTGCCTGTTGCTTGTGACCTCCCTTCTCGTCGTCCTCCAGGCTGTACGGCTTTTGTTTGTTCCTGAGGAGATTTCCACGCTGCCTGTCATCATCGTTGGGAGCATCGCATTCGTTGTGAACCTTACTTCCGCGCTCGGCCTGAGGAAAGACGCGTGTTGCAGCTTGAACGCCAAAGGGACGTTCTCCTGCATGGCCTACGATGCGGTCGGGTCGGCTGCGGTTGTTGCAAGCGCCGTTCTCTCCTACTTTTATCCAGTCATCTACTTCGATGTCGCAGCTGCCCTCCTCATTGCTTTTTTCATGGTGAGAACGGGCTGGGGAATTTTCAAAGAAGGCATGGGCTACTTCCTCCAATCCGCACCCGAAGGATTTGATTACGAAACGTTTGAAAAGGCTGTGAAGGGAGTGAAGGGTGTTTCTTCAGTTGGCGATATCCATGTTTGGAGCATGACGCCGAGTGAGCACCACCTCACCTGTAAAGTACGCATCACGGTGGAAGATGTGTGCGACTGCGAGAGAATAGTGAGCAAGATTGAGGAACTCTGCCGCGAGAAGTTCGGCATTCAGCATGCAACGATACAGCCAGTCTACACAGAGCAGACACTGCAGCGTTTCTGCAAAACGCAATGATCCCCCATTTTTATGGATACTCACCATCATCACGGGCATTCATCCCCGCGCGACGCCTCGGCCAGTGAACATGGCCATACGCACGGCGTCGTCGATCCATCCATAGCTTCCTCAAAAAGAGGGATGTGGGCGATCAAGTGGTCATTCATCGGTTTGATGATCACGGCTTTGCTCCAAGTTGTCGTTGTCATCCTCTCGGGAAGCGTCGCACTTTTGGCTGACACTATCCATAACTTTGGCGATGCTGCCACCGCTCTTCCGCTTGGGATTGCATTCGCGTTCGCAAAGCTCAGACCAACGAAGAGATTTACGTATGGCTACGGACGAGTGGAGGATTTGGCGGGAATGGTCGTAGTTCTGATCATCCTCTTTAGTGCAATCGTTGCCGGATACGAATCGGTCAATCGCTTCTTTCATCCGCAGGAAGTGACCTATCTCTGGGCAGTCGTTGCCGCTTCCATTGTGGGCTTCATCGGCAATGAGCTTGTGGCGATCTTCCGTATCAGGGTAGGCAAAGAGATCAACAGTGCCGCGCTCATCGCCGACGGCTACCATGCCCGAACGGATGGCTGGACGAGTCTTGCAGTGCTTTTTGGTGCCGTCGGCGTGTGGATGGGTTTCCCTCTTGCTGATCCGCTCATCGGCCTCGGCATCACGGTCGCCATCTTCGTGATTGTCTGGCAATCGGCAAAGGCAGTATTCATTCGTGCCCTTGATGGTGTGGAGCCGGAGATTATGCACGACATCAAACATGCCGTGAGCCACATTGCAGGAGTAAAGGAGGTCAGTGATGTTCGTGCTCGATGGATCGGTCACAAGTTGCACATAGAGATGAATATCGCTGTTGAACCGTCACTGTCAGTCACCGAAGGCCATGACATAGCGAATGAAGTTCAGCACGAGTTGTTCCATCATATGAATTATCTGTCTTTGGCGATGGTGCATGTTGATCCTATCCACCAGTCGGGAGAGCACTATCACCCACATGCATAGCTACATCATCTAATAAACTGCTTGCATTTCTATGTTCTTATTGCAGCAATTAACCTTACACATTAGCGGTCTACCGTGGAGGCATGAAAAACCACCACGCTTACCAACTCGCAGCCATGAAAGCAGCGCTCGTTGAACGTATCCTCACCGGCAAGATAT
>Ga0163152_10001800_pt1 | contig 32754 bp, 30 predicted proteins | sample OliLakLV19MP8IB2_FD_148635 | JGI IMG/M metagenome (GOLD analysis project Ga0163152, IMG submission 148635) | Freshwater microbial mat bacterial communities from Lake Vanda, McMurdo Dry Valleys, Antarctica - Oligotrophic Lake LV.19.MP8.IB-2 | ecosystem: Environmental > Aquatic > Freshwater >...
CGACGTACATCACCCGGTGATGCGGCCGGAAGGAGAACATCCCATGACGTTCAACAGTTTGTCCCGCCGGAAAGAGGGTCGTTCGGTGGCCACCCGGCAGCGGAAGATCCGAAAAGCGGTCCGTATCCCGGGAACCCAGCGAGGGTTCACGCTGGTCGAGATCATGCTGGCCCTGGTGATCTTCACCGCCGTGATGGGCGCCATGTACAACGTCTTCACCCGGACCCAGCGTGCCCAGAGCTTCGGGCGCGATCTCTCCGAGACACAACAGAATGCCCGGGCGGCCGTCGACGCCATCACGGCCGACCTCCGCGCCGCCGGTTATGGCATCGACCCGACGACGGCCGCGGCTATTGAGGTGGCTTCCGACTACCGGATCACCTTTCGGCGCGATGTCAACCGGAACGGTGTCATCGACACGGGTGAGCTCATCACCTATTTCATGGACCCGACACTGACCGATGGCATGGTCTCCGACACCGAGAATCCGAACGATTGTGTCCTGCGAAAAGTCGTCTCATCGGGCGGCAATGCGACCGCGGCGCCTTCGGCCGGCGCCGGCGAAGTCATCGCCTTCGGAATCACGCAGCGGTCCGTCGGCGGCGGCACGGGATGGAATGCGCCACTCTTCACCTACCGCAACGCGGCCGGCACGAACTTGATCAGCGGCTCGAGCGATCCGGCCGGGAGCACCTGGGGTAACACCCTGGCCGATTCGGTCCTCGGGAAGCCCGCGGGCGGTACGAATGAGCTGGTCGTCGAGTCGATCTCCCTTAACGTCATCGCGGAGACGCCGCGACCGAATCCGCAGACCGGCCAGTACCGGCGTTCCAGCGTGACAGCGCGCATCCTTCCCCGTAATCTGCCGCTCGAGTACGCCAGCGCCGTTCAAGTCGGAGTCACCGGTACCGGAACCGGTACCGGCACGGGAACTGGCACGGGAACCGGAACTGGCACGGGCACTGGCACGGGCACGGGCACCGGCACCGGCACGGCGCTCCCGCCATATGAGCCGCCAATTCACATCAACACGGTCAATGTCCTCACGCTGACATTGTCGGATCTGGATGAGGTTGATCCGAGCGAAGGCTCGGCGACGACCGTCGATGATCAGCACGACCTCGACATTGTCCTCGGAACCAAGGCCGGCGCCTCTAACAACCTCGACGTCTGGTGGAATGGCCAGCCGGGGAAGTACCAGGGCGGCACCCGACATTATAACTCGGTGCCGAATTACCGCGGCGCGGCCAGCTACGACGTGTATGGCCTCGCGGTCGGTCACCTGAACTCCGGGTCATTCAAAGACTGCGTCACCGCCTTCCGAACCTCCGACACCGTCGGCGGCTTTTACGTCTGGCTGAATCAGGGCCCTTCCGTGAGCGGGACGACGGTTGACGGGCGCCTCGGGGTGGGCAACAGCCCGACCGCCATCAACGCGTCGTATCGACACTCGGCCAGCGGCAAGGGACAAACGATCGTCCTGGCCGATCTCGACGCCGATGGCGACAGGGATGTCGTCATGGGTACCCGCACCGGCGCCAACGCCGGCCGGGTGGAGGTCTGGTTCAACAACGGGTTCGGCGTTTTCACGGCGAATGCCGGAACGGACGTCTACGTGGCGGCCGGCGAGGTCCAGAGCGTGGTCGTGGCCGATTTCAATGCGGACGGGCGGCCGGATATCGCCACCGGATGCAAGACGTCCAACAACAACAACAACGGCAAATTCGACATTTTCACCATGAACGCCTCGCCACTGGGCAAGTTCACCAAGCTCTCGACCACCACGGCCGGCGGAAACATCCGGGCCCTGGCGGTCGCCCGGATGAACAGTGATTCGACCCCGGACCTGATCCTGGGCGAGCGGACCGGTAACGCTGCGGGCCGGGTCGAACTCTGGGCGAATGACGGTGCCGGTGCCTTCACCATGGTCGACTACGCCACCGCCGACGGGGCCGTGACCTGCGTGGCCGTGGGCCTGATCGATCAGGATGCCGCCATGGACATCGTGGCCGGCAATGAAGCGCGCACCGTGCAGAGCTGGTTCTGCGACAACACGCAGGCGGTCAACGTCATTCCCGCCAACGAGGATTGGGCTGACGCCAACACGGGCGGCACGGTGAACGCGGTGGCCATCGGAAAGATTGAAACCAGCGTGGACACGCCGGGGAATGACCCCTTGAACGATATCGTCGTCGGAACGGCCATCACGGCCACAACGGGTGACATCATCATCTATCTGAATCCCTACGTCGATGTCATCACTCCCTGACGGGAAGGAGCAATTTTTTATGGCAACCGAACAGCAGGCACGAACAGGGGCCAACGAGCGCGGCAATGTGATGGTCGGAGCCCTCTTGATGCTCCTCCTGATCTCGGCGATGGGCGTGTCGTACGTGGCGCTTTCCAAGACCGAAACCGGGATTGCCGGCAGCGAGAAGCGACATGTGCAGTCCATGTTCAGCGCGGAGGCCGGCGTGGCCGAGGCGGTGATGAGAATGTCGAGCAGCGACTCGACCATCTACTTCGGCCAGGATCCGAACACGACGCCTACGCCGGGCTGGGGCCGGTACATGGTTCAGTCCAACGGCAACAGTTCCCAGGACCCGAGTTACGATGCCACGCTCTCCGACAGTCTGAGCAATGACGGCGATGGGACAATCGACGAATCGGGTGAGTACTACGCCGAGGTTCTCAGTGTCCAGGACAATGCCAACCGACTCCCTTATCCGTGGGTGCGCGTGTCGTACCGGCTGGACGCCTCCCGAAACGTGATCCTGTACGGTGACCATGACCTGAACGCCGCCACCGATCCGCGCCCGAACCTGGTCCGCGGTTTCCCGATCATCAAGGTGGCATCCGAGGGGAACCAGGGAACGTCCCAGCGCTTGATCGAAGTGGAGGCCGTCCGGGCTCCGTTCACGGTGCCGAACGCGGCCATCTATTCCGAGAGCGACAATTTCAAGTTTAATGGCACGCAATTCCTGATCTCAGGGCAGGATTGGGATCCGGTGACCGACACGGTGGTGCCGGGTTCCAGCGAAGTCCAGGGGATCGAGACGACCGCCAATCCGACGAATATCATCAACCAACTCGGAAACAATCAGACGAATAACGTGGAGGGAAGTGGCGCCGAGCCGTCGGTTGCCGTGGCGACGGTCAACTACGACATCGACGCCCTGATCGCCCAGTACTCTCCGCTGGCCGACAACGTTCATGCCGGTGGCACGGTTTCCAACGGACAGATTCCCGACTGGGGCGGCTGGAACGATTACCGGATCGTGCATGTCACCGCTGACCTGCACATCACGGGCGATGTCGTTGGCGGCGGGCTGCTCCTCTTGGAAGGTGACCTGACCTGCACCGGCCAGTTCACCTGGTATGGCCTGATCATCAACACCGGCGAAATTGCCTTCAGCGGCGGTGGCGCCGGGATTCACCTCTTCGGTGCCCTCATGAGTGAAGGTGGCATCTCGACCAACACGGTCGGCGGCAACGCCGACATCAAGTATTCAAGCGAAGCCCTGAGCAAGTTGACCGCCTTCAACCCGTACCGGGTCAGTGCTTGGACGGAGCTGCCGTAGCGGCCGGCAACCTCGTCACGCGCCCCGGACGGCGAATGCCGTTCGGGGCGCATTTGTTTTGAGCGCATTTGCAATGGGCACGGTGACTGCCGGATGGGTCTACTGCAGAAACCAGTAGTGATAGGAGCCGTAACCATCTCCGGTCCCCGCATTCCGCGAGCGAACGGTGATGGTGAGCAGGGAATCGACGACCAGGCTGTCGGGAATCTGCATCAGCGGTTCGCTCCAGGCCGAGGCGAGGCGCGGCAGGGCCAGGTAGCCGGCTGCCCGCCCGTTCACCGTCACATCCAGGGTATCGACGCGTTCGCCCTCCGTCCGCATCAGCATGACCAGCCACTCGCGGGGTCGGACCCGGACACGCATCGATTCCGCGCGACTGATCAGTCGCCCGCCATCCATCGCCACCGGACCGTCCGGCGTCACGGTTGGAAACTCCCGCAGGCGGTCGCGAAAGGTATCGGACCAGCGATAGTCATGAGCCGTTTCCGAGGCCAGGTCGGCCACGTCCACGGTGTCGACGACGCTGATGCCGAAATCACGGATCAGCTCGAGCCGATGTACCGGCAGGTCGCCGGTGTGCGCCAGCCGCCAGTCGATCCGGTACACCTGCTTCAGTCGATCGCCGCAGATCGTGTTGTCGACCAGATCTGCCTTGGCGAGGACCGACCCGGCAAAATGGGTGGCCGTGAGCTGGGGAAACCAGCGCGGGTAGATGGCCAGGAGGTCGGGCCGCGCTTCCCGCGGCAGCGATTCCAGTCGCTCGAAGAGCGCGCCGGAGCCTTGCCGGCTGGCCGGGCTCCATCCGTGGCTGACCAGGCCGACCAGGTCAAGCGTCGGGCGCTGGCCGAAGTAGGCAATGGCGCCCGCGTCGTTCACCGCCACGCGGGTCGTGGCCGACGTGTTGGATTCAATCCATCGACCGATCGTGATCTGCTGCTCGAGGATGTTCGCGCCATTTTGACCGTAACGATTGCGCATCTGTTGAAAGCCGGGAAAGTAGAGGATCAAAGCGGCCAGCGCCGCGGCCGTCGGCACGAGGAAAGCCCGGCGGCCAGGCCACCGCGCGGACATTCCCCACCACCCGGCAACGCAGAGCACCGTGACGGGAACCAGGAGAGGGATCTGATAGCGGTAATAATGAGAATGCCAGCCCGGGGAAAGCCCGCCCAGGAGGACCATCAGCGGAATCCAGATGGCGAGCAAACGACCTGCCACGCCCAGCCTTCCGGCAAGAGCCCGGATCCAACCCAGGGCGAACCCCGCCGCCATGAGGGCGATGCCAAGCGCCTCGATTGGCCGACTCATGCGCAGCCGATGAAAGTCATCCAGGGGCAGGACCGCAATTTCTCCCCATACGCCCGGAAGGGCGCGGATCGACCGGACGAGGACATCCGGCCGCGTTTCGCTCCAGAGGCCCTTCACCCGCATGCTGTCCCACTCGGGCGAGCCGGTGAGCATCAGGTTGAGGAGCGGCGGGGCCAGGAGGAGTGCGGTCGCCCCGAGAAATACGACCGCGCAAACCAGTCCGCCCCGCAGCCGACGCCCCGCGTCCGTGGCTTCGGTGCCGGGTCGCTGTCGCCAGTTCTCGAACCAGAGAATCAGGAGCGTCACGAAGCCGATCGGGATTCCCTCGGGGCGGACGAAACCCAGGGCGCCCGCCATCCACCAGGCGGCTCCGGGGCCTGGCCCGGCCCGGGCCACGACAGCACCGATCATCGCCAGCGCCAAAGCGTAGAGAATCGTGTCCATGCCCGAAAGCGCCGCCCAGACCAGGTGACCGCGAACCGCGAGGAGAAGCACGACCGTAAGCCCCGCCACGAGGCCCGGCCTTGGTCCGGCCATGCGATCGACAAGGGACCGGGTCAAGAGGCCGGCGGCGACCAGGGTGGCCGCAAGCCCGGCCATCCCGAGTCCGATGGCATATACGGCGAACGACATCCCGTGAAACCCGACCCACCAGCCCGGGACGAGCAGCGCGAGATGCAGCAGGGAGGAGGCTCCGGTGGAGGGGGTGGCACCCGCCGTATAGCTGAAGAAATGCCCCTCGGCCAGCCTCCGGGCGTACTGGAGATAGATCCAGGTGTCATCCAGGGGTGGGGAGAGGACACCCCCGGTGCGCCCAAGGAGCGCGTTCAAGTAGAGGAGGCCGGCCAAAAGGGCCAAACCACCCCCGGCCGCGCGAATCAGCGCAATCCCCGAAGAGCGTGGGGCGAAATTCATTAAAGGTTGGCGCAAGGGGGTCGATTCTATTTTTGGACCCCGGGTGGCGTCAAATGACCCACCGGGGAGACCGGTCGCGGTCCTCTGATCCGGCACGGGGTCGGAAGAGGGAACCCTTGACCTTTGACCCGCGAGGTAGGTGAACGGATGTTCTTCAAAGGACCCAGGTCAGTCGTCGGGCTCGACATTGGCTCGAGCAGCATCAAGATCGTGGAGCTCGAGTCCACCGGCGACAGTCATCGCCTCAAGGATTACGGCGCCATCGATCTCCTGCCGGAAGCCATCGTGGACGGGGAAGTCATGGACCGTCAGCTGGTGGTTGAGACGATCCAGAATCTGTTCGAGTCGAAGAAGATCCGCACCCGGCGCGTCGTCAGCGCCGTCTCGGGGCGCGCGGTCATCGTCAAAAAGATCCTGATGGATCGACTGGCAGAGGAGGATGCGAAGGAAGCCATCCACTGGGAGGCCGAGCAGCACGTCCCGTACGACATCAATGACGTCTCCCTCGACTTCCAGATCCTCGAGGGTGAGCCCAACCCGAAGCAGATGCAGGTTCTGCTGGTGGCCGCCAAGCGCGACATGCTCAACGCCCACGCCGACCTGATCCGCGAAGCCGGCCTCACGCCGGTCATCATCGACGTCGACTCCTTCGCCGTCCAGAACGCGATCATGGCCAACTATGACTTTGCTCCCGACGAAGTGGTGGCGCTGGTCAACGTCGGGGCCGAGATCACCAACATCAACATCATCCAGAATGGCGTTCCGCTCTTCACGCAGGATCTGTCGCTCGGAGGCAACACGTTCGTTGAAGCCATCATGAAGCGACACAACGTCAGCCATGCGGAAGCCACGCTCGCAATCCGCGGCGATGAAGCGCCCACCTTCGATCTCAATGCCGTCGTACAACAGGTCTGTGAAGACCTGGCGATGGCCATCGAGCGGTCCGTGGTCTACTTGAAGACGTCCGGCGATACCGAGCGCATCACCCGCATTCTTCTGTCGGGTGGTGGGGTGCGGATACCGGGTCTCGTGGACCTGCTGAACCGCCGCCACCAGGTGCCGGTGGAGATTGCCGATCCGTTGAAGCGGATCACACACGACGTGGCAATCTTCAATGGCGGGGACCCCAGGGTACTGGCGCCGACCTTAACGGTCGGCATCGGACTGGCTCTGAGAAAGGTCGACGACCGATGATCCAGATCAACCTTCTTCCCCAGGAAGAACGGGTCCAGCGGAGGAAGTTTGCCCTTCCGGGGGTGTCCAGCGTGGCTCCCTTCGTCATGGTCGGAATCTTCCTGGCCGCCGTCATTGGCATCACGGTCGTGGAGCGGTCGAAGATCTCGTCACTTGGCCGCGACATCGCACGCGCCGAGGAAGAGGCCCGCCGCCTGAAGCCGCAGATCGACAAGGTCAATGAGTTGACCCGCCAGCGCGAGGAGTTGAACACGCGCCTCACGATCATCCAGGACCTGGACAAGGGGCGGTTTCATTCCGTGCGCCTCATGGACGAGGTGGCCGCCGACATGCCGTCTTATCTCTGGCTGACGGCGTTCAAGGATCAGGGCGGCTCGAAGGTCACCATGGAAGGGGTCACGTTCTCCAACCTGGTTGTGGCCGATCTCATGCTGAGACTGGACAAGAGTGAAATCTTCCACAACATCGACCTCGTCGTCACGCAAAAGGGGTTGATCGAAGAGCGCGAAGTGACCCAGTTCACCGTGACCGCCGATGTCGTACCCGGCTCCACCACGCGCCCCAATGCCGGATCGGTGGCGGCCCTGTTGAACGACGAGGAGGACGGCGATGGATTTTAAGGATCCCAAATCGCAGAAACTGATCCTGGCGGGCATTGCCATCGCCGGGCTCAGCTACCTCTACTTCTTTGCCACGTTCGTTCCCTTCGGGTACCGGGCGATGACGGCGGAGAAAAAGGAGCTGCAGGGAAAATACGAACAGCTTTCCTCTGATTTGAACAAGGCGCGCCAGACGCTCTCCTCGATGGCCCGCGTGGAGCGGGAGTTTGAGGCGATCCGTGGGCGTTACGAGGCGGCCCGGGTTCTTCTGCCCGAGGAGAAGGAAGTTGCCAACCTGCTCCGGATGGTCAGTCTCGTCGGCCAGCAGTCCGGCGTCGAGTTCGAGCTGTTCAAGCCGCTTCCACAGGTGGTTCAGGGCTACTACATCGAGAATCCCGTCGACGTGAAGGTGACGGGCGACTATCACGATGTCGGACAGTTCCTGGCCGAGGTGGCCAACCTGTCGCGAATCGTGAAGGTGTCACATCTCAATCTGGCCGCCAGCAAGGCCGAAGACGATTCCCGCACCGTCATCGCATCGTTCACGGCCTCGGCATTCACATTGAACCCAACGCCGACGGACCCTGACGCCGAAGAGGACGAGGACGCAGCCGTCGTCGAAACCGGCACGAGCCGGAAGGATCGTCGCTCGGCGGCCGCAGGCAAGGCCACCCGGGCGAAGGCCAAGGAGATCGCCAATGAATCGTAGGATCAAGGACATTCTCCGGAACCCCGCCGCACGGCGCTGCGGGCTGGCCATTGCCCTGCTTTCGGGATGGAGCAGCCTGGTTCCGGCAGCAGCTTACCCCGCCGACGAACCGCCGGCCAACGACCTGACCTATACCCGTGAATCGTACTACTACGCGGCCACCGGACTGCGCGACCCCTTCGGCTCGCTGGTCTCCGGTCGCTTCGTCTCCGAGGATTCCAAGCGGCTCCCCGATATCGGCTCGATCGATCTTCTGGGCGTCATGTGGGGCGACAGCGACAAGTTCGCCCTGGTCGAGGACCAGGAGGGTAATGGTTTTGTCCTGCGCGTCGGTGACCCGGTGGTGAACGGCGAAGTGGCCGGCATCACCCGCGAATCGCTCAGCATTCGCCAGCATTTCTTCGGATCGTCCACGACCGTCACGTTGAAACTCAAACCGAAAGAGGAAAAGGGCCATGCCAGCAAGAAACGCAGGTAAGACTGGCGCCACTCTGCGAGCGCTGGCTCTGGCGGCTCTCGTAATCGGTCTGGCTGCCGCCGGACCGGAGAAGCGCGCCAACTTGAACAATCTGGCTCTCCAGGAAATCGGGGGCGCCACCCAGTTGACCTTCAATGCCGATCGCAAGGTGGAATGCAAGACGGTCGCCGTCAACGATCCGGGAATCCTGGTCTTTGACATTCCCGGCGCCAATCACTCGCTTCCCCGGACAGCCGAAATGGAAACGGCCCTGATGACCGGGATCCAGACCGACATCTGGCACGATGAGGAAGGCACGCCGATCACCCGCATCACCGTTCGACTGAAGACACCGGCCACGAGCTGGGTCGAGGTGGGTGATTCGGGGTTCCAGATCATGCTGACCCCCGCGGCCCTGGAACTGCCGGCCGCAAGCCAGGCGACGGCAGCCGACCCCGTTTCCTCCGAAATGCCGGCGGCCATCGATGAGATGGCAAGCCAGGCTCTCGTACCGACCGACAGCCCGTCAACGCCTTCAAATAGCTCCCCCGATTTCTCAAACACCTGGGGCGAAATTACCGTGGAGGGTGTCGCTCCGGCAGCGCGGGCCACCGAACCGGATGCCGGAAGGGCTGCGAGCACTCCGGAGGATTCCAGGTCCGCGGTGCGCCAGATGCTCGCCGAGCGACCCATCGATTTCATGCCCCGCTCACTGCAAGACGGTGCCCGTTACGCCGAATCGGGATCGCGCGTTTCCCTGGATGTCCAGGGCGCCGATATCCGCACCGTCATGCGGTCGCTGTCGGAATACTCAGGCACCAACATCGTGGTCGGCAAGGAAGTCACCGGCTCGGTCACGGTCAACCTGGCGGAAGTTCCCTGGATCGATGCCCTCAATACCATCTGCCGGACGCAGGCGCTCGGCTGGGTGGACGAAGAGGGGATCATCCGGGTGGAAACTCTTGAAAACCTCCGCAAGGAGGATGTGTCCCGGTCGAGCGCCGATCGTCAGCTCGAGGATCTCCAGCCGTTGACGACCCAGATTGTCCGGGCCGTCTATGCCACGGCCACGGAACTGAAGCCGGCTATCGAAAAGACGTTGACCACCCGCGGCCACATCGAAGTGGACCCGCGGACCAACTCACTGGTCATCACGGATGTATCGCGCCGGGTGTCCGCCGCCACGGAAATGGTCAAGCACCTCGATTCGCGCACGCCGCAGGTCGAGATCACTGCCAAGCTCGTCGACGTGGACGCCCGTTACACCCGTGATCTCGGCATCTCGTGGGGCGTGGGCCAGGTCCACTCCTCCGACCAGGCCTTCTCGGGCGAGGCCGACATCAACACCAACAATGTCGTCAACCCGGCGGCCAACGTCCGGTTCGGGTTGGTCCGTTCGTGGGGCACGATCAACGCGATGTTGTCGGCCCTCGAGCAGGACAGCAAGGCCGACATCATCTCGAACCCGCGCATTACCACGGTGAACAATCGTGAGGCGCGGATCCTGGTTGGCCGCAAGATTCCGCTCATCGTGCTGGACGAGGCGGGCAACGCCATCACCCAGCTGACCACCATCGGCATCACGCTGCTCGTCACGCCCCATATCAACGACGATCAGCGGATCACGCTCGACCTGCATCCCGAAGTCAGCGACCTGGCGTCGCAGGCCACGGTGCAGGGCGGCATCATCATCAATACCTCGGAAGCCGACACCCGTGTCATCGTCGACGACGGCGAGACCGCGGTCATCGGCGGCCTGATTCGCAGCAACACCGGCAAGGTCGTCCGCGGCGTGCCGATCCTCAAGGACCTGCCCATTCTCGGGGCTTTGTTCCGGACCACCATCGAGGTGAAGGAGAAGCGGGAACTCCTGATCTTCATCACGCCGAGAATCGTGACCAACTGGACCCAGACCAGCGACGCCTCCAGCTACAAGGAGTAATTGCTCACCGGCCCCGCGCACGGGGCCGATAACATCCTCAGGCGAGTTCCCCCCAGCTCGCCGGAAGACGCCGCCGGTCGACGCAAGTCGGCCGGCGGTTCGCTTTCTGGGCCGGCACAGGAAGCAGCCTTTCCCCGCGCGGCACGGCTCGCTATTCTCCATCCCATGAACCACCCACCGCCCGAAGCCACCCGGCCCGCCGCAACGCCGCGTCACGCCGCCGCCGTCATCCTCGTCCGACATCCTCGTGATCCGGAGATCTACTGGGTTCAACGACAGCCGCACCTGACCTTTCTCGGCGGCTTTCATTCGTTTCCGGGGGGGCGACTGGACAAGGGTGATGATCCGGCCGTCTACGGCCTGGGCGCGGCGTTTGACGATGCACCGCTTCGATTCTGCGCGCTGCGCGAACTGTACGAGGAAACCGGCGTCCTGATCGGCGGGCGCTTTGTTGACATTCCCGACTTCATCACGGGGGTCAAGACCGGTGTGCTGACCCCTGACCTTTCGGCCCTCATGCCGGCAGGGCGCTGGGTGACGCCGCCGTTCAGTCCGGCGCGCTTCGACACCACGTTTTACCTGGCCTGGCTGCCGGAAGGGCCCGAACCGGTCGCCTTTGCCGGTGAGCTGGCCTTCGGCGAGTGGATCCGTCCCGAGGCGGCGCTGGAGCGGTGGAACGAGGGGCGGGCGCTCCTGGCCCCCCCGACGCTTTATGCCATTCGCGGGCTCTGTGCCGCGGTGCTCATGGCCTCGGGGAACGACGAGCCGCTGGAACTGGCGATGGCAGCGGAGCAGTTGACCGGGTCGGAAGAGGCCAACGGCGGCCCGGTCACCCGGATCGAGATGCGCCCGGGCTTCTTTCTTTTTCCAATGAAGACCCGCACGCTTCCCCCGGCCACTCATACCAACGCATTTCTCGTCGGCGGCGCCTCCCTGGTCCTGGTCGATCCCGGTTCCGACGATCCCGGCGAAATCGAACGCCTGCTCCAGTTCATCGACCGGCTGGGGGGCGAAGGGCGGAGCGTCACTGAAATCTGGCTAACGCACCAGCATCCGGACCACGTGGGTGGCGTGGCGGTCGTGGCCTCACGGCTTGGCGTGCCGGTCCGGGCCCATCCATTGACCGCGACCCGGTTGGCCGGGCTTGGCGTTCCGATCGAACCGGTTCTCGAGGACGACCTCGTTCGGGAACTCCCCGGCCGCCCCGGCTGGCGCCTTCGAGTGGTGCACACACCGGGTCATGCGGTGGGGCATCTCGCTTTCTTCGAGGAGGTGTCGGGCACGCTCATTGCCGGAGACATGGTGTCCGGCGTCGGCTGGATCATGATCGATCCGCCGGAGGGGGAGATGGCGCCCTATCTCGACTCGCTCCGACGGTTGGCCGGGCTCGGTGCCAGCGCGCTCTTCCCCTCGCACGGCCCGCCCACGACGGGGGTCGTCGATCGGCTGGAGGCTTACCTGGCTCACCGGCTCGAGCGGGAGGCGAAAGTCGTCGGCGCGCTCAAGGGAGGACAAGCCCGGTCCATCGAGGATATCCTCGCGGACGTCTATGATGATGTCGCGCCGGACCGGCTCGGACTGGCGCGCCGATCCCTCCTCTCGCACCTGATCAAGCTGGAATCGGAGGGGTCGGTCATTTCGCGGGGGGAGATGTGGCAGTGGCGATGAAGGGAGGGCGCGCGATGAAGATGTTCGAGGCTCGGTGGGCGTGGATGGGTGTGGCAGTTGTGCTGCTGGGACTTGGGGTTGCCGGGTGTGGTGGCAAGGAGAAGACAAAAGGGAGCGACCAGGCGAATACCGGATCATCCGCGGCTCCGGCGGTTGACGGTGGTACGGGAGCCAGGCCCGGCGGAAAACGGCTTCTCGTTGGATTGATACTGGACAAGGGTGGGAGGGACGACAAGTCGTTCAACTCGGCCGCCTTCGCCGGCGCCACCCAGGCGCAAAACGAGGGGGGCGTCACGCTCAAGGATATCGAGACGATGGACGACGCCATGTTCGAGCCGTCCATCCGTTCCTTCGCCGAGCGCGGTTATGACCTGATCATCGGCATCGGATTTGCCCAGCGGGAGCCGATCGAGCGGGCGGCCCGGGATTTTCCGAAGGTCCACTTCGCCATTGTCGATGCCCGCGTCGACCTGCCTAATGTGGCGTCACTCCTGTTCGATGAACACGAAGGGTCGTTCCTGGTCGGCGCCATCGCTGCGGCCACCTCCGAGTCAGGTACGGTCGGTTTCGTCGGGGGGATGGATACGCCGCTGATCCGCCGATTCGAGATGGGTTACGAGGCGGGTGCACGCGCCGTCCGGCCGGATGTCAAGGTTTTCTCCAATTTCGTCGGCGTCACCTCGGATGCCTGGAACAACCCGACCCGGGGCAAGGAGCTGGCGGCCACCCAGTACCGGCGCGGTGTCGATGTCATTTTCGCGGCGGCCGGCGCCTCCGGGCTCGGCGTCTTCGACGCGGCCGAGGAGATGGATCGCTTTGTCATCGGTGTTGACGCCAACCAGAACTGGATCAAGCCCGGTTTCGTGCTGACATCCATGTTGAAGCGGGTCGACAAGGCCGTGTACCAGGCCATCCGCGACGCGGTGGCCGGGAACTTCCAGGGGGGCCTCAAGGAGTTTGGACTGGCGAACGAGGGGATCGATTACGCCCTCGATGAGCACAACGAGGCCATCCTGACGCCGGGCGTTCAGGCCGTCGCCGACAGCCTGAAGAAGGAGATCCTGGCCGGCCGCATCACGGTTCCCGACTACTATTTACAGGAAAAACCGTGAGGCAGCCACGCGTCCGGACCCCTCGATGAGGTCCCGGGCGCGTTGACCACCGGAGCCGCGCCACTCCTCCGACTGTCGGGCCTGACTCGCCGGTTCGGCCCGGTCATGGCGTGCGATCAGGTTGATCTGACGGTCGAGGCCGGCACCATTCATGGGTTGATCGGCGAAAACGGTGCCGGCAAGTCGACGCTCATGCGACTCGTCTACGGCCTCGAACGCCCCGACGCCGGGTCGATGGAAGTGGACGGACAACCGGTGACCATCCGGAGTCCCCGGGAAGCGCTGGCGCTGGGTATCGGAATGGTCCACCAGCATTTCCAGCTGGTGCCGACGCTGTCGGTACTCGACAACGTCCTGCTCGGCGCCGAACCGGTCAAGGGGCCATGGCTCGATCGCGGGGCCGGAAGACGTCGGCTGCTCGAGTCCGCCGGCGCCATGCTGGATGGCGTGGACGTCATGGCCCGCGTCGACCATCTATCGATCGGCCGGCAGCAGCGCGTCGAGATCGCGAGACTGCTCTTCCGCGACGCGCGCCTCCTGATCCTGGACGAGCCGACCGCCGTCCTTTCACCCCGCGAGGCCGCGTCCCTCTTCACGGAACTGGCCCGGCTCCGTGCGGCCGGCCGGACGATCATCCTGATCACGCACCGACTGGCCGACGTTCTCCACCAGACCGATGCCGTCTCCATCATGCGGCAGGGACGGCTTATCGCCACCCGAATGACCCGGGACACCGGCTATGACGAACTCGCCGCGATGCTGGTGGCCTCCTCCGGCGGCACCGACCCGGCATTGCCGGACGACGGATCCGCTGTGGTGAACCGCAAGTCAAAGGCGGACGCCGGTCCGCCGATCCTCGAGCTCCGTCACGTCACGTTCCCCGGATCCGCCCACACGACCGGGCTCGCCGATGTCTCGATCGCGATCGCGCCATTCGAGATCGTGGCCGTCGTCGGCGTCGACGGGAGCGGCCAGAGCGAATTGATCCGCCTTGCGGCCGGTCGCGCCACGCCGTCCGCGGGAACGGTTCATCGGCCCGGGACGGTCGGCTGGATACCGGAGGATCGGCTGCACGAAGCCGTGATCCCCATGATGAGCGCGGCGGAAAATCTGTTGCTGGGACGCCATCGCGATTCGCGCTTCAGCCGTCGGGGAGTCATTGATCGGACCCAGGTCGCCGCCCACGCTACCCGTTTGATGAAAGACGGCGATGTGCGTCCCGCCAAGCCGGAACGGGCCGTGGCCACCCTGTCGGGGGGGAACCAGCAAAAATTGGTGTTGGCCCGCGAAACGTCGGGCGAACCGCCGCTCCTGGTGGCCGCCCACCCCACGCGTGGCCTTGACCTCGCGGCCACGCGCCGGGTGTACGACGTGCTGAAAGCGGCGCGCGCGCGTGGCGCCGCGGTGCTTCTCGTGTCGGCGGAACTCGACGAGGCACGAGCCATCGCCGATCGGATCGTTGTCATGTACGCCGGTCGAGTTGTCGGCGAACTCCTTCCGGGCGAAGCCACGAACGAGGTGCTCGGTCGGTTGATGACCGGCGGCGCGCCGGCCGGATCCATGGCGTGACGCGATTGTTCCGGGCACTCGCCTGGCCGCTCATCGCGGTCCTTGTGGGGCTCGGTGCGGCGGCCCTCCTGGCCGGCCTTGCCGGCGAGAATCCACTCAACGTGCTGGCCATCCTCGCGCGATCGGCATTCGGTTCTTCGTTCGGCTTCGGCTATACGCTCTATTACGCCACGCCGCTGCTCCTGGCCGGGCTGGCCGTGGCGCTGCCGTACCGGGCTGGCCTCTTCAACATTGGTGCGGAGGGGCAGTTGCTTGTCGGCTCGGTGGCGGTGGCCGCGGTCGGCACCATGGCCGTTGGCCTTCCGGCGCTGCTTGCGGTGCCGCTTGGCATGCTGGCGGCCGCCATGGCTGGCGGGGCGTGGGGACTCCTGGCCGGCTGGCTCCGCGCGAAGCGGGGTGCCCACGAAGTCATCGTCACGATTCTCCTCAACATCATCGCTGCAGCGCTGGTCAACTGGATCATCCTGTCGCTGCTCAAGGACCCGGCCAGCCAGGTGGCGGAATCACGCCCCATCGGCGATGGCTTTCGGTTGACCGGCCGCCTGGTTAATGGGACGCCGGCCAACGTCATGTTTCTGGTCGGCGTTGGCCTGGCGGTGCTCGCGGAGTGGCTCCTGGTCCGGAGCGTGTTTGGGTTCGAGATCCGGGCCACCGGACTCGGCGCCGCCGCCGCCCGCGCGCAGGGAATTCCCGAGGCCCGGGTTCTCATGCTCACGATGGCATTGGCCGGCGGGTTGGCAGGGCTGATCGGGGTGAATGAAGTGATGGGGCAGGCCTGGCGCTTGAAGGACGGATTCTCGCCCGGATATGGCTACACCGGCATCGCCGTGGCGCTCCTCGGCCGGGGTCATCCGCTTGGCGTGGTGCCGGCGGCACTTTTTTTCGGTGCGCTGCACAAGGGGGCGGCCGATCTCGACATCGACACGGTCCATGTCAGTCGTGACCTGGCGCAGGTGATGCAGGCGATCGTGATCCTGGTCGTGGCCGTCGAGGCCGGCCTCTCATGGCGGAAGGGGAGGGGTCAATGAGCGACACGCTGGACCTCCTCGTGACGCTGGCCGCCTCCAGTCTCCGCCTGGCCACGCCGCTGGTCTTCGCGGCGATGGGAGGACTTCTCTGCGAACGGGCCGGTGTTGTCAACATTGCGCTCGAGGGATTGCTTCTGACCGGCGCGTTCGCCGCGGCGGTGGCCGCGCACGCGACAGGCTCTCCATGGATCGGCCTGGCCGCCGGCATCCTGGCGGGCTCCCTCGTCGGCCTTCTCCATGCCCTCGTGACGGTGAGGGGGCGCGCCAACCACATCGTCAGCGGCACGGCGATCAACATTCTGGTGGTCGGCCTCACCGCGGTCCTCGCCCGGGCTCTTTACGGCGTCAGCAGTTCGACGCCGGCATTGCCGCGCTCGGCCCGTTTCGCCGAGTTCGAGTGGCCGGTTGTTTCGGACTGGCCGGTCGTGGGTCCGCTGCTGTTTCAGCACATTCCACTGGTCTACCTGGCTCCGGCCGTCGCGATCCTCCTGTCGATCGTGCTGGCGAAGACCCGCGCCGGCCTCCGATTGATCGCCGTCGGCGAAGCGCCGGACGCGGCCCGCTCGGCCGGCCTGTCCGTGATCCGGGTCCGTATCGTCGCCGTCGTCGCCGGGTCGGCCATCGCCGCGATCGGCGGTGTATTCCTGGCGATCGGTCATGGCTCGGCCTTCGCCCGGAACATGTCGGCCGGCCGGGGTTTCATCGCGCTGGCGGCGCTGATTCTCGGCCAGTGGAAGCCGATCCCGGTTCTGTTCACCGCGCTGTTCTTCGGAATGGCCGACGCCCTCGGCATCATCCTCCAGGGGGTCACTGTCCCCGGTGTCGGTACCCTGCCGGTCCAGTTCGTAACGATGATCCCGTACGTTCTGACACTGCTGCTCCTGGCGGGCGTGACTGGCCGCTCGCACCCCCCCGGGGCCCTCGGCCGCCCGTGGCCGGGGGAGCACTCATGAAGTAGAGTGTGACCCATGAGATTCCTCCTTGCGATGCTTCGGATCTGTCCATGAGATTTCTGACCGCCGGTGAAAGCCATGGCCCCACGCTGGTCGGAATCCTCGAGGGCATGCCCGCGGGTCTTACGATCGATATCTCCCGGATGCAGTCGGATCTGGATCGCCGCCGTTCCGGTTACGGCCGCGGCGCGCGGACGACGAAGATCGAGAGCGACACGGTGCAGATCGTGTCAGGGGTGCGGGGCGGGGTGACGCTGGGGAGTCCGATCGCGCTGTTGATCGAGAACAAGGACTGGAAGAACTGGAAATCGGTCATGAGTCCCATCGGCAAGGCGGCCGGTCGAGAGGTGTACCGGCCACGACCAGGTCATGCGGACCTGGCCGGGGGATTGAAATACGGATTCACCGATCTTCGAAATGCCCTCGAGCGGGCCAGCGCGCGGGAGACGGCCATGCGGGTGGCGCTCGGTAGTCTTGCCCGACAGTATCTCGACATCTTCGGCGTCGATATCCTGAGTCATGTCATCCAGCTCGGCGGCATCGAGGCGAAGCCGGCCGTCGCGACGACCGGCGCACTTCCAGGCGTTCTGGCCCGGTTGCGCCGCGAGGTCGAAGCCTCGCCGGTTCGGACCGCCGACCTTTCCGCCGGGCGACGAATGGTGGCGCGCATCGAGGCGGCCAGGATCGCCGGCGATACACTCGGCGGCGTCTTCGAGGTGCTGGTCACGGGCCTATTGCCCGGCCTCGGCGCCTACGCCCAGTGGGATCGAAAACTGGACGGCCGTCTCGCCGCCGGCCTGATGTCGATTCCGGCCATCAAGGGCGTCGAGATCGGCCTCGGATTCGCCGCCAGTCAAAAGCTGGGCACCGAGGTACACGACCCGATCCTGCCGGCCGCCGGGAAGGGTTCCGCCACCCGCTATCGTCGCGCGACCAACAACGCCGGCGGCCTGGAAGGGGGCGTGACAAATGGTGAGCCACTCGTGCTGCGCGCGGCCATGAAGCCGATCTCGACCACAATGAAGGGCCTGCCGTCGGTCGACATCCGAACCGGCAAACCGGAAACATCCTCGGTCGAGCGCTCGGATGTCTGCGCCCTCCCGGCAGCCGGCGTCGTCGGCGAAGCCGTCGTGGCCCTCACCCTGGCCGACGCCTGGGCCGAGAAGTTCGGCGGCGACACGATGGACGACACGCGCGCGGCGGTTGTGGCTTTCGGCAAGCTGTTGAAGAAGCGATAGGTCACAGGGATCAGGTCGCCATGTTCAAGCGGAACCTGCCATTCGCCATTATTTCTGGCGCCCTGCTCGGCTGTGCGCCGACCCGAGCACCGGATCCCATTGATCGGCCGACTCCGTCGCAGGCAATCGTCCATGAGGCGCTGCAGCACCAGCGTGGGCATGATCCCGTTTCGGGAACCGATCGACTGGAGGGAGATGCCGATCACGACGGACGCAAAACTCGTTGCCGAAATCGAGGATCTCGCCGGGCGACTGACTCAAGCAGATGCTTTTTCGGGAGTAGTCGTACTGACGCGCGGCGGGGAGCCGCTGCTTCGACGGGCCTTCGGCCTTGCGGATCGCGGGGCGAAGCGAGTCAATACAATGGATACTCCATTCGAACTTGCGTCGGTCAGCAAGATGTTTACAGCGGTGGCGGTGGCACAGCTCGCCGAGCAGGGCAAGCTCTCGTTCGACGCGACGATTGGCTCGTTGCTGCCGGACTACTCTGGCTAACCTGCCGATGCAGCGGCCGGCCTTCGGCCGCCGCTGATCGGCGGCACATTAGGCCTTCAACCACGCCGCTGGCTTGAAATCTCTGATATCAGCTACACTTATGGACATGACGATGTCACTCACTCAGGAACAAACCATCGCTCGCCTGGTAGCTGCAGAGCCCGAAATCCGTGCACTCGGAGTGCAACGGCTTGCCTTGTTTGGCTCCGTGCTGCGTGGGGATTCGACGCCCGCGAGCGATGTCGATCTACTGGTCCAGTTTGCCCCCGGGGCCAAGACGTTCGGCCGTTTTCTTGCGTTGTCTGAACTCCTTGAGGCCCGATTGGAACGGCGCGTCGATCTCGTCACTGTGGAGGCGCTCTCCCCATTTATCGGTCCGCGAATTCTCGCGGAAGCTCAGGATGTTCTTCGAGCCGCGTGACTACCTCCGTCACATCTTGGTCGAGGTAGACTATCTCATCGATCAGCAGGCGGGACTTAGTTACGAACGCTTCTCCATGGACGAAACGCTGCAGCGCGCTTTTGTTCGTAGCTTGACGATAATTGGTGAGGCAGCCAAGAAAGTCCCAAGGCCCTTCAGGGCTCAGCATCCAGAAGTCGAGTGGCGCGCCATGTCGGGAATGCGGGATCGACTTATTCACAACTATTTCGGAGTTGACTACGAACTTATCTGGGATGTGATCAAGAACCGCATACCAGAACTTCGCCGACAAGTCGCGTCTATCCTGGAGGCCTGGAAATGGCTTGCAGGAGTCGGATCTGGCCAGTCACGGCCCCGGCAGTGGAATGCTGACTGCAAGGTCGGCGCGTGCGCACGCCGTGGCCGCACCAGGCCAGCCCGCTGCTGAAGCCAGCCGTTAGACGGCACGGAGGTATTGACCATGCAACCGACTTCAATCTTCCCAAACTGTAGCGGGATGACTGTCTACAGCAGCGAGGAGATCAGCGCCGGGGGAGGCTATGCACCCAACTATCTTCCAGGCTTGGAGAAATACTGGGGCATGGTTGCAGCAAAGTTCTGCCTCGTTGTCTGCACCAACTGCGGACTGGCTCGCTTTTTTGTCAGCGACGAAGCAGTCAGCCGAATCCCAGAATCAGAACACTGGCGGAAAGTTTGAGTCCGTCTAACACTTGGTTGTCAGGGGGATCTCATGAATCCGAACAAAGCCATGTGGGAGAAGGGTGACTTTACCGAAATTGCCGCCTTGATGCGACGGTCGGGAGAAGCCGTTGCTGCGTCTCTCGGGATTACCTGGTCCGGGTCACGAAACCCGGCGGTCGTATCGTGATGGGCAACTGGATCCCCAACGACTCAACGTCATTCGTGTCGCAGTTGCTGGCGAATGCGCAGAACACGAGCACGGACCGGGGCACTTCGATACCGGCCACCGTCCTGCGAGTGACAGTTCGCCTTTGAGTTCACGCCTTCGCACCCCTCGCCGCCCGATCGCCCTGGTCGGCCTCATGGGGGCCGGCAAGACGTCCGTTGGTCGGCTGCTGGCCCGGCGACTCGATCGTGAGTTCATCGATATGGATGCCGAGCTTTCCAGGGAGGTGGGGATGAGCCTTGCGCGCAGCTTTGCGACGCTGGGGGAAGTCGACTTCCGACGCCGTGAGTCGAGGCTTCTCAAGAAGTTGTCCGCGCGGCGAGATGGTCCGGTGGTGGCCACCGGCGGCGGCGCGGTTCTGCAAGGATCGAATCAAGGCCTCCTGCGCACCCGATTCGATACGTACTGGCTTGATATCAGTGCGGCCGAAGCCTGGCGTCGGCTTGCCACCGCTCGCGGCCGGCCGCTCTTGCTTGCGGGGCCGGGTTCCACGCCGCTGGCACGACTCGTGCGCCTCGCACGTGCGCGGCGTACACTCTACGCCGCCAGTGGCCGACGCCTGCGGGCCACCGGTCGAACACCGGCCGAGCTGGCGGAGAGCGTTGCCGCCCGCGTGGGGCGTGTTGCCACCGATCAGGGGAAGTCCCGATGAAAATCTCCCGCCGCGGTCTTTACGCCTTGCGGGCGTTGCTGGTCCTCGCCGATCTGAAGCCGGGCGAGGTGGCCAAGATCGCGACGGTCTCGGCCGGGCAGGGGATACCCCAGAAGTTTTTGGAGTCGATCCTGGTTACGCTCAAGAATGCCCGGCTGGTCGAGAGTGTTCGCGGATCCATGGGGGGGTATCGTCTGAAGCGTCCGGCCAGCGAGATCATGCTGGGTGAAATTGTTCGGCTGCATGACGGCCCGCTGGCTCCGCTCGGTGATGCGGCGGAATTGCGGCGGCTGGCTGACGTCGATCCGACCCATCCGGGGCTGTTCAGCGTGATGCTCGATGTCCGGGATGCCGCCGCCCGAATCCTCGACGGCACCTCGCTGGCGACGCTCCGGGCCCGCAATCGAAAGCTCCTGGCGGCACGGTCAGTCCGCACAGGATCAGACCGCGATTGACCCTAAGGTCGCTATCTGCTAACTTTATTAAATACAGTATCTTGTAACGTTCACTTCAAGGAGTTTGGTGATGGGGATTCTCCGCGTCGTGGCCGGGCGTTGGCGGGGACGTCACTTAAGCTCCGGTCCCGGCCGGTCGAACATCGGGATTCGTCCGACGGCCGACCGGGTGAGGACATCAATGTTCGATCGCCTGATGCCGGTTCTGCCGGATGCCCGTGTCCTGGATCTTTGCGCCGGAACAGGCGCGCTTGGTATCGAGGCCTTGAGCCGGGGCGCGGCCCATGTCACCTTCGTGGAACGATCGCCGGTCGCCATCCGGCTGATTGAATCGAATCTGGGTCTCCTCGGTCTTCTGCGAACGGAGGAGGTGGCGGTGCGGCGGGAAGAAGTCCGTCACGCCATCGCTTCCCTGGGGCGGGCGAGGGAGTCATTCGATCTCATCCTGGCGGATCCGCCTTACGACGGTGGGCTCGCCAGGGAAATCGTTCAGGCACTCGACGAATCGTTGATCCTGGCGAGCGGCGGCTGGGTGGTCGTCGAGCATGATCGACGGAAGGGGATGCCCGGGGTGGCGGGGCGCCTGCAACAGTTGGACGAACGGATTTACGGCGACACGTGCCTGACTTATTACCGGGAGACACGCCATGAGGACGGCCCTATTTCCGGGGACCTTTGACCCGATCACCGAGGGGCATCTCGATATCATCCGTCGAGGGCTCAAGATATTCGATCGGGTCATCGTTGCCGTGGCGCGCGGTGTCCACAAGGAAACACTGTTTTCACTCGAGGAACGGAAGGAATTGGTTGAGGCGTCGTTGGCGGAAGCATCCCCGGCTGAGGCCGAGGGGGCCGGGCCCGACTGGGCCCGTGACAGCGTGTCGGTGGTCGAGTTCGACGGCCTCCTGGTTGACCTGGCCGACCGGATGTCGGTGGACGTCATCATTCGTGGCCTTCGATTCGTCTCCGATTTTGAGTACGAATTTCAACTGGCCCTGATGAACCGCCAGCTGAACCGACGGGTCGAGACGATGTTTCTCATGCCATCGGCGCGCTACTCGTTTCTCAATGCCAGCATTGTCCGGGAGGTGGCACGGCTCGGCGGTGACGTCTCCTCGCTCGTGCCGAAACCGGTGGCCGATCGCCTGAAAGAGCGCTATCACCCGGGACGCCCCTCTTGATGCCAATGCCGCTCCGACTCGCCTCGCGCCTCGATCCGATCCAGCAAAGCCTCACCCTCGCTCTCGATGATCGGGTGCGCCGTCTCAAGGCCTCCGGCCAGGTCATCATCAACCTGACCGTCGGTCAGCCCGATTTTGACACCCCGGTCTGGATCGGCGACGCGGCCCGCGCCGCGATCACCGCAGGCAAGACCCGCTACACCTCGCCGATCGGCACCCTCGAATTGCGGACCGCGGCGGCGGCCTGGTATCACCGGAAGACGGGGATCCCCTACAGCCCCGACGAGATTCTGGTCTCGTCCGGCTCGAAGCACGCGCTGCACAATGCGCTCCAGGCCCTGATCGAGCCGGGCGACGAGGTCATCGTTCCCGCGCCGTACTGGCCCTCCTATCCGGACCTGGTCCTGATGGCCGGCGGCGTGCCGGTTCACCCCGCGGGAACACTTGAGAGCCGCTGGAAACTGACACCGAATGTTCTACGTGCCGCCCTCACGAAAAAGACGCGGGCGATCATCATCAACTCGCCCAGCAATCCCAGCGGTGCCATCTATCAGCCCGCGGAGGCTGCGGAACTGGCGTCGATCCTGGCACGCGCGGACGTGACCGTCATCGCGGACGAAATTTACGATCGACTCGTCTATGACGGCGGAACGGCGGTGTCGTTTGCGGCGGTCCTGCCGGGGATGCGGGAGCGAACCATCGCCATCAATGGTGTCTCCAAGGCCTTTGCCATGACCGGCTGGCGGATCGGCTTTGCCGCCGGCCCGGCGGACATCATCGAGGGGATGGGTCGCTACCAGGCCCAGGCCACCGGAAATCCGTGCAGCATCTCCCAGGAAGCGGCCCTGGCCGCCATCACCGGGGACGGAACGGACCTGGAAATGATGCGCGCGGCTTACGAACTCCGCCGCAATGCCGTGGTTCACGCACTCCGTGCCGTGCCCGGAGTCGAACTCGCCTCGCCCGAGGGAGCGTTCTACATTTTCTTTCGCGTCTCGCAGGCACTGGGCCGGTCGATCGGCGGGGTGCGGTTCGACACGGTGGACGCCATGGCCGCCGAGTTGATCGAGCGGGGCGTGGCGCTGGTGCCGGGCACCGGGTTCGGTGCCCCCGACGCGATGCGGTTATCGTTCGCCGCATCCGACGCCGATCTGGAAGTTGGCACCGGGATCATTGCGCGCTTCTTCGACGAGCTGATGGGGGGCTGACACCATGCCGACATACGACTACGAATGCCAGAAATGCGGCCATCACTTCGAGAAGTTTCAGTCGATGTCCGATCCCGTGCTCAAGAGTTGCCCGAAGTGCAAAGGAAAAGTGAAACGGCTGATCGGCAGCGGCGCCGGCCTTCTCTTCAAGGGGGATGGGTTCTACATCACGGATTACCGATCGAAGAGTTACCAGGACAAGGCGAAGTCCGATGCAGCGGGGGCGAAGTCCGAGTCGTCCACCGGGGATTCCGGTGCCTCGTCCTCGGGAGACGCCGGAGGAGGGAAGTCCGATGGCAAAGGAGGAGGGAAGTCCGATGGCGAAGGAGGAGGCAAGTCCGATGGCGCCGGGGCGGGCAGGTCCTCTGACGCAGCGCCAGCCGCCGGCGGCAAGGGAGCCGACCCGGGCCGGAAGGGGGGCGGGGAAACGGCCGCTCAACCGAAATCAGGAGGCACCCGGGCGGGGCGGAAAGCCTCCGAGGGCACCCGGACCACCGGCGGAACTTCTTCTTCCGGGCGGTCAAAGAAAAACTCGAATTGACATCTCCATCACCGGCCTTCTAGCATTCCTCCTTGAACCCACCCGAGTTCCCCCCCGGCCGCGAAGGATCACATGTTCGTCGATGAAGCCACGATCAGCGTGACGGCCGGCAACGGCGGCGCCGGATGCATGTCATTCCGTCGAGAAAAATACGTGCCGAAGGGGGGTCCCGACGGCGGCGATGGCGGGCATGGCGGCGATATCATCTTTGAGGTCAACCCGCACCTGCGCACGCTCCTCGATTTTCGACACAAGCCCCAGTTCAAGGCCGAGCGAGGCCATCATGGCAAGGGCAAGAATTGCAGTGGCAAGTCGGGGCAGGACACGATCATTCCGGTCCCGAAGGGAACCGTTCTCCATGACGCCACTACGGGCGAGATCCTGGGCGATCTGACCGAGAGCGGCCAGCGCCTGATCGCCCTGAAGGGTGGCCGCGGTGGCCGCGGCAATCAGCATTTTGCCACTGCCACGCACCAGGCCCCTCGCGAGTGGGAGCCCGGCACCTACGGCGACAGCAAGCTGATCCGCCTTGAATTGAAACTGATCGCGGATGTCGGGCTGGTCGGATTTCCGAACGCTGGAAAATCGACGCTCCTCTCCGTGGTGTCCGCCGCACGGCCGCGCATCGCCGACTATCCGTTCACCACGCTGACGCCGAATCTCGGCATCGTGAAAGTCGGTGCTTCGGGGGATACGCGTTCCTTTGTGATGGCCGACCTGCCGGGCCTCATTGAAGGGGCCAGCCAGGGAAAGGGACTCGGCCACCAGTTCCTGCGCCACATCGAGCGGACCCGCCTCCTGCTGATCTTGATCGACGTCACCAGCGACGATCCGGCCGCGCAGGTGGAGGCGCTCCTTTCCGAACTCGGCAACTACTCCGAGGCCCTCCTTTCGAAGCCCCGGGTGGTCGCTTTCACAAAACTGGACCTGGTACCCGCCGGGACGCCGCTGCCAGTCCTCGGCGATTCGGACAAGGCTCTCATGGCCATTTCGGCCCAAACGGGTCAGGGGGTCGAGGCCCTCCTGTGGGAACTGGACCACCGTTTGGTCCGCATGGATCAGATGCTGGACTCAACCTCAAAGGTCGGCTTCGGCGCCGATAGGAGATGAGCGTGGACGATCGAATCGAATCGGGCCGGGCCATCGAGGCCCTCCGCCGCAAGAATCTCGAGGGGAAGCGGGCGTTCATCGAGGATCTGCGCCAGACGGATCCGAAGTCAATTTCGCTGCTGCTCGAAATCTTGTGCGATGAGTCATGGTTCCTCCGCGAACTGGCGCTGAAATCGCTCGTCGATATCGGTGAACCGGCGCGGTTGCCGCTCCGTGCCATCCTGAGTTCCGGCCTCTGGTACACCCGCGCCGCGGCCGTCCGCGCCCTTGGCCGAATGGGCGATGCGGTTTCGGCGCCGCACATCCTCGACATGCTGGAAGATTCGAATCGAACAGCCCGGGATGCCGGCCTCGAAGCCATGAGGTCGCTGGCGGCCGCCGGACAAACGGCCGCGCTCGGTCGGGCACTGGCCGCCATGGCGCCGGAGCTGCGCGGCGCGCGGCTGGCCCTCATCGAGCGGGTCGACCCGGATCTTGCTCGTGGGGTCGAGGCCTCCATGTCGGGTGCGCCCGACCCTCCGCCCCGGGTCGCGGAGGCGCCATCCAACGCCTCACGATTGCAGAGCGGCGAGCCGCCCCGTAATTCGGCGGCCCCTCCGCTCACCGAAACCGCCCCGGACTTGACCGGGTCGCCGGCTCAACCAAGACTCGGAATTCTCTCGCTCTTTGAGATTGCGCCCCCCGCATCCGCCGAACCCGCCCCCGGTGGTCCTCTGGTTAATCCCCCGCTGGAAGGTTCACATGTTGACGGAGGAATCCCGCCGGGCCGCAATTGAAGCGGCCCTTCGATCCACGTTTGATGATCCAGGACTTCGCCCCGGCCGGCTGATCGAGTCGCCGGTTTCCTGGCTGGCACGGCAGACCGATCGGCTGATGGCACTGGACGCGTTCGTGCTGCGTCCCGGTGACGCCGATTATCCGGAGATGCTTGTTGGGATCGAGGACGAGCCGGCGTGTCTTTTCGCCCGGGGACGGCGTCCGCTCCCGGGTCAGCCCCTGGTGGCCATCATCGGCTCGCGCCGGCCGACCGCGTCGGGTCTGCGCTTCGCACAGGAGACGGCCCGCCTGCTGGTCCGGCACGGGCTGGCCGTCGTCTCGGGCATGGCTCGTGGGATTGACGGCGAGGCTCATCGCGCCGCGCTCGAGGCGGCCGATGACCTCCTGCCATCAATTGGCGTACTCGCCACCGGCCTCGACGTCGTCTATCCGCCGGAGCACCGAGCGTTGCAGTCGGCGATGGCTGAGCGAGGACTTCTCCTGACCGAGTTTCCTCCCGGCTCGCCGCCGCTTCGGTATCATTTCCTGCGCCGGAATCGCCTCCTGTCAGGCCTCGCGACACTGGTCGTCGTCGTCGAGGCCCGGGCTCGAAGCGGCGCACTGGTGACGGTCGGTCATGCGCTCTCGCAGGGGCGCGACGTCGGCGCCGTGCCCGGAGATGTTTTCAGCGAGGCCAGCGTCGGTTCAAACCATCTGTTGACCGAGGGGGCCACACCCTTCACATCCCCCGGGGCCGTTCTCCAGCGACTGATCGACCAGGGCCACCGCGCCCTGCCCGGCTCCGGGAGGGATCTGGACCTCCCGACGTCCTCGGCCCGCCCGTTTCCTCCGGCATTCCGTCCGCTGGAAAGTCATTTTTCCTCCCGCCCGACGACACTCGAGGAACTGGCCGCGCTGACGAATCGACCGGTGGCTCGTCTGCTGGCGGAATTGCTCGAACTGGAGATGGCCGGTTGCGTGCGCCGCTGGCCAGGAGGATTCGTTCGAGCGTGAGGCGATTCGCGGCCGGTCAGAACCCGATCGCCCGCCCCTCGCTGTTGAGGCCAACCTTGATCGGGCCGAACTGGGTCTCGTAGCGCTTCAGGTTTTCCTCGAGCGCCAGGAGAAGTGCCTTGGCGTTGTAGGGGGTCATCACGATCCGCGCGTACACCTTGCTCTTCGGCACATTGGGAAGAACCCGCGCAAAGTCGATGACGACCTCGGATGGCGAGTGCTGGATGAAGGCCAGGTTGGCGTAGATTCCCTCCGACTCTTTTTCGGGAATCTCGATCTGAAAGTTTTGCCCCTGGGGCCGCGCGGCGGGCGGCTTCGGCTTTTCAAACTCGGTCATCTGGTCAATCCCCCGGATAGGCGCCCTGCGGCGCGGTGGATGGCTTTCAAAACGATTCGGGGCGCCGGCCGGCCGGCCCTCGCCTGAGGCAAGGCCCATGGCACCGGGGCGCGCCGGTTCGAAGGTCGATGAGGTTACCGCTCCAAGCCCGTGGGGTCAAATAATATCCAGCTCAAGGTTCAGCCGGTTTTTGCCGAAGATTCCGACATGTCCCGAACGCCTTCGCCCGATCACGACGCCTGGCTGATGGCCGGTGTTGAGGCCCACTATCTCGGGCGTTTCTCCCGGCTCAAAGACCTGGACGCGCTGGCCCGTGGCACGGCCGACCTGACGAAAGCTACCGGCTGCCTGGTGCTGCTCGCCGGACGAGCGGACGGTGGTCTACCGGTGGAAGGCGCGGCCGGCCTTGACGGTGTTTCGGACCGGACGCGGCTCCTGACAACCGTCCGCACCATGGCCCGTGCCGCGATGTCGGCCGGGGTACGGCGCGAGGCGGAGCCCGTCCTCGAGGAAGAAAGGGAAGTACTTCCGTTGATCCTGGTGGAACCGATCATGGCCAGGGGCCAGGCATTGGGAGTGCTGGCGATCTTCGGCGGTGGTTGCCGCGACGTCGAGGCCCGGCTGGCCCGTGCGGCGCGCCTGTCCGCACACCTGGTCACCGAGCGCCTCCTGCAACTGGAGGTTGACGACCTTCGCCGCCGCCTCCAGGTGCTCGAAAAGGAACGGTCGCGCCTGGCTCCGCAAGCGGAACTTGGCGCCAGGACCAGCGACCTGGCCACTACGTCGCTCCGCGCACTGGCCGACATGCTGGCCTTCGGCCGCCGCGTCGCGCGGGAGCTGACGGCCGGCGATCTGAATCGCGAATACCTGGAGGCCCTCGTTACCGAGGCCGAGCGCCTCGACCGGCTCTGGACGGAGCAGCGCGAACTGGCGTCCATGGGCAAGCATCATCTGGCCAACGAGGATCTGAGCGAGATCGTGCGCGACGTCGAAACGACTTTCAAGGCGGAGCTGGACAAGAAGAAGGCCCGTATCATCCGACGACTCACAAACGGGTTGCCTTCGATGCTCCTGGACGCCGCCCAGGTCAAACGGGTTCTGGCTGAAATACTTGGAGGCCTCCTCGAAACGCTTCCGACCGGGGGGCGCGTGAAGATCGAAACGCGGCGGGGGGGTGACCAGGTTCAGGTGCTCCTCGGGGCCGATGGCCCGCGGCGCCCGGGGGATTCGCTTGATCGCCTGTTCGCCGCATTCACCCCGGCGGCTCACCCGGCGGACGGACCGATCACGAGCCTCGTGCGCCAGATCGTCCGGGAGCATGGCGGGGAAATCGGTGTCCGCGCCGACGTCGATTGGCCGGCGCTCTACGTCATCAGCTTTCCAATCCGGACCAACCAGGACCGCCGCCGCCCGACCACCGATCGCCGCCATCCCCGCGATCGCCGGGCCGCCTGAGCGCCCCACGCATCCCACGTTGACGCTGCAAGCGCGTGGCTGGTAACCTCCCGCACGCTTTTGACCATGACCTTGGCGCGACCCTAGCTCAGTCGGTAGAGCACCAGACTGAAAATCTGGGTGTCCGCGGTTCGATTCCGCGGGGTCGCACCATTTTCACGGCTCGGAGGCTGAACGCGGTCCGACCAGCCGCGGGAGTTCGATCCGGATGCTGGTGTAGCTCAGCTGGTAGAGCAACGCACTCGTAATGCGTAGGTCAGCGGTTCGATTCCGCTCACCAGCTCCAATTTCCCCCTGGCCCTTCGTTCGACGGTCGCCCTCGATGCGGGCGGTCGATTCTCCCCCCCGCGGGCCAAACCCGCCGCAGGTGATCCCGTCGTGTCCCAATTGATGATCAGCGTCTCGGGTATCCGTGGGATCGTGGGCGAGAGCCTGACGCCCGTGGTCGTCGCGGACTATGCGGCGAAATTCGCCACCTGGCTCCCACCCGGCCCCATCGTCTTCGGTCGCGATTCGCGCCCATCCGGCCCGGCCTTGAGGCATGCCATCCTCGGCGCCCTGACCGGCGTTGGCCGCGAGGTCATTGAACTCGGCATCGTCCCGACGCCGACGGTGCAGGTTGAAGTGGAAAGCCGGCATGCCGCCGGTGGCATCGCGCTGACAGCCAGCCATAATCCGATCGAATGGAACGCCCTCAAGCTCATCGGCGGTGACGGGAGATTTCTCTCCCCGGCTGCCGGCCGCCGGTTTCTCGATGCCGCCGCCGGCATGACACCCGACTGGAAACGATGGGATGAGCTTGGTCAGGTCACGACCGCCCTGGATCCGTTGGCGCGTCATCTCGAGTTGATCCTGGGACTTGATTTTCTGGACCTGGCGGCCATTCGTGCGAAACGATTTCACGTCGTCCTCGAAGCGGTTCACGGCGCCGGGGGGGCCATGGGCCGGAGGCTCCTTTCTGCACTTGGCTGCCGGTTTGACATTCTTTTCGAGGAACCGACCGGCTATTTTCCCCGCGTGGCGGAACCGCTGGCGGAGAATCTCGGTATCCTCTGCGCTCATGTCGCAGGGCCCGCAGGCGGCGGGGAAGCCTATGACGTGGGATTTGCGTTCGACCCGGATGTCGATCGGCTCTCCCTGGTCGACGAAACCGGCCGGGCGCTCGGGGAGGAATTCACGCTGGCCCTGGCCGCCCGATTCGTTCTCGAGCGGCAACCGGGTCCGGCCGTCACGAATCTTTCGACATCGGCGATGATCGATGCCGTTGCGGACCGTCTCGGGCGGAAGGTCCTTCGCACGCCCGTCGGCGAAGCCAACGTGGTTCTGGAGATGGCGGCCTCCGGGGCCGCGATCGGCGGCGAGGGGAACGGCGGGGTCATCCTGCCGGCGGTCCATCTCGGTCGCGACGCTCCAGTCGGCGTGGCGCTTATCCTCGGCCTCCTGGCGGCCACGGGAAAGAAGCTCTCAGAACTAGCCGCCGAAATGCCGATAATGGCCATGGTCAAAGCCAGGCGGGAGTTGACCACCTCGCCCGATCTCTCACTCCTTGTTGCACCGCTCACGGCCGCCCTGCCGGGTGGTATCCTCGACGAGCGGGACGGCCTCAAGGTAGCCCGCCCCGGGGAGTGGATTCATGTCCGCAAATCCGGCACCGAACCGATTGTCAGGGTCATCGCCGAGGCCGGGACTTTGGCCCGGGCCAATGAATTGAAAGATCTGGTACTGGACGCGTTGGACTGAGCGTCCCGGGGGCTCCTCGCCCCCACACCCGGGAGGTACGGAAGGGCATGTGTGGAATCGTCGGCTATGTCGGCCCGCGTGATTGCGTGGACCTGCTCATCGAGGGGCTGAAAAGGCTCGAGTACCGCGGTTACGACTCGGCCGGCATCGCCATCCAGAACGGCAAGGGCCTCGAAGTCATCAAGGCGGCCGGCAAGATCAAGAACCTCGAGGAGCGGCTCGCCGTCGCCCATCCGACCGGCACCTCGGGGATTGCCCACACCCGCTGGGCCACGCATGGCGAGCCCAACGATACCAACGCCCATCCTCATCTCAGCCAGAACGGGCGGATCGCGGTGGCCCATAACGGCATCATCGAGAACCACGCCGCGCTTCGCGCGAGCCTCGTGTTGAAGGGATACCAGTTCACCACCGAGACCGACACCGAGGTGCTGGCTCACCTGATCGAGGAGTACTACGACGGCAATCTCGAGCAGGCGGTCATACGTTCGCTGCAGCACGTGGACGGCACCTATGGTCTTGCTGTCATCTGCGCGGACGAGCCGGGCAAGGTTGTCGGTGCCCGCAAGGGGAGTCCGCTCGTGATCGGCCTCGGCCAGGGGGAATATTTCATCGCCTCCGATGTCTCGGCAATCCTCCGGCACACCAAGCAGGTTGTCTATCTCGATGACGGCGAAATGGCGGTGATCACACCGGCCGCCTACCGCACCATGACCATCGACAACCAGCCGGTTGACAAGACCGTCTCGCAGATCGAGTGGGAGCTGGCGCAGATCGAAAAAGGTGGCTACGACCACTTCATGCTCAAGGAAATTTTCGAGCAGCCGGAGTCGGTTCGAAACGCCTTTCGCGGGCGGTTGCTGATGGAGACCGGCACGGGGCATCTCGGCGGCCTGAACATGGAGAGGAATGCGCTCCGGCTGATCGATCGCATCATCATCATCGGGTGCGGCACCTCGTGGCACGCGGGGCTCATCGGCGAATACATGATCGAGGAGTACGCGCAAATTCCGGTCGAGGTGGAATACGCCAGCGAGTTCCGCTACCGAAACCCGGTGGTCAAGCCGGGCACGGTGGTTTTCGTCATCAGCCAGTCGGGTGAAACCATCGACACACTCGAGGCGATGCGGGAGGCCCAGCGCAAGGGTGCGCCGGCCATCGGCATCGTGAACGTGGTCGGATCGACCATCGCCCGCGAGTCGGATGGCGGAACCTACATTCACGCCGGCCCCGAAATCGGTGTGGCATCAACCAAGGCCTTCACTTCCCAGGTGACCGCGCTCGCGGTGCTGACGTTGATCCTTGGCCGCCTGCGCGGCATGAGCCTCGAGCAGGGGCGGCAGGTGGTCACCGAGCTGACGGCGATTCCCGACAAGATCAAGAAAATCCTGGAAACAAACGATGCCATCCGCGAGATCGCCCGGCAGCTGGTTCAGCACGACAACTTTCTTTACCTCGGACGCGGCTACAATTTTCCGGTGGCGCTCGAGGGGGCGTTGAAGCTGAAGGAGATCAGCTACATCCATGCCGAGGGATATCCCGCTGCCGAGATGAAGCACGGCCCCATCGCCCTGATCGACGAGAACATGCCGGTGGTGTTCATCTGCACCCGCGATGCGGCCTACGAGAAGATCATGAACAACATGGAGGAGGTCCGGGCGCGCAAGGGGAAGATCATCGCCGTGGCCACCGAGGGGGATGAAGACGTGCGAAAGAAGGCGCACCACGTCATCTATGTCCCCGAGACAATCCAGATGCTGACTCCGCTCCTGTCGGCAATCCCGCTGCAATTGCTGGCGTATCACATCGCGGTCCTGCGCGGCGAGCATGTTGACCAGCCGCGAAACCTGGCCAAGAGCGTCACGGTCGAGTAGGCCGGTCGACGACTCACGTGCCTCTCGGAGACCCCATGCGCAAGATGATTCAGACGGACGAGGCCCCGAAAGCGATCGGACCTTACTCGCAGGCGATCGAGTACTCGGTGTCGGGACCGATTCGGATGATTTATTCGTCCGGGCAGGTGGCCATTGACCCGGCCATTGGAAAATTGATCCAGGGCGACGTCGCCGTCCAGACCACCCGGGTATTCCAGAACCTCGTCGCCGTCCTCGCTGCGCGGGGGTTTCATCTGACGGACGTCGTCAAGGCCACCGTCTATCTGACCGACATGGCCCATTTCGCCGCCATGAACGAGGTCTACGCCACCCACTTC
>Ga0163152_10001801_pt1 | contig 32752 bp, 29 predicted proteins | sample OliLakLV19MP8IB2_FD_148635 | JGI IMG/M metagenome (GOLD analysis project Ga0163152, IMG submission 148635) | Freshwater microbial mat bacterial communities from Lake Vanda, McMurdo Dry Valleys, Antarctica - Oligotrophic Lake LV.19.MP8.IB-2 | ecosystem: Environmental > Aquatic > Freshwater >...
CTCTCTGTGGACACCGAAGGTGAGGCGCTCGTTCTCTCCTACGCAAACGGCTTCGCTGACAAAGCCGAGCGTCGCATCGTGAGCACGGACACGGGCCGCCAGGTCACGCTCGGCGCGTCGAGCGCGAAAGTGGAAGATTCCTTTGGCAGCCTCTGGCAGGGCAACATCACACGCCAGTCGTGGACGTTCACGGTCGAGAACGATTCGCTCACGGTTGTGCATGCGCACCAAGCATGGTCGCCCTTCTTCGGCGGCAAGAAATTCGCCATCAGCTGCACGCTCGCCTCGTCCGAAGCGAACTGAGCTGAGACTTCGCACCCTACGTCTCACTCCGTTTGGGCCTGGCAGTCGATCTTTCCGCTAGATCGCACAGTCCCGCAGGAGCACGGCGCGCACCGGTGAGGCATCGAGGCCCTCGAGTTTCAGCGGCGCGGCGCACAAAAAATACACTCCCTCCGGGACGTGTGACAAGACCAGTCCTTCCAGAATGGCGAGGTCGGCCCGTGCGATGGCCGAGTGGGATTCGAGGACCTTGGAGTCCTCGGGGTCTACCGAGGGTGTGTCGATGCCCACGAGAACGGCGCCGTGCGAGGCCACATACTCCACGAGCGCCGGTTCGAGGGAGCAGAAGTCGGCATTCCATTTGTCGGGATCGGGAAACGACCCGGTGAAAAAAAGAATGCGCGGCGCAGCGGGTTTCCAGTCCAGTGGCAGATGCGCGCGACCCACGCGCATTCCACGAGAAACTTCAGCTCTCACCACTTCACAAGCACCAAAGTAACGTGACAGATCAGCGTCCGCGATGTCGCAGCCTGTGCGCTCATAGTGCGACGGTGCGTCAGCGTGCGCGCCAATGTGCACGGTCGAGCGGATGGATGAGAGTTTGAGATTGTGGCCTTTGGCAAAATCCAGCTGCACGTCCTGCGAAAATGCGACGTCGCCCGGAAACACGCCCGTGCGTGCGCTCACGCGCGGAGAGATGTCGAGGATCACGGTGGCTCCTTACTCGTGCAATCGAGGTGCCCTTGGCGAACCGAGCGGGCGCGCCTAAGATGCCGCGCTTGCGACACTCCTGTCCACCTTCGCCACGAGGTGCGCTTTTATGGCCCACACGTTCGATGTTTTTTTCTCCATCTGCCAGGTAGAAATGGACGGCACGCTGCCGTCTGAGGCCACACTGTTTCGAAATTTTTTCTCGCAGGTGGAGGCAGCCGATGCGCTCGGCTACGGCACTGCATGGCTGGCCGAGAGCCACCTGTCGTGCGAGGTGCAGAAGCTCGGGCCCGACCCGGTGATACCGCAGTTCAAAGGTGAGATTGGGTTGAACACCGACGTGCTCCTGATGGCGCAAAAGGTGTTCGCAAAAACAAAGCGCATCGAGGTGGGCTCGGCCATCCGCAGCATTCTCGTCAATGGCGGCCCGGTGGCACACGCCGAGGCGGTGAAGAGTTTCTTGTCGTTGCATGGACTCGACGAACGTGAGGAACGCAAGCTCCACCTGGGTTTCGCAGCAGGACGCTTCAAGTTCTCCAGCGAGCCGTATGGAATCGTTCCGCGCAGCGCCTGGGAGAAAAAAGCATGGCCGGTGGTGAAAGGAAAAATCTTCCTCGAAGCAGCCGAAGTTTTTCTGCGTTTCCTTAAGGGCGATATCTTTTCTTCTGAGGATGTCACTCCTCAGTGGCTGGATCGGAGTGATTTCCGCGACGCTGTTTCCTACGAGGAAACCTTGGCGACAGCGCGCGCGGCAGGGGCCGAAACCCAAAGATCCACGAAGGATGTGGGCACTGAATGCATACGGTTGCCGTCTCGTTGGGTGTTCCCTCGCATCGGTGTTATCCCGCGTGAAGCGCCCATGCATCTGTTGCGTCTGCTGGTGGGCAGCCACGACGCGAGCGCGCAGGAACTGGTGAACCGCTACCACCCGTGCGGCGTCTTCAACCTTTCCATTACGCCCGGCGCGGAAATCGAGCGCACGCACGAACGCATGAAATTGCATTACAACACCACAGGCGGCGAGTGGCATCGCGGACTCATGCCTCGCACCGTCCTGGTTTTCCTGGACGAAACCCCTGGGCTTGCCCCCGAGAAACAGCGTGCACGGGCGCAGGAAAAGGCCAGCCATGCGCTGCGCGCCTACTGGGCTGCGCTCGAGGGCACGCTCGACGAGTCGCGCATACGCGGGGCCGTGGACAACGCGCTCGTGGGCAACGCCCAGGACGTGGCCATTCAGATCCGCGAACGTTTTCATCCCCACGACCGGCTCATGCTGTGGTTCGATTTCTTCAATCATGACAACGCCGCCATCGTGCGGAGCATGGAAGCGTTCCAGAAAGAGGTTGTTCCGCGCCTGGAACGGCTTATGGGAGGTGGCGCATGAACAATATTCCAGAAAACGATCTTTTTTCCCTCGCAGGAAAGACGGCGCTCGTGTGTGGCGCATCGCGCGGCATTGGTGCGGCCACAGCACAGATGCTGGCATCTCGTGGGGCCCGCATCGTCCTTCTCGCTCGCGACGAATCAAAACTTGCCGCAGTTGCTTCTGCGCTGCCGCTCGCTTTGACAAGCGTCGAAGGTGCGCAACGCCCACACATATTCCTCCCGTGCGATCTGTCCGACCGCGTTGATCTCCGTGCAAAAATCACAGCACTTCTCGCACGCACCGGTCCGATTCACGTACTCGTGAACAACAGCGGTGGGCCAAAGGCAGCGCCGGTGCTGGCGGCTGAGGACGACGACTTCGTGCAGGCACTGTCGCAACATGTTCTTGCGGCGCAAACGCTCGTGAAGCTCCTGGCGCCGGGCATGAAGGAAAGCGGTTACGGGCGCATCGTGAATATTATCTCCACCTCGGTGCGCGTGCCGATTGCCGGACTCGGAGTGAGCAACACCGTGCGCGCGGCAATGGCAGGTTGGGCAAAGACGCTTGCGGGCGAAGTGGGACCACACGGCATCACCGTGAACAACGTGCTCCCCGGATACACACTCACGGAGCGCCTAGATGCTTTGCTGTCCTCCGCCGCGCAGCGCACGGGAAAGAGCACGGCCGATATCGAACTCGAATGGAAAAAGCAGGTCCCGCTCGGTCGCTTCGCATGCGCCGATGAAATCGCGGCAGCTGTGTGTTACTTTGCGAGCCCCGCGGGGGCTTACACCACGGGCCAGAGTCTTGCGGTGGATGGCGGACGCATAGGAGCTATTTGAAAGCACCCGCCTCAAGGAGCCGATTTTCCAGAGCGCATGTAAAGCGCGTTGTCATTGAGGCCATTGGAAAAGAGTTGGATACCGGCCGATGTCTTCTGCGAGAGAACGGTGCGCACGGAGGCGGGAATATCAGCCGCGGCGGCGCGAGACTCTGGTGTGTCTGGCACGGTGAATCCGCCTGTCTCGTTGGGCAGGAACACCGACATCTTTCCATCGGGCAAACTGCGCGTCCAATAGCGAGGTGTTACGAAGTTGTACACTTCTCCTGAACGCAACAGCACCTGTCCGGGAAAGTCGGGGTCGACGAGGCTGTGGCAAAACGGCGTTGCGGGCACAGCCTTCATGCCGGTGAGATCGAATATGGTGCACGGAATGTCGGTGTGTTGGGCGATCCGTGCGGCAAGCTTTGGATGGAAAGTGAGAGCCGGAGAGTAGAGCAGAATGGGAACACGGTTGAAGCCGAGATCGTTCTGGTACGACTCACGGGTTGACGTGGATGTGTGATCACCGGTGAGGATGAAGAGCGTGCGCGCGAACCATGGCCGCGTGCGGGCCGCAGCAAAAAATTCACGCAGGGAGTCGTCAGCGTAACGGATCACCTTGTGCATCGGAACAGTGGCGCCCTCGCTGTAGGCATCTTCCTTCCCTTTGGGCAACGTGTAGGGATTGTGCGAGGAGAGTGTGAAGACAGAACCGAGAAAGGGTTCGCTCAGAACATCGAGCTGCGCCACCGACTCCTGCAGGAATGGACCATCGAAGATCCCCCAGGTTCCATCGTAATCTTTTGACCTCTTGTCGGAGGGATACTCGCTCATTCCGAAGTAACGGGCGAAACCCGTGAGCCGTGCGAAAATATCGAAATACATGCTGCCGTTCTTGCCGCCATGCAGGAAAAGCGTCGAGTAACCCGCGTCGCGCAGGGTGCGCGGCACGGCCGCGATGGTGTTTCCTTTGTAGGCACTCGTGACGTACGGTTCATCCATCAGCTCGGGGATTCCGGCAAAGACGCTCCAGGGCGCGTCGATGCTGCGCCTGCCGTTGGAAAAACCATTCGTGAAAAGCAGACCATCCTGCGCGAGGTTGTCGAGAAAAGGTGTGTGGCCAGGCCAGGGGTTCCCACTGCCCATGTACTCTCGACCCAGGCTTTCAACCAGAATCACCACGACGTTGAGCGGCGCAGGTGTTCCCTTGAGGGTGTATGCAGCCTCCTGAGAAGGAATCAGACGAGACGCTGTTCCAATGTCTTCGTCCGGTGCGAGCCAGACATCATGCGCTTCAGAGAGCGTCGGAAAATACGCCACAGAGTTCACACCGGCTTTGCTGCTGCCCTTTATCACCACCAGTGCGGAATTCAGCGACAGCAGATTGAGAACAGGTGACTCAAAAAGATAGGCGTGCGTGGTGGTGAGGGGTTTGCGCTGCAGGCCGCCGCGGATTCCGATGCCTGCGCAAGCGCTGCACCCGAGGAAAAAAAGCGCTTCGCGCGGCCATGAGAATTTCGATCTCGTTTCTTTGTGAAGCAAAGCTTCGACGCTGAACGCGACGACCACGTACACGGCTGATGCCAGAATGCAGAACACGAAGTAGGACCAGTACTGCCCGGCAAGCTGCGCGGCCTGATCAAGCGCGTCGCCCTTGAACGCGAGCAGCTCACGTCCTGATCGTTTTCCTGTGAAACGCGAGTACTCGGCGTCCAAAACGTTGATCCAGAAGAACGGAATGTTGATCACAAGGAAACAACCGAGGCGCGCGACGGAGAGCAGACGCCTGCGCGGCAGCGGCAGAATCAGCAGCAAGAGAAGGGGACTGTTGAGCATGAGCGCGGACGCGAGGTCAAACCGTGTGCCGTGTGTGATGGCAAGCGCCAGGTCTTTTGTGGGCTGCCGAAAAAGGATGGCATGGTTTGCGTACACGAAGATCGCACGTGCAAGCTGTCCGCTGATGAGTAAAAATCCGAACACCAGAACAAGTGCGGCTGCGCGTCGGGAGAGTGATGGAACGTTCATGCGCGTGCTTCACGCAGGTCGCGGACACCACGAACGAGAAGCGAAGCGCCCCACTTCAGGATGACGATGCCCCCAAGAACCCCCACAGCCGGATCAAGCTGTGCGAATCCGAAAAAGACGGCACCACACAGCGCGAATATGGCAAGGACGCTCATGAGCGCGTCGGAGGCGATGTGGAGATAAATGCCGTGCTCGGCAACATTGTTTCTGTCGTGGCTGTCTCGCAACGCAAGGCTGCCCGCGAGGTTCACCGCGAGCCCGATGCAGGCCACCAAAAGAGCCACCGAAAAATCTCCGGAGTGCGGATGAAAGAAATCGTGGACAGCGTCGTAGACCGTGAAAGCGCCCACCACCACAAGCAGGGCCGCATTGAACACACCAATCTTGCGTTCCCTCGCGACAAGCTTCGCAAGGCCGCTCTGCGCCACCTGCGCATCAACTGCTGCCGCCGACACCGATTCCAGTGCGGCATGTGTGACGCGCTTTTGTGCGCGATAAAGATGGCGCATCACAAAGTACGAGAGTGCGAGTGCCACGGTGTGTCCCAGCATGTGCCAACCATCCGCAGCCAGCGACACAGACCCGCTCGCAAGCCCCACTCCCACTTCAGCGACCATGGTGAAGCCGTTGAGAACAAGCACCCAGCCGAGTGCGCGAACGGTGCTCTGCTTTCGGGCCAGCTCAGATTCGCTGCAAGTAAACGCGCTTGCCGATTCCGGCGACGAAGCCGCGGCAACCGCTTCAGCGGAGGCGGCACTCGCAGCCGGGTGACACTCGCACGCATTTGGCGCTGCACTCTGGATGGGGCCTGTGTTCATTCCCGCGCGGAGACGCTTAGTCACAAAGTGCCTCAGTGAAAATAGCCAGACGAAAAGAGACTGCGAGCGTTCGGATGAATCGCACGCCATTTCTTCTTGCAGTCTAGCCGCCCCACCGCACGGTCACAACTCAGACGGACGCATCAGCTGATGGGCTGCCGGAAATGGAGTCCGAGGTGTGCCGAGAATGAGCGCCCACCCAGTCGTTCTCAGGCACACTCTCCGCAGAAGCGTGGTCAGGCGAAAAATCATCTCCTTGACTCTCGTCGTGACCTGCCTGTGTGGTGGCCTCACGCATATCGTCAGTGTGATTGACGATTGAAACGGAGGTGGCCAAAGAGGCATCACTAGAAGCAGACGCCGATTCCAGCATTGCGGAAGCCTCCTCATGGCTGCCCCAAACTGTTTCGGTGTTCTCGCCCGACGCGCCTTTGCGCTTGCGTTCGGATTTTTCCTTGTCGGCTTTTTCCTTGCGACTGCGCGCAGATGCACTCGCGACGGCGGCAGAGGCTGAGGACAGGGTCTGCGCCGCCGTCGGCGATCCCACTGCTAAGACCAGTGAGGGACCACGCACACTCTGCGTCAATATCCCGCGGATGCGATCGGCTTCGACCTGAAGGCGCTGCACGTCCTCCTCGACTTCGTGCAGTCGCTCTTCAAGCTTTGGACAGATCTCGCCCCGGAGAAATTCAAGTGCTTCACTATTCTCCTCAAATCGGCCCGTGCCCACGAGACGCGAGGCGGCTTCCTCAGTGGAGATTTCAGCCTGCGTGAATTTCGCCACCACGCGGTTCACAAGGCGCTCAAGGGCATCGGCAGGAAGCGTGTCTTCTGTTTCGTTGACGTCTGTCATGAGCGAACTCCTGTTGGCTTGCGGACCCAGGTCCGCGAAATAGTGCTTGAGGTTCAAACGGCGAACCACCAGACAAATGTCTTACACCATACATCGCCCAACCCATGCCGGAAAACAAGTGCCGCAAGTGATGTTACTTTATTCAATTGCCCTGTCGGCCTCTTCCGCAGTGCGCGCATGATCGCGCACTCATGTAATGATGCATGAGATCATTGCCGCACATCTCTCTCATTCGGTTGACAATGAGGAAGTCGCTCCTAGAATAGCGTGCGGATGCCTGTAGAGGATACACAAATGCATCTCTCGTTATTATGGCCGAAGGCCTGCGTTTCGCTTGTCACTTTCACTTGTCTTGTCGCGTGCTCGAACGCGACCCCACTCACCGCGGAGAGGACTCCTTCCAAAAGCTCCACATTTGCAAACGAAGACGACGCTGTACCTGATCCATCCGTTACCTTGGGGACCCTATCGGAAATGGGGCTCAAGCTTCCTCCCGAACCAGGGAGCGAGAATGCGACCAAGCAGACCACCGCAGCCTCAATCGATGGTGGACCGAATGCTCTCGAATGGTCTGCTCTCGGCTCGCCACTGGCACGGTGGTTTTGCCCAATACCGAGCGCAAACATCCGGCTGGACCTAGCTCCTGGCGACCATTCCGCGCGCAATAGTTATTGGATGTCTTGGCTCGCGATGCAGGGCTATATTGGCAAAGGCGCGTTCCCGCTCCTGTGGAGAACGGGGTTTGCATGGACACATGAGATCTTCGACAGAAGCACTTCCTTGCTTGGTTTTGTTGCGTCGACACCCGATTTCACGGTCGTATCGTTTGCCGGCTCTGGCAGTCTCAAGGATTGGATCTACGACCTCTCGTTCGCCCAGCGCGAAGACAACCGGCACGGACTGCCCGGCCGCTTCCACTCAGGGTTCTACGATTCAATGGAAGGAAAATGGAACTCCCTTTCCCGCGAAGTGAAATGGCAGTCACAAGGTAACAAACCGGTCTTTGTTGTCGGCCACTCGCTCGGCGGCGCTCTTGCCGTCCTTGCGGCCGCTCGCCTTTCGCGTGAGGGTCACAACGTTGCCGGGGTGTACGCATTTGCTGCACCGCGCGTAGGCAATCGTACTTTCGCCAAGGATTATGAAGCTCGCCTTGGATCGCGCACGTGGCGCTTCGAGAACAATGAGGACCTCATTCCTCATCTCGCACCAGCCGCCCTGGGCGCGCGCGAGTTCTCGCGGCTCGTGCCTGACATCATGCGCGCGTTCCTTTACGAGTCGTTCTCGAAGGACGATTACACCCATGTTGGCAAGATCATGCAGTTCGATGCCGACGGCGGCCTCTCGGGCCCCTACCCTGAAAACCTTTCAATCGAACGCGCGTTCTGGACCAACATTTACAAGCGCTCCGATGGCAAGAATCTGCTGCAGAAAATCCTGTTGAATTGGCGCATCGCAGGCGACCACATCCCTTCTGTAAACTTCTGTTACCAAAAGCCGCCGGCCTGAGGGATCGCGGACACAGACACAGGGCTTATGACGCGCCTCCCACGGTTGAACCCGCGCCCTGTCCGGCGTGCGCGATCACTTTGAGCTCGACGGCGATGGGAGTTGGCAGTCCCGTGACGCCCACGGTGGTGCGTGTGGGGCCGGTTTCCGCACGAAAATATTCAGCATACACGGCGTTGAAAGCCTTGAAATCCGCTTTGATGTCCGTGAGAAACACCTGCACGTCGACAATGTGCGCCAGGTCAAGCCCGGCTTCCTGCAAAATGGCGCTTATATTTTCGAGGCAGGAACGAGTCTGTACGGCCACGTCGTGGCTTGTCACTTGGCCGTCGGCACCCAAAGTGACGCCCGGAATTTCGCTCGTTCCACGGCGGCGCGGTCCGATGCCCGAAACAAACAGAAAGTCACCTACGCGGCGCGCGTGTGGATAAGGCCCAACGGCTTCTGGGGCCACCTTGCTGTGCACATTGTTCTGGTAGGATCCGTTCATCTGGATTTTGACCTCGCACGGGCGCATTCAGTTCACGATTGCGCAAACAACAAATAGTCTGGCTGTTACCATTTCATCGCGACGGTTTTTGTCTCAGTGTAAAACTCGAGCGAATGACGCCCTCCCTCGCGTCCGAGTCCAGAGGCTTTTGCGCCACCGAACGGAACACGCAAGTCACGCATGAGCCACGCGTTCACCCAGACCGTACCGACGTCGAGTGCCTCTGCCACACGGTGCGCGCGCGCGGCGTCTCGAGTCCACACGCTTGCGCTGAGCCCGTATTCCACATCGTTCGCAAGCATCACCGCTTCCGCTTCATCACCAAAGGGTGTCACCGTGACCACCGGTCCAAAAATCTCTTCCTTTTGAACTCGTGAATCGGCGCGCACGCCCGTCAGGATGGTTGGCTCATAAAACGCACCGCGCGCGAACGGCGCCGAAAGCGTGGGCCTTTTGCCACCGCTTTCCACTCGTGCACCTTCGCTTCGTGCGATATCCACATAGGACTCCACTTTGTCGCGGTGCTCCGAATGGATGAGCGCGCCCACTGTTGTTCTTTCATCCTCGGGATCTCCCACAACAAGCTTTGCGGTTTCCGCTCGCAACGCGGTCAGAAAAGATTCAAACACTGAGCGTTCCACATAAATCCGTGAACCGCACAGACAGATTTCACCTTGGTTCAGAAACGACGAACGAACACTTGTCCTTGCTGCGAGCGCAAGGTCGGCATCCGCAAAAATAACATTCGCATTCTTGCCGCCAAGCTCCAGGGAGACCTTCTTGAACTGAGGCGCCACGGCAGTCGCGAGGCCTGCCCCGGTCTTTGTTCCGCCCGTAAACGATATGAGAGGAACACGGGGATGGGTCACCAGCGCGCCACCGGCGGCTGGACCGCTGCCGAAAACCATGTTGCACACACCCGGCGGCAGGCCCGTCTCCGCAAAAATTTCGGCCAGCATGTAGGCCGTGGAACTGGTGAACTCAGATGGCTTGCACACCGCTGTGTTGCCCGTGGCAAGCGCGGGCGCGATCTTCCAACTGAGAAGATAGAGAGGCAGGTTCCACGGCGTGATGAGCCCGCACACGCCGAGTGGCTTGCGAGCCGTGTAATTGAAAAGGCCACCGTCGCCGTGAAACGCGTCGTCGCTTTCGTGCAGGATGGCGCCCGCGAAGAAACGGAAATTGGCCGCCGCGCGCGGAATGTCCATCGACAGGGACAGCGAAACGGGTTTGCCCTGGTCGCGTGTTTCTGCAAGGGCCAGTCCGTGCTTCTTTTTCTCGATCGCATCGGCTATCGCGTAGAGCGTCTTCGCACGGGCCTCGCGCCCGGATGCTTTCCACGCAGGAAAGGCAGCCCGTGCGGATTCAACCGCAAGGTCGACGTCAGATACGCCGGAATCCGGCAGCGCGCCAATGACTTCACCCGTGGCTGGATTCACGTTGTCGATCCGCGCACCACCGCGCGCGTCGCAGAATTCTCCGCCAATGAAGTTGCGCAGGATGCCCCGCTTGACCGGGTGAGTGGTGTTCGTCATGGACGCATGCCTTTCGCGATTGACCCATGGCCTGGGGGACTGTTACAGGAAACTTAATCTCTCCAACCAACGGAAGCAACCGATGGATGCCACCGCCCGAAACCACGCGCGTGAGCACGCGCAGGTCCTTGTCCCAGGCCAAGAAAAGTTTCCGGTTTCGCCACTGGGCACCGTCGAGGAAGGCATTCCTTCGGGCCGCGATGTGGAATGGGAACCGCTCGTGGATTACCGCCGCGCAGGCGTGAGTGAGACCACGATCCATGGTGCCGTCGCGTGGGCCACGCCTTCGGGCGAGGTGCACTCGTTCGGTGGAAATGTGCTCTGTTACGGCCGCAGCATGATGAAGCCATTTATGGTGAAGCCGCTTGCCGCCGCACTTGCACCGATCACCACGTCCGAGCAGCGCGCCATCGTTGTGTCCTCGCACAACGGAACGGCTCAGCACGTGCAAGTCGCGCAGTCCCTTCTCGAAGAAAATGAGTGGGGACTCATGCAGACACCCCTTGATGTTCCCCTTGTGCAATTTGGTCGCCAGGTGCGCAGGCCGCGCCGCTGGTACCACTGCTGCTCCGGGGAACACGCTGGCATCCTCAAAGCCTGTCGTGCCCTGGGATGGCCACGCACCGGTTACCTTCTTCCCACGCATCCTTTTTTTGCCGCGTACCTTGGCGAACTCAAACGCCATCTCGGCGCCGACTGGGAACCCAAACGCGTGGCACGCGATGGCTGCGGACTCCCCACGGTGAGCAATACGGTGGGTGAGCTCGCCCGGCTATGCGCGGGTCTCGCACGCACGCGCGATGAGGATTGGATCTGGACTGCGATGACGACGCACCCTGATCTCGTGGGCGGATTCGGACGCCTTGATTCCACCATCATCAAATGCTGCGAAGGCCGAGTGGTGGCAAAAGAGGGCGCCGATGGACTGCTCGGCATGAGCATCCTGCATCCGGATTTTCCGGAAGGGCTCGGTGTCGTCGTGAAGATCGCGCACGGCTGGAACGCGCAGGCCACCTGGTATGTCGCTCGTGCCATCCTCGGCGTGCTCGGCTTCAACTTGCGCAATCCATTGCCACTCAACCGGCAAAAGGCGTTCCTCGTCCCGGGCATCGTTCCCGCACGTTACGTTGGCGCGCTCGAGAGCATCCACACCTGGGACGACTGGGATCCCAACAGGGACACCTATGACTTCGAATGGGAGGCAAGACCATGACCCACGGCCGCATCGTCGCGGGCGCACTCGCTCCGCACCCTCCGCACCTCGTGTACGCCGAGAACGCGCCGCAAAACGAGCCGCGTGCCGAATGCGGCTGGGAAGAGCTGCGATGGGGCTACGAAAGGCTGCGAAAAAGCCTGGAGTCCAAGCCCTACGATGTGATCATCGTGCACACGCCCCACTGGCGCACCGGGCGTGGGCACCACGTTCTTGCGCACCCACATTTTTCGGGCCTTTCGGTAGACCCGGTGTTCCCTCATCTGTTCCGTTACCGGTATGACGTGAAGGTGGACGTGCCGCTCGCGGAACTCGTTGTGGAAGAGGCGCGCGCGGCCGGCCTCACGTCCATGCCCATGCGCAATCCTGACTTCCGCATCGACTACGGAACACTCGTTTCGTGCCATATGGTGCGTCCACAGTGGGATGTGCCCGTTGTCGCGGTGTCGTCCTCCAGCTGTTACGACGATTTTTCCGTGGAGGTAGGCGACGCGCAGATGACCGCGCTCGGCGTGGCCACCCGCAAGGCCATCGCGCGCTCCGGACGGCGCGCGCTCCTGCTCGCGTCGTGTTCCCTTTCGCACCGGCATTTCACCCAGGAGCCCGCGGTGCCCGAGGACATGACCCACGAACACATCTACAACTACAACCAGTACCTCTGGGATATGCGCATGCTTGGGCACCTGCGCGCCGGGCGCACAAAACGTGTGGTGGAAGAGAGCCCCGATTTTGTGGAGCAGGCCTCGAGCGAAACCCGGGCGGGGTCGCTGACCTGGCTCCTGGCCGCGCTGGGTTTTCCCACCGAACCGGCCACGGTCCACGCTTACGGAACCGTCATCGGCACCGGCAATGCGGTGGTGGAAATTCCACCTTCGACGGGAGTGTAAAGTCATGCGCAATCCTCATGTTCCCTTGTCGCTCGTCGTTCCCGGCCTGCCCCACCCCTTGCTCGCACCCGATCGGTGCGAGGCGTGGGCACACGTGCGCGAGGGTTTTGAGAGCGCTCGCGCGCTCGTGGATGCAAGCGGCGCCGACACTCTGTTTATTTACAGCACGCAGTGGCCTTCGGTGCTCGGCCATCAGATGCAAGGAGCGCAGCGCCTCGTGTGGACGCATGCCTGCCCGGAGTTCCATGAACTCGGATCCATCCCCTACGACTTCGCTTTCGACGCCGGACTTGCCGAAACCTACGCTCAGTGCGCGCGCAACCGCGGCCTCCACGCACGTATGATTGCCTACGCGGGTTTTCCTGTGGACACAGGCACAATCGTGGCGCTCAAACTCCTCGATCCGGCTCGCAAGATGCGCGTGTGCGTGGTGTCGTCGAACATGTACGCCGATCGCGCGGAAACCATCGTCCTGGGCAAAGCCGCCGTCGACGCTCTGCGTGAAACGGGACGCAAAGCCGTGGCGGTGGCCGTGACCGCACTTTCAGCTCGCATGATTCCAAGCGTCATCGAACCCTCCGAAGAACGCGTGGCACTTGCTCGGGATGACGAATGGAATCGCAAGATTCTCGAACTTTTCCGCGAAGGGCGCCTGGAAGATGTCGCGCAGCTCGCGCGCACCTTTTATCGTGAAGCGCGAGCCGATCAGAAATTCAAGGCGGTGTGGTGGCTCTCGGCTGTGCACGGCGGGCACAACGAGTACCAAGGTGAAGTGCTGGCATACGCCTCGTTGCAAGGAACGGGCGCAGCCGTCGTGGCGCTGCGCGAAGGCGAAGGACTCGCAGGCGATCCAGAATTCGACGAAGATGACGTGGAGTTTTTCCGTGGCGAACGGAGCGTCCTCTCACCCACGGTCCGGCAGGCAACACCTCAGACGGAAGCTTCACCTGCACTTGGTGTGGCGGGAATCGTATCGTAAAGTCCCTGGTCGGCCCGCACTGCCTCTTCCGCCAAAGTCTGCTCGCCTGCGTTGTGAAGTTTGTCATAGTCTCCCTGACTGTCCTGCGCGGTGGCACCCTTGCGCTGAAGTGCCTGCATCTGCGCATGAAAATCGGCGATGACTTCCATCAGTGCCGGCGTCTCAACGTGCAGACTCACTTCAAGCGAGTCACTCGTTTCCATCACGACCTCCACGCACTCATCGGCAAGTGCGGGCGTGTCTGTTTCACGCGCCTCTCCAGCAACATCGGCACCCTGCTGCGAATCCGGTTTAGCGCGTTCGTCGCGCAGCACGCCTTCGAGGCGCGTTCCGAGTGTCATGAGCATGGAGAACCAACGGTCGTCACACTCAAATCGGGTGCTCGTGTAGAGCGCAGGAAAGGCCTGGCGCAGGCGTTCGATTGTGGCTGATTGCATGGGTGCACTCCTCGCGAAAATCGTTGAGAGAGGGAAAGACCTCCCCGTTTTAACAGCGGGCATGAGTCCCTCCAAACGTGCTCCGGCTCTCGTGTGGAGTTAAACCTGCAAACGTGCGATTCTGCCCGTAAGGGACGCCGCGCTCTTCGAGTCAATTCACGCCGCACGCCATGCACACTGACAAGGAGACTCCATATGGCCGCCACTCCCATTGCCACGCCCCCGCCGACGTCCGCACCACGGGTTCAAGTCCGTGTGCTGTCATTCGCGGAGCAAGCAAAATTCGCTTTGAAGAACAGCCAGGGCGTAGACGTCCTCGTTCCACTCGATCGAGGATCTCCAAAGCCCTTGCTCGAAGGCGGATTCAGCAGCCTGGCGCGCGCTCCAGGCCCTGCGGAAGGCGTGGTGGGAAAGGCGGCAACGCCTTCTGATTTCTTTACTGTGTCGGATCGCGGAGCGAACCTGGAGATCACGGGCAGGTCGAATGGCGGCTTCACCTACCCCAAGACCGCTCGTTTCTTTCCGCTTCCGTCTTACAGCCAGTCCATCACGAAGGTGCGCGTGGATGGGAGCGCAACCAAGCCGTCGTTTTCCATCGTGGAGCGCATCGCGCTCCGCCGTGAAGGAGTCCCGGTGAACGGGCTTCCCACGGACTACGCACCCCGTGCCACAGCGGGCGAATTCGCATTCGACACGCTTGCAGCGACCAAGTCCACTGCACCGTTGAAAGGAAATGCCGCCTCCTACGACTTCGAGGGGATCGCAGTCGACAAGGCGGCCGACGGCAAACTGCAGTTCTGGCTCAGCGATGAGTATGGCCCGGTCATTGTGCGCGTGGTTGAGAGAGGAAACATACTTGACGAAGCATTTTCATCCACTCACCGCGCTGCGTCTGCAACGAAGAATCGCGTGGGCACCGCTGACGCGCCCAATGTGAATGAACACGCCACGCTACCGCGCATCCTACGTCACCGCAAAGACAACCGCGGATTCGAGGGCCTCACGTCGCAAGGTGATTTCGTTTATGCGGTGTTGCAGTCACCGCTCGATTCCAAAGGCGGCGCAAGCGGCGAAAAAGGTCATGACAACAAGAAAACACCGCTGCACCGCTTCCTGCGCATCGACAAAAAAACATTTGAGGCGACTATGTTCGCCTATGCGCACGATCCGGACGGAATGATTGGCAAGACGAAACACGACAACGTGAAGATTGGCGACATCACCGCCCTCACCGAACCTGGAGCGTTCCTGGTGTACGAGCATGACGGTGAGAATTGGGGACGGCTGTACCGCGCGCGCATCACGCCGCGCACCACGAAGCTGCCGGACACGATCGCTCCTGAGGCAGGAACGTTTCCTTACACCGCGCTCGAAAAAACTCTCGTGGCAGACGTGCGCGGCGCACTTTCCGCCGCAGGCGCTGTCGTCCCCGAAAAGCTTGAAGGCCTCACCGTGACTGGAAAGCGCACCGTGATGCTTGCTTTCGACAATGACTACTGCTTTGGAACCGACAAATCCGGTGCCATCTCCGCCTCTGACGAGACTGCCTGCAGCAACATCGTGGTGGAACTCACGCTGCCCGCCGACATCGAGTGAGTCGGGATGCGCTGCAAGCAGTCTGTGCTGTGGGAAGTCAGGCGGAAAGCGGAAGGCGAGCGTCCGCACCTTTTCCCGTTCACAGACGAAATTCAAGCAGAATCAGCGCCCGGTCCCCTCGGCGGCGCCCTCACCCGCCTTCGCTGACGGTCCGTTGTCCGGGGATGGAAGAGTCAGCGGCGGAGTCTTGCGCGCAGTAAACCAGCTTCCACTCGATGTTCCCGCAGCAAAATCCCAACGCAATGCGAACACCGATGTCTGCGCGGCATCGCAACCAAGCGTCGCAAGATTCTGCTCGAGCCAGTGGTTCGCGGATGGCACGAGCATCTTCGCGGTGACACCCTGCTCGTCGATGAAACGCGCCATGTTGAATCCCAGCGCGCCGAGTCCATCGGCCACACCGCGCGGCAGCCATTTCGGCCCGATGGGCAGATCCTTCACTTTCACATCATTTATATTTAGTGCGATCTGGGCCACTCGTAGCTTGCAGATGTCCTTTTCAAAGTTGAACACCACGAGCGGGTTGAGCGAATACTCAAGGACACCTTGCTCGCCCTTCGGGTTCACGACAAAGGTCTTGACTGTCTGACGGCGAAAGACAAGGGCGGATTGCTTGGCAAGCCTCTCGACAAGCACGTTGATGTCACTTGTGAAGCGCAAATCCACGAACACCTGCACGCTCGCGATTTGGTTTCGTGTTTTTCCTTCCAGACCGTTGAGGCACACCGACAAGGGGATCCCGAAGTCGGCTCCGGCCCGCGCGCTCTTCATGCGTTTGTACTCGACGCGCACCTTGTCACCGGCTCTTGTGCAGTGCGGAACCTCAACGCTCGCATCCTCAAGCAACTCATCGGGAACTTTTGCGCTCGCTGCAGAGGCACTCTCGTCGGGATCGGGTTTTCTGAGGCAGCTCCCAAGTAGGGGGCCCACGCACAAGGGGATCGTCAGCACAGCAGCGAGAGTCACAAGGCGCGAGGAGTCGAAGACTGTCATGTGCATGGGCTCCTGGTGTGTTCCGCTTGCCGGAACCTCACGACCTCCGGCATCATGGAAAAAAGACAGAGTAACACAGCCGGAGGATCCTGCATGAAGCGCATTGCGACGTTACCATCCTGGACACGCGTCGCCCCTTGCGCCGCCACGAGGGCCGGCGTCGGACAAGACGCCCGAACGCGCATAGCGATCCTCGCATCACTTTTTGTTACTTTAGCAGGTTGCAAGAGCACTGCTCCTATTCAAACTGCACGTGCCGAGAGCCGCCTGGGCAAACTGCCCGCATGCACTGCCACAACAAACCTCGGTGAGCTGTGTCGCGTGCGTGTGGCCGACTTACGTCCCACGCAGTTCGGCATTGGGTTTGCCAGTGTGGAAAAAAAACAGGAACCCCTGGAAAAAGCCGTCTCTGATGCCACACGCCTCGACACGCTGCTGGAAGCGGCCCCTGTTTCCATAGCGATCGGCCCCGCAGGAACCTTCTACATCATCGGCGATCACACGTTCGCGCGGGCGCTCTGGAACGCCAAGGTGAGCGACGCCTCAGGCAGCGTCACCGCGAACTTCGCCGACCTCGCGCCGGCAGAGTTCTGGTCACTGCTGGAACAGAAGAAGTGGTACTACCCGTTCGACGAGTCAGGCAAAGGGCCGCTCCCCGAATCCGCGCTGCCGGCAACGCTCGGCGCCCTGAACGACGATCCGGTGCAGAGTGTCGCAGATGCCGTGCGGGAGGCAGGGGGCTACACTTTGAGCGAGGAGCCGGGCGCCACAGCGCGTTGGCTTGATTTCTTTCGCACTCACCTTCCGGCAGGCCTCGCCGCCTCGGATCTAAAAGAGGCCACAAAACAGGGCCTCGCCCTTGCCCGCAGCCAGGACGCCCGCCCGCTCCCGGGTTTCAAGGGAGACTGAACCCTTCATAACGTAACAATAAATCAGTTCGACTCCCGCCCACATCAAAGAAACCTTCCGGCTCCTTCAAGTTCGCTCTCAGTCCGGCCGATCAAGCGGGTATAGAGAAAACTTCCCGTGCGTTGCATGGGGACGACATGGGCATTGCTCTCATGTCGCCAAAGGAGCTTCACATGTCGTTTCCAGAGAGGCGCATGCCTCGCTTTCCCCGTTCGCGTCCGTTGCTACAGGGAGGCGTAGTAGCGGCAACAGCTCTGAGTTCAGCTGTCGCCGCCTGCGGTGAGCTCGGCCAGGAAAAAGGAAACGAGACAATAGCACGCGGCGAAGTGAAGGCGGACAAGTTCGCATCGGGCGCGGACGTCGCATCAAGCCGATCAGACATCTTTGACAGCAGCGGCAACGTCAAATTGCCCGTGGGAGTAAAGATTCCAAGCGTGCCTGCGGTGGCCTGCGCAAAACCCCGCACAAACCGGCAGCTCGTGGCACGCGTCTATCAGGACGTCGTGAACCGCGTTCCGACCGACGAAGAACTCAAGAACGTCGACGACGCGAACTTCAATTATTCGTCCTGGCTCGACGGGTTCCTCGCCTCGTCACGCATGGACGATGGCTACTCAAAATTCATGAAGAATCTGCTGCGTCTCGACCAAATCGTAGCCACCGACGACGATGACGTCGCCGAAGCGCAGCTGGTGAACGACCTGCGCGCTGAGCCAGTGGAGCTCGTGAAACGAAACAAGGACAAGCCTTGGCCATGGTTCTGGCAGACAAAATCGTTCTACTGCACCGAGCGCACTGCCACCCTTTATGGACTCACGCGCCTTGACGCACCGAATTTCGTTGAATGCACGCTTCCGCCGGAACGGGCGGGCCTTCTTGGCCTGGTGTCGGTGCTTCGCGCAAGCTCGCCGGCGGCGAATCCGCAGGCGTTTTATCGCGCCAACAACAACTACGGCCGTGTGAAGAACTACGTTTACTGGACGAAGGGTCTCAAACTGCAAGCCGCTACCAACGGCCCTGTAGGAACCGGCGCCATCCTGCCATTGCAGGCCTGCGTCCCGACCACTGATATGCGCATAAAAAAGAATGCCGACGGATCGGCAGGGCTCATCTTCGGCACCGCTGCCGTTCCACTTTCAGGAAGCGCATGCAGCGGTTGCCACTCGCGCTACAACGCGCCGCTGTCCATTGCGTTCCGCCGGTTCGAAGTGGACGGCACACTGCTCGACTTCGCCTCCATCGACGCGTTGGGAGGTGACAAAAGGGAGGGCTTCTCGAAAGAACTCCTGAAGTCACTCCTCGCCGAACAAAACTCCTGCTGGTCTCCCGATCCGGATGCGCCGCCGCAACCCTTTGTGGGACTGGTGGGGCTCGCGGACATCACTGCGCGCAGCAAGACGTTTGGTGAAGCGCTCGGCGTACAGGTTCCAAAGGAGCTCTCGAATGTCACAGCGGACGCGAACATGTCGGCCTCCATCGCGAAGACCTATTACGAGGAGGGGCAGACACTCAAAGCCGCATTCAAAGGATTCTTCCTGTCCGACAGTTACCGCTGCGAGGTGAAAAAATGAGGAATCCGACACTCCACGCATTGTCACTGAGGGAATCACCATGAACGCACGAATCCATCTCCCTGCAGGCGCCCGCTCCCGTTTCTTAGCTGGCACCCGTTCCCTTGCCGCCTCGTGTGCGCTTGCAGCTTCTTTCATTTCCTGCGGCTCGTTGGACATGGGAAAAGACGACGCCAAGAAGGACGCCCCCGGAGCCGACACGGGATCCACCGCACAGGTGGAAAAAACGAAAGACTCGCTCAACCTTTCCGACATCCAGCTCAAGAGCGCGGCGCTCCTTGTGGTGCACACCGAGAACGTGTTTGGCCCCGGCATGGATCTCCCTGTGGGCGGCGCGAAGAACAACGACGACAAGAGCGGCGTGTCGAAAAGCGTCTTCAAGGTTTACGAAAACAACTTCGGCAGCTCGGCCGGCCTTAAGGTGGGAGACGCGTTCGGCGACGCACCCACGGAGGCGTACTTCCTCGGACTTGCCATCGCCGGCGACACCATCGCGCGCAACTGTCAGTCCGACCTGCTTTCCAAAGGCGAATCATCGAAGTGCAACTGCAAGTCCGAAAGCGCAGCCAAGGCCCTCATTGGCAGGGCGTTCGTTCAGTGGGATTTCGACACGCCTGAGCGCAAGGCGTTCATCGCCAGGTTCGCCAAAGGCTGTTCCGAAAACTACACCGCAACCATCAACGGCATGGTGAGTTCGCTTGCCTACGCTCTGCGCCGCTAAAGAAACACGAACGAAAAACGCAACGGCACATCGAGACAACATTCAGGAAGGGCGACGCACATGAGCAACAGGAAATTTTCACTCGACAGGCGCGATGCATTCAAGCTCACGGCGGGCATGGGCCTTGCGCTCGGCATTGGCAAGATAGCCAGCGTGCGGGAAGGCCTTCTGTTCCAGCATCTTCTCGGCGGCGCTTCCTTGGGCAGTCTGGATGACGTGGCGTTCGCAGCCGCTGCGGGCGCGGGCAAGCGCTGCCTCGTGCACATCGTCATCATCGACAAAACACAGACCGCGCTCTTTCAGCACATCGCGGGTGGAACCCCTCCTCCTGGAGCCGATGCCGCAGCAGGCATCGCCCAGGCACGTTCGACCTTCCGCGACATGGGACTCACGCAGCTTTTTGGAGATGCGCTGCAGTCGAACGGGCTTCCGACAAACGTGGCGCTCTCGTTCAACACCGCGTGGCAGTCGGGTTCGGGGGGCCACAGCCTCGCCAACTCCTACATCGACGACGAGCTTGGTGGAATCAATTCGGGCTTCGAAAAGCTTTCAGGCGGCACGGGCATCCTCGGCGCCGTGGGCTTCAACATGAATGCATCGGCGAACCAGTCGCGCGAAGCATTCCTTGGCCCGGGCAAACGCCAGCTCACCACGTTTGAGACCGTGAAGGACCTCACCGACACGCTACAGTCCTCGGTGGTGCCCCTGCAGGACAAGAAATCACTTGAGATGGTGAAGTTCATGGACTCACTGGTGACGCCAAAGTTCGAGATGCGCGACCGCCTTGTTACGTTGGCGAACAAGATAGGTGGATCGATTCCACAGCTGCGCGCGGCGCAGGCGGTGAAGTGGACCAATCCGCTTGCACCCATGATGGGAAACAACAACATGCCCACCAGTGTCGATGACGGTGTGATGCAGCAGGTGCGCGCGGTGATAGCGCTGTACAACGCGGGCGTTGCACGCAACTTCATGATAGCCGTGCCATGGAACGACACCAACGGCGGAAATTCGCTCACGAACGCGGGCGGCGAGCTGCGCCTCGATCCTTTCTCCGCGACGCCCAAGATCGCCGAGGCACTGGCGGAACTTCACAAGGGCATCCGTGACCTCGTGACCGTCACCACCTCCGACGGCGGGCGCTCTGCGAACAATGGAGATCAGAGCGCCGGACTTGCCATGATGACCGGTCCCGACACCGTCGTAAAAGGCGGCGTTATTGGCGGCACCTACGAAACCGTCGATCAGGTGAACCAGCCACGCGGCACCGTGACCTTTTCCGACAGTTCCAAGGGCGTCTCGACCCCGGCGGACTGGTACCGCACCGCGCTCGTTGCGCTGGGCCACAAGCCTTCGGACGGAAAATATGTGAAAGAAGCTTTGGTATGAAGCGCGGAACTCACCTCAGTGCAAAATTTATAGGCCTTGCATCGGTGGCGTTCGTTTGCGCGTGCGGAACCTCGTCGCCTACTGAGAACGATCCGCTTTCCGATGCGGCACGCAACGGAACAGGGGTCAAAGACAGCGGCTCGGCTTCAGGCGACTCGCCCGGCGCCCTCAAGGAATTTTCTTTCACCGTGCCCGCGCAGGCCAGGTCCTTCGACGTGGTGTTCGTGGTGGACGTAAACGGTGCGCACCGCCGCAACGGGACGGTCAACAATCGCTTCGAGGCCGCAATGGAGGGCTTCGCCGCGCGCGTAAAATTCAACACGGGCGACGTCCGTTACCTTCTTGCGCCATCGGGTGTCCCCGACGTCGACAGCGAGGGCAACGCCATCGAGGCCAAGGAGCTCGACAAGGGCGTGGGGCTGTGGCGCGAGGGAGACGGAAGTAAAGAAGCGCTCGTGCGTGGCGACGGGAATTTTCTGGAAATTTTCAGCAAGCGCCTGTTTGAACGCGACGATGAATCCTATCAGTTCGCCCCCATCGAAAGCCTCAAACGTCTCGCGACGATTGCGACTGGGTCGGGCACCGCCCTGCGAGCCAAGAACGGCAAGACGTTCACGTCTGTGGTGCTCATTTCCACACGCCCCGACAAAACTGACGCCACGCCACCGGCGGAGGTGAAAAAGATCTTCGACGAAAAATTCAAGGCAGGTTGGCGTGCGATAATCGTGGGCTTGCCAAAAAATGGCTGCGACGTGGCCGATGAAGAGCACACCATCATCGGCGGCCCATTGAAGGCCGACAAGTCTCCATCAAACCAGGCATACCGTCCGCTCGAGCTGGCAAGCGCGCTCGGAAGTCAGGCAAAATTCGTGAGCATCTGCGAAACGAGCTTTGCGCAGATGTTTCAGGATCTCGCGGCGAATCCCGCGGGCACATCCGGTGCCGTCGTCCCGCTCGGTGCCAAGGCCGTGGCGCAGTCCATCGAGATCACTTCACCTGCTGGCCCCATCCGCGGCTGGAGTTATGTTCCTGGCGAAACGAAACTCACACTGCCTGCATTTTTGAAAGCAGGGACAAAGCTATCCGTTCGCTACGTCGTGCACGATGGCAAGAGCGCAAACCCGGTTCCGGCAGTCGTGGGTGCGCCACCTCTCGTGGACAAGAAACTCACTCCGGAAGAGCTTGAGTTCGTGCAGAAGGCCGCACCCATTCTGGATGCGGGCTGTGGAGGCTGCCATGGGGGTCAGGGTGGTCGCACCAGGTATGCGGGCAATGGCGCATTTGCCAATGTGCGCATGAACAAGTCCACGATCAAAGATCGCATCAACAAAGCCATGGGCGATGCGCAGCTGATGCCGCCGAACAACAGACTCGACGCACAGAAACTCGCGGCCCTCAACGCCTACCTGGACTCGGTGAAGTGATGCGGGGTCAGTCGTCCGCCCGGCACTTTGGCCTGACCGATGATCACTTGGTCGCGCAGCGGGTCTCGCAGCTGGACGCGCAGAACGCGGACTTGATGACGTCTGGACGGCGCAGAGCAAACGCAACCCATGTCACAACACCGATAATGATGCCGCCCACCAATTGTGGGTCACCGATGCGCGCATGTGTGGCCACTGCTCCTCCCAGGTAGGCCGTGAGGAGGATGGCGCCGAGGAAGGCCGTGCGCGGGATAAGGAACAGTACGAACGCGGCGATTTCCACGAAGCCGATGGGATAGATGCCTTCGAGAGTCCAACCAAGTGTCGCAAGGCTCTCCTGCATCTCTGGGTTGGGCAACAGCCCCAGTTTTCCAAGCGCGCTCACTCCCAGAAAAGCGGCCACAAGGCCCGACAAAACCCAACCCACGACGTTCATCTTCTTCGATGCGGTCACAAAGACCTCCAGCAAAATGGGGAATCGGCAACGAAACAACACGAGACGAGTCTAACCCGAATCGCGTTGTGATCGTTAACGGTTCCCCACCCTGTTTCGCTCAGAGAGCTCCGCCGGAAGGTGCATTCATCTTGCCAAGATCGACAGTGGCTTTGCCAGCCATCACTTCAAGATCGATCAGTGGGCCACCAGCGCGCATCGTAACGGCGCGCTCCTGGTTGAATCCGCTGAGGCGCACTTCATTGTCGCCGTAGTCGAGATTGAGCGAGCCCGCCTGTGTGCGCGCCTGGATGTTCGACTCAGGCAAGGTGCCGATCTCGATGTCAGCACGGCCTGCGGAGGCCCGAAGGTGCAAGCCCTGTTTCGTTGCGGCGCCTTTCAAAGGAAAGGGGTACACGAGTTCACCGATGTCCAAGGCAAGCTTGCCCGCATTCACTTCGAGCATCGGCCGGTGCGCTTCAAGCGCGCTCGCCTCGAAGGTCATCTTGCCTGCCTGCACCAACGTCTCAAAAGTGGCCGCCGAAACTTTTTTCATGTCGAATTCGCAGCTGCCTGCCTGCAGGATGATGCGCATTTTTTCGGCGCGGACATCCTTTTCCGAAGAGACCTTGCAGCGCCCGGCGCTCGAAGTGAAGGTGAACTCGCCCAGCGATGCGGGCAGAATGATGCCCACGCGTGCATGCTCATCTTCGTCGGTCGAAGCGAAGGTCAGTCGCGAGTCCTTGAGCTCGATGTTCACCGCCTTGTCGTTCAACGCCACCACCGTGATGCGCGCTTCGTCCTTGAGTGCTTCGTCAAAGGTGATATCGAGTTCCACCATGGTCGCGTCGAGGGCAAAGACGCGCGCGAGCTTCACGCTTTTGTTGTCCACGATTGTTTTGCCGGCGGGCTTCTGAAACGGCTCGAAATCGCGCCCACTTGAATTGCGTCCCGGCGTTCTCATGGTGACGTTGTGGATGCCTGCGTAGAGACTGGCGATCGCCAGCGTCGGAGGAAGAAGGAGGGCGACGGCAAGGAGTCGTGTGCTGTTTTTCATGGTGTCTTGTTTCCTTGAGACGGGGTCGTCTGTTGTGATTTTTGTACGGTGTCGAGTTGTGCCAGGGCAGTGGCCACGGACTCCAGGTCAATACCCAGCAGTGCCATGGAACGCACGAATCTCGGCATCTCTGTTTCGAGGAAAATGGCTCGTCGGCGTGCGAGAATCAGTGCTCGCGCGTCGGGACTCACGAAAGAACCAAGGCCTCGCTTTTTGAAAATGACGCCAGCCTGTTCGAGTTCCAGGAAGCTACGGACGACGGTGTTGGGGTTCACCTCAAGAGACAGGGCCGTGTCGCGAACCGCGGGAACGCGGCTTTCGGGTGCGAGTTCACCGGAAAGGATACGCTCTTCGACATGGTCCACGATCTGCTGAAAGATCGGTGTGCCCGCTCGAAAAGTCATCCCCGCACCTCACTCTCGGCGACACGCGCGTAGGACGCCGCGTAGAGCAACAGTGGCAACAGGACGCCGAACGCGATGCGCAGTACCGTTCCACTGAAATCGAGGGAGCCGTTTGCATCCTGAATCATCCGGCCGACATCCATAAACGAACCGAAGTAGATGCTGCCAAAGACACTCCCGAAGACCACCGCGAGCGCGATTCCATAGGTGAGAACCGAAAAGACCGTCTTGAGGAACGCATTGCCCGAGAAGAACACGCCTCCCGCGAAAAACACACCGTGCCACGCGAGCAGGTTGAGAAACATGGAAAGTAAGGCCGTACCGGAAGGAAACAGTGCCGAGAGGACCACTTCACGTCCCAGAGCGAGTCCAACAAGGCCGAACGCCAGTGTGAGCGTCTGCACGACGATATAGGTTCCGGCCAGCGTGAGGCCGAAGCTCAGAAGCCAACGTGCGAAAAAACGCTCCGCATGTGAAGCGGGAAGCATCAGAAAAAAAGGCGCGGTCCCCGGCAGCTTGTCGGCGCGGTGTGCTGACACTGCTGTCTCGAGGCCAAAGAGCATGCCAAGGCTGTAGATGAATGTCGGAAAAGATTCGGGCGCGCCGCCTGAGAGAACCTTGAAAAGGCAGGTCAGAGCGACAAGGCCGCCGGCCACCATCAGTGGCATCAGGAACTGTGTGCGACGTGCACTGATTTCAAATCGAATGAATGCGAAAAGCCGTGCGGTGTTCACGATACCCCCTTCTGCGCGCGCAAGCCGATGACGCCTGCGTACCAATGTTCAAGATCGAAGTAGCCTTCAGTTTTTTGTATGTCTTCGAGCGACTGGTGGGTGAGGACGCGCCCGTGCTCCAGCACGATCACATCTTCGACGACCGATTCGAATTCCCGCACGTGGTGGGTGGAAACCACCACTGCCCGTTCATCGGCCACATGTTCGATGAGCAGGCGGCGCAGAGTCATCTGCGCGACCACGTCGAGACCGTTGGTGGGTTCGTCGAGGAACACGAGCCGCGCGCCGGTGGCGAGCGCAAAAGCCACATGCGCCTTGCGGCGCTGTCCAAAAGAGAGCGCAGTCAACAGCGTGGCTTTAGGAACCTCGAAGGCGGCAAGCCCGGAAAGGTAACGTGCGTGATCGTAACCCGGGTAAAGCGCACCGGCGAGACGCCCGAAAGCATCGGCGGCCATCGCCGGCAGGTCGGCTGTTTCCGGGACGTAAACCACGTCGGCGAGGATCTCGGGGGCACGCGTCTTTGTGTCAACCGCCACACCGGTTGAACTGTGCCATGTGACTGCGCCTGAATGCGGACGCAGAAGTCCGCAAAGCAAACGGATGAGCGTGGTCTTGCCCGCCCCGTTGCGGCCGAGCAACCCGTAAAGGTGTCCGGGCGAAAGAGAGAGGGACAGACCGTGAAACCAGTCGCGGTCCGTGTCGGTCCAGCGAAAGCCCAGGCCAGCGGCTTCGAGAATCGGTGTCATTTCATAGTCCTTATGGAGGTGTCTGACTGAGAACTTTAGTGTGCTAGATGACTCGTACACTACTCATGTAGGTCTGTAGCTCTCTCATCGACTGCATGTCAAGACGATTTGAGCGGATCTTGGGAGCGTCAGTTTCTCGCTGCCCTGCGTTTCCTGCGACAGCTTCAAAAATGCGAGACTCTTTCGCAGGATGCGCCTGCTCGAAGGCGGGGCTATCCCACGCAACAGGCCCACAGTCCCCTCTGGAGGCCACCCCCGCATGATCGCCCGCACCACCCTTTTCGTCTCCACTGTGGCGCTCTGTCCGGCCTCCGCCATCGCCGTTCAATGGGAAACCCAGGCGGACCGCCTCCAACAAATCAGCGCGACGCTGCTCGACGGTGTGCCGGTGCCGCATCCCGTGAAATACGACGACGTGACCCTCGGGCTCGGCGTCGACATTTCGTTTTTGCCGAAGCTCAACACGACAGTGGGTGGAAAAACCGAGAAGGTGCCACAGGCGAAATTTCATGCCGTGCCCACCGTTGAGGCCACGGGTGGAATGCTGCTTGGCAAATCGATGGGCCTCGGGTTCGCCGCTTACGGCGGAGTGCTGCCGCCGATGCCGAAATTCGTTTCGGGCATAGAAGCCAAACTCCTACAGACGACCTATGGCGCCCTATTTGACGTTGGCATGCTGGCGGGCAAACAACTGCTCGTGTTCGGGCAGGCGGGATGGCACGGAACCAACGGCACCGTGAAGGGGCAGATTGCGAGCAAGAACGGTGACGACACCTTCGCTGTGAAGACATCGATTTTCCACGTCTCGGTGGGTGCAGCGCACGAGCCGACACGTCTCCACGCGTCGTACCAGATCGGATACCGCGATGCGCATTCCAAGCTCACGATAAAGGAAGACGACACAGCGCTCACACTCGACGACTCGCTCGGCGACGCGCGTGTTCCGTTGTTCTCGCAAGCCACCGTAGGGTGGGCGCCCGCCTGGGCTCGTGGCACACGCACAGCGCTCTCGTTCTTTTATGTGCCGAATCGTCTTTACCTGCCACGCTTGACGCTTGCGTACGTTTATTCTTTTCGCGGTGAGCGGGACAAGGAAATCCCTTCCACCGTTGAAACAAAGGCTGTGGGGGATGCTCTTCCGCCCTCGGGTACCGATGCAAAACCCACCCCACCCGCTACGCCTAAAAAATCCAGGACCAAGCCGGCGCCCAAGCCTCCCGCAACGCCAGCCGCACCTCCTGTTCCCCTTGCAGCTCCTGAGCCTGGCACGCCAGCCACCACCCCCGAGGAGCCGTGATCGATGTCGACATTCTTTTCCGTCCGCGCGAAATCGAAAGCCTCCCGTGGCACCGCAGCGGCCACCACGCTCTCTCTTGTTTCCTTACTCGCGGCACTGACAGCTTGCGGATCCTTCGACCTCGGTGACAAGCGCCCCACGGAAGTGGCGGTTGACGTGGACAATCCCGTGTTCAGTGCCGACATCAAACCGCTCATGGCAATCAAATGCATGGGCTGCCACGCCGATCCGTTGCCAAAGCACGCGCCCAAAGGAAGTCCAACAATCAATCTCGCCGAAGAAGGCACGTTCAAGAAAAATGCGAACAGGGTGTGGCTGCGCGTGTTCACGACGACCGCCGATCCCATGCCGCCCGAGTTCGGCACTCCCGTCACCACAGCCGAACGCGTGGCGCTGAAAACCTATCTCAAGTCCATTGGTGTCGACACCACGACAGCGGCGAAGCCCTCGTCCACACCTGCCACAAGCGGCGCAAGCGGTTCGAGCGCGGGTTCACTTTCGACAAAGTATTTCGACCAATGCGCCGGCTGCCACGGCAACAATGGCGAAGGCAGCGGCAACTCCAAGAAGCTCGCGGGCACCGCGCTTTCTCAGAGCGCCTTCCTGGCAAAGGTCCGCGCGGGCGGCAATGGCATGCCCACCGATTTTACCGCAGCGAAAATTCCTGATGCCACTGTGAACGCGGACTACGCCGTCTTTAAGTCGATGAAGTGACCAAGTTGGCTGAGGTTGCGACGGGCTGGAGGATCGTAGGCACACCAGTGACCCGAGAGCTCACTTGGCAGTCCAAACGTACCGCACGTCCGGCACCTTCTCCTCGTTCCGTTCTCCGTCGGTGAACTCGGCGGCAACAAAGCCTTTCCGCTCATAAAATCGCCGCGCTCTCTCATTGGCCGCGAAAACCCAAAGAGTGAGTCCGGGATGCGACTGCTGCTGTTCCTGCAACAGCGCGGTGCCGATGTCTCGGCCTTGCCGGTCGCTTTGGACGTACAGGTGCTCCACTTCATTGCCATTGCGTGCAAGAAAGCCGACGAGTTCGCCATGTGCGAGTGCAACCCTGACGCTTGAATTTTCAAGAACGATATTGCGCACCCACCAGGCCGTCTCCTCGTCAGTGTACAAACGCGGTAGATAGTCCATGTCGGCGCGTGCAGACAGGAAGACGCGAGTGATCGCATCGGAGTCTTCGGGAGCGGCGTCGCGCAAGGTCACGACGACGGCGCTGCTTTCTGTGGATGGGTTCGGAGTGGTCATGAGGGCTCCTGAAGGCAATATTCAATCTAGGCGTAACTCACGATAACCTGTCCAGATTTTTATATCTTTCGCAGTTGAACAAGAAAAGACCTAGCTGTTTCGTTGCGTCGCCAAACGTTAAACGTGACAGGAGGACCCCATGCCTTGGCTACGTCTTTTGCCCGTCCTTGCGCAAGCACTGTGTTCCCGCGGAAGGTGGCATTCTTCGTTTTCGTGACTGCGATTGTCGGCTTCATGGTCCGCACCGACCTGCGCAGCGTCACAAGCTATGGCCGGCACAGGGATTGCTTATAACGTAACGGCTACGACGCAGACCGTCTGTTTTGTCTTGAAGATGGATGGAACTGTTCTTTCCGTAATGGCTTCAGCTTGCTTTCGCAGGGCCTTGCCGCTGCAAAAGGATTGAAGGCTGCCACTCTTTGGACAATGACACCCGTGGACAGTCAGGGAGAGGCACCATGAAAAGCCGTCTGAAACAATATATCTTCCTGCTCGCATTGCCGCTGGCGTGGGCCACTTTTTCTGCATGTGACCGCGAGAAGGTCGAGTTGAGCGAGGTGATGGCGCTCTGCGCCTCACGGAGCACCGGCACGAGCAACCGGGCCTTTTATTTTTTGACTTCAGCAGGCAAACCCACACGGCTCAACGAGTTGACCATCCGTTTCACCCAGGGTGGCAAGAACCACGCTCTCGATCGAACCGAGTCCTGCCTCTTTGTTCCGTCTCGCACCCAAGGGCTCCTGACAGTCACGCGAACCAAAGCAGATGAAAAAGATTCCGCGATTGTTATCGATCTGTCTGCACAAAGCGCCGTGTCAGAAGCTCTCGTCGAATCAAAATTGAAGCCGGTGCATTCCGCGTCGTCGGTGGATGCCTGCGGAGCCGATCTGCCATCGGCTTCCTCCGTGGGCCTGAAGGCTATCGACACTCAAGGACAAGACATCGTTTCAAATGAGATCGAAGGTTCCTTTCTTTCCAGCCCCGGCGCTAAAATAAAGTCGAGCCCAAGAGGGTGCCTGTTTGTTCCCCGCACCTTTTCCGGCGAGCTCATCGTTGGCGACTTTCGTATCGCTGGGAATGAGCGCTCGGCCTTTGTCGACGCCACTCATTTCAAATCCGGCGCGACCCACCCTGTCACACTCGTGCCCAGCGCTTCGCGGGATGACCTTCTCCACTGCGGTGAATTTATTTCTAAAGAAACACTCGGTGAAATGACGAAGGCGAAGGCTCGCCTGTTACGTCCCGCCCGAGCACTAGGGACAACTTCAAAGCAGGCCAGGTTCGAAATCTGCAAAAACGGTCCGTGCGGTTCTAGAGACTGGAGCGAGCTTAAAAACTTTGGAGCGCACCGGGGAGCAGCGCGCTTGTTGCCCTCTTTTTCCAGAATAGGCTCCTGCCTTGTCGTGGGTTCAAACGAGTCGAATGACGGGCATTCACCGCCACACAAGCTCAAAGTGACTGATTCTCGCCACGTTTGGTCGGCTGAGGTCACTCGTGACCAGCCCTATCAATTCAAGAGGGAATCGGATCCGCGAGAGTTCGCTGCGTACAACTCGGTCCGCGTTGAGGGTTGCGAGGACACGGGAGCGGGAAGAACAATCGCTCGCGGAAAAGACGACGTCCTTCGGTTTCGTTTCGATAAGCTTCCGGCCGCCGCTGGGTACGCCGTTTCCGGCGACAAACATCCCCGCATAGCCGTCACGCTCGAACGGAGCGAGAGGGCTGTAGCGGGCGCAAATGTGCCTATTTCTCGAGAAATCGTGCTCGAAAACAACACAGCGATTCTGGCGCTAGGGGATGTGGCGGGCACTCTCGCCGCAACCGAAGAGGCTGTGGCATTGGACGTTCGGATTTCGGCAGCAAACGATGTGGGCGACCGTGTGGAAATGGGAAGCCTGCAAAGCTGTCGCGTCGTGATTCACACTCAGCGCCCGGTCCTCGTTTCGAACCACGCGGCCCTGCCACGCGAGTCCTTCTTGCTCAAGGTCGGCACGACTTTTGACCTTTCGCTTTTCGCACGCACCGAGAGTCGCAAGGCCATGCGGTGGCACTATGCGTTCGAAAAAGACCCTTCCGCGTTTCCCGTCGACATGCGCAGGATTTGCGAAAATTCGGCAAGTGTACAAGGTTTCTCCCCCGCACCTGCTTCGCTGCGTATTGCTTTGGAAAAACCTGGCGTCGGGTACTTGCGCATCGTGGCGTGCGACGAAGCGATGCAAGGCTCCGAGCCTGTCGACACGCTGATTCAAGTCGATGGAACTGCGCCACACTTCAGCCCGGTTTTTGTAGACAAGAGCTTGCAGCCCCCTTTTCCGCACCTCAATCGACTCGACAAACCTATTCGAGTCGAGATGCGCGAACTCAGCGACGACGCGCTCCCCTTTGAAACGCTGGCCGCGTCTGCGCGCTGCGAGGTGTTTTACTCACAAAAAGGTTTTGAGAGTGCGCTGCCCTGGAAATGCGAGCGCATGAAAAACGGAATCGACGCCGCATCAAGAACAATCGCTTTTTCCATCGTTCCGACACTCGATGTTTTTGGCGGAGGCGGCGTCACCAATCAGGCTCTACTCGTAGGCGGGCGCCTGCGCGTGAAACTGAGTGTCGCCCAAGACATTTTTGGAAACGAGCGGGTTCAACGCTGGGTCGAAGCCCTTGTTTCCCATGAGCAAGATGGGGGCACCCTCCGGGCGGGCGGAGGAATATTACCCGAGGATCTGGCCGCTGGAATGGTCACTTATTCGGTTCAGCCCGACGGATCGGTTCTGGGACTGTCCTCCTCAGGGACACTTTACCAACTCAAAGGGTCGAAGAGAACGTGGGAACGCCTGGGAACCTTTCATTCGGCATTGCCGCGGGGCGCAGAGGCTGCATGGAGGGGGCTAAACAAACCGTTTTGCAGGGGCCTGTGTGAACTCAGCGCATTCGACGGAAAATCCCTGCACTGGTTGGTTCTTCGCGACGACGAGACCTACCGAACCGCGCGCTGCGAACTCGATGTCGGCTGCACATACGACGACACTCTGCCGACCGAGCGCTCGCCCACCAACGAGTCCGTTTTGACCGAGGCTGTCTACAGGTGTTTCCCAAAGAATGACGTTGTCGCGACGCGGTACTGGTCCAATGATCGCGCTATTCTTGTTCAAACGGGGAAGACCGATTGGACGCCTGCGGAGACTGTGACCTTAAGTTCCATAGAGGCTTCGACCTGCGAGGTCGAAGCTCACATCGAGTTAAAGCCCGGTCCGGGTGACTTCACCATCCAGCCACGCAAAGATGGCTGGCTCCTTGTGGGCCAAGGAGAGAATTCTTTTGACATTCCGAGCGAACTCTTGCGTGGATCGTCGTCCACCCGCGTGGTCGATCTTGGCCGAGACCTCACGCCAGTCCCGCTGCCAACCGTATTTGGCCACTTTCATCGTGCGACCATCCGCGAAGATTTCGTCGAATTTGCCGACCCGAAAGTGCTGCCTGATGGCTCGGTGTGGTACTTCAGCGAGTCGCTCGAGCCTCGTCGCGAAGGCGCTCTACCCGTGAGCATTGTTTCGGCTGCGGATGTGTCAACGCTCCCCAGCGGAAGTTTGATTGTGCTTGCTCCCGACAACGACGGGCTTTGGATTCGGAGGGATAACATCTCGGCAGTTGTTCCCGCTGAAACGGTTTTTTGGGATACCTTCGATGATCGAGCTGGTTTTATACGGCGGCCCGCCGATCGCGACAGGGATTGGATCGCTGAGGCACTGTTAGGCGAATTCTCGTCGGTCAATCTGTTTCGGTGTGGACCTAGCAACGAGTACCAGTGCGTTATGAACGATCAGGAAGAGCTGCTGGTTTACGGCCTTACGGAAGGAGAGGATCGCCCCCCTCTGCTCGCCAAATTCCAAGTGTGGCCGCACGCCTCGAGTTTTGACTCATACGGTTTTGACAGAATGGCGGGTTCGCCCGACTCAAAACCCGTCTTTCGTTTTGTGTGGAAGACAAAGACTGGAGGCCCTCATAAAGAAACTTTCTTTGTTATCGATTCGAGTGCGGTCACTGTCGACCCACAGTAAAATCACCGCGTAAACTAGCCTTTTTTCGTTTCTACATACTTCTTGAAGTTGTCCAAAATTGACTGCCAGCCGCTCTGCTGCATCTCGACCGGGTTCATTTTTTCGGCATCGAAAACCGTGGTGACCTTGGTTTTATCGCCAAGGTATACAAAGTGGTAGCGTGTAAATTTCTGTGTCTGGCATGATTGCTGCGAATTACTGCAATTCGTCAGGACCATCCAACAGCACGTCAGCATCTCGAGCGAGCCTC
>Ga0163152_10001802_pt1 | contig 32746 bp, 21 predicted proteins | sample OliLakLV19MP8IB2_FD_148635 | JGI IMG/M metagenome (GOLD analysis project Ga0163152, IMG submission 148635) | Freshwater microbial mat bacterial communities from Lake Vanda, McMurdo Dry Valleys, Antarctica - Oligotrophic Lake LV.19.MP8.IB-2 | ecosystem: Environmental > Aquatic > Freshwater >...
CAGAAGAAATACGGCGTCGTCGTGCAGCACGGCACGCAGCGACGAAGCGATGCCAAGATCGCGGGACTGCACGAGGCCATTCAGGCCGGGAAATTCGGCAAGTTGAAGATTGCCTATGGGTATTGCTGCAAGCCTCGCGACACGATCGGCCATAAGGAGCCCTCCGCTCCGCCGAGCAACCTTGATTGGAATCTCTGGCGCGGTCCGGCGAAAGTGGCGTATCACCCCAATCTCGTGCACTACAATTGGCACTGGTTCTGGGAAACCGGCAACGGTGACATGAACAACCAAGGCACGCACCAGCTGGATGTCGCGCGCTGGGCACTGGAGCCGAAGCTAACCCACCCGACGCGCGTCATGGCCCTCGGTGGCCGTTTCAAGTGGAATGACCAAGGCGTAACGCCGAACACGATGTTCGCCATCGGCGAGTATCCCAATGGCCAATACGCGTTCTTCAACGTCCGCAACGTGAACTACACGGGCTACCTGCACCAGGTCGAAAACGAGTATTACTTCGAGGACGGCGGCAAGATCATCAAGGACCAGTATTACGCCAAGGGCAGCGCGAAAGGGGAGAAGCTGACGATCGCGCCCGGCAAAGTGACGCCCGGCGGCAACTGGGCTTCGTTCATCGCGGCCTGTCGCGCCGGCAAGCCCGAGATGGCCAACGGTAATGTCGTCGAGGCGCACACTGGCTCCGTGCTGGGCCATTTAATGAACAATTCCTACCGGCTCGGGCAGAAGGTGCCGTTCAACGCCAAAGCCGGAAAGTTTGGCGACAACAAGGATGCGTATGAGCACTTCATGAAGCTGCACGCCATCATGCGTGATGGCGTCGGCATTCCCGAGAACGGCGCGGAGTATGTGGTCGGCCCCTGGCTCACGTTTGATCCCAAGACCGAGCGCCACACCGGCGAATACGCCAAGGAAGCTAACGCGCTTCTGAAGGATCCGAACAGCCCCGGCTTCGAGATTCCGGCGTTAGGGAAGGTCTGATACTAAATTCCGCAGAAGAGGTAACCACTGATGAGCACTAATAAACACTGATCAATAGATGCAGATCGATGGGATAGAACTCTCCCTTCACTTACGGGGTGAACCGCCTCCATCGCGAAACTCGGTTTGCATCAGTGGTCATCAGTGAAAATCAGTGGTTCAACTGCCTTTCTAGCCGATACGCGCATTGGACTCCGCCGGTCGATCGCCCGGCGGAAGTCTCACGGGCTGGGATAGCTGTCGCGGTGGATTTTCCCCGCGCGTCCGTTTGATAGCGGTGCTTCCGCGGCGCTGGAACGCGCGTCCGACGCCGGCTCAAAGGGATTTTACGTAACCCCAAGTCGGTCGAGGTCGTCGCGTTACTAGGGTACGTCGCGCTGGCGGAGTTGTTTGCGCGAGATTCTCCCTGAATTCTCGGTCCGCCCGGTAGGGCGCGAGCGGGTTCATGGGGTGTGTACACCCCTAGAATGGGGCAGGAGCCAGATACCCGATCGCGCTGGGCGTGGTACTATGAACGCGCCGGGTTGGGGGTGTCTTAACCCTGGTTCACCATCTCCAAGGGAGTACACATAATGAAGTATAAAACACAGACAGGTTTAAGTCGGCGACTCGCCGTTCTGATCGCGTCGGCTGGGTTGTTCTGCGGCGCTTCGGCGCTCAGCATGGCTCAATCGTCGAATGCCAGCAGCAATGCCAGTAAATCCAACGCGAGCGCCACGGGAATCGCGAACGGTAAGGCACACTCCAACGTCAGCGGGCTCGGGCCCGCCTCAGGCACGGCACCCGTGCCGGAGACCTCGACCTGGATTGCCATGGGCACGTTGGTCGCTGCAGCGGCGTACGCTCGTCGGCGGCGTCGGACGGTCGCGCAGTGAGGCAAATGAAAGACCGCTCTGCCCGGGTGGCGGGGCGTTTTCGAGCAGCGCGTGCGGCCCGCCGCACGCGCCGAGGCGGCGTCCTAGCCGCAAGTCACGCGACGCGCCCCGCTGCCTGATGAAACCATCCGATTATTCCTGGCTTTTCGTCCTGATTGGATACGCCGCTTTCATCTGGTTTCGCAACCTTCAGTGGCTGGCGGCGGCCGACGATCTCGTTCCGATCTTGGCGGGCTTGCCGCTGTTCGTCTGGCTGAAGTGGCCGCTGCGTTTTACTGCCACCGCCGTAGCGCCTGCCACCTCCAGCTTGTTGGTCGCGGCCCTGCTGTTTGCGGCCGGGGTGTTGGCAAATCTCACGGTGCTCCTGGCGGTGAGTTGGACGGTTCTACTTTGGGCTTGGCTGTCGGTGCGTTTGATCGACGGTCGATCGCCCGCCCTGAGGCGCCTGTTGGTGCTGCCGATTTTCTCGTTCCCGTGGATCGCCACCGATTTTGAGCGGCTCGGCTGGTGGTTCCGCTTGTCGGGCGCGAACGCGGTGGAGCGGTTGCTGGCGGCCGGCAGCGTGCCGGTCAGCCGCGACGGTACGTTTCTCCTCGTAAACGGCTTTCAGCTGAGCGTGGAGCCCGCGTGCTCGGGGCTGAACGGCCTGCAGTCCCTGCTGATTGCCGGGACCATGCTAGCCTTCATCACGCTCAAAAATAGTCCTTGGTTCTGGTCGAGTCTCCTCCTGCTGCCGGTGGCCGCCTGGGTGGCGAATGTCCTCCGGATTCTTTCCGGTGCGATCGTTCCGGTTATCATGGATGCCGAGGCGGCGGCGCGTTGGGTGGGGCCGCTGCATTCGGGTGCAGGCTGGATCGCGCTCTGCGTGATGTTTGCGCTCTGCTGGGTGATATTTTCCGCGCTGGCCCGTCTGGACCGCGCTGCCCTCGGCCGCGCTCGGGAGGGGATGCGCCACGCTCCGTGGCTGGAGCTGGCGATCCTGGTTTATGCCGGTTCGCGGTGTCATACTTTATTCGATACGTGGTTCACCAACCCGTTTGACCGCCTCGGCTGGCTGGCCTTCGCGTTGTGGATTCTGCCGATTGGAATTCACGCGCAAAGCACCGGCCTGCCCTTCGCGGGCTCGGGCCGGCTTCGCCCGTGGCTGCTGGGTGCCGGCGTGGGTCTGATCTGCCTGGGAGATGTTGGGACGTTGAACGCAATCAAGTACGTCGGGCTTGCGCTCATTTTCGTGGGTTTCGCCCCGCGAGCAGGCCGCTGGCTGTGGGCCTTGACGGCCGTGGCCTGGATGCCGGCCTTGGGCTGGGTCGCGAGTCGCTTCGGCCTCGATCCCGACGCCGCGGGTCTGGGCCGTTCGGCGCTGGCGCTGGCTGGGAGCGGCTGGATGCTGGTGAGCACCGGGCGTATCCGCGGCACGGTGACGCCCGCTCCGAAGGCACAGCCGGCGCGGGATTTTAATTATGCCGGTTCAATCAAATCAGTCTCTTGATGTCGCCGCGGTTCCCACGCTCGGCCGGCGCCGTACGGCCCTCTGGGTGGCGATTGGCGTCGCGGTAGTGAGCGGTATGCTCTGGGCCGTGTATCCGCTGCCGGACGCCGCTGCGCGGTTGAAAGTCATGCCGCGAACCGGGTCGGAGTTTGCGAGTGAGGACATTGCTCTCACGCCGACCGAACTGCAGGTGCTCGGACGCGTGAACGTGGTGCACCGCCGCTACCAACTCGGCGACGCGCAGTTTTATGCGACGGTGATCGACGGCACCAAGGATCGTCACGCGGTGCACGATCCTCGTTATTGTTTTCAAGGTGCCGGCTGGAAGGTGCTCTCCGAACGGAAGCTCCCGCTCAACGGCGGGGAGGGGCACTTGGTTCATGCGGTGAATGGCCAATACGAGGTCCAGGCCCTCTTCTGGTTCTCGGATGGCGCCGGCCGCTACACCTCGTTGCTGCGCTACTGGTGGCAGACGACGCTCCGGCGCATGTCACTCGGCCGTTCCGGGGCCGAACCTGTCTTGGTCGTCCTCCAATCATTTGGCCCTCAGCAGCCCGACTGGAACGCCTTGGCGCCGACGGTGATCGAATCACTCAACCTCTAGTTTCAACGCGAGAGCGATGGGCGGCTTGGCCGCTCTCGCGACACCCGGCGTCGCTCGAAACGAGGTGTCGCCGCGGCGTAACATCTGTGCATGGTCGTTCGACCGCTGATGTTGAACTCGCTCGACGACCTTCCCGCCTGTGCCGGATGTGGCAAATGCTGCCACTTGCTGGTGGACCTTGGACCACTCGACGACGTGCCCGCCGAGTACGTGGTCGAGCACGACGGGTTTCGCTGCATGGATCAACAGGGGGATGGGGCCTGCGTCGCTCTCGATCCTGAGACTCAGCTCTGCACGATTTACGAGCGCCGGCCTCAGGTTTGCCGCGATTTTGCCCGTGGCACGTCGCTTTGCCGCCGCGCGGTTTTTGGCCGCCGCGGATCGCTGGCGGCCGAAACGCTCATTTGAAACTCCGGTAACCCGCGGCGATTTAGCGCCGGTTTCCGCTCTTCCTTTCTGTGGTCAACTTTCACCGTCGTCGTCGCTCCCTGCTCTCATGAAAATCAAAACTGCGGAATTCGAGCTCAGTGCCCCGGATCTGCGAGCCTGTCCCAAATGGGCGTTGCCCGAGTTTGCGTTCATTGGCCGGTCCAACGTCGGCAAGTCGTCGTTGATTAATTTGCTCACAGAACGACGCGCGTTGGCGAAGGTGTCCGTCACCCCCGGCAAAACGCAGCTCATCAATTTCTTCGTGATCAACGGCGCCTGGTCGCTCGTCGATTTGCCGGGCTACGGTTATGCCCACGTCGGGCGTCAACGCCGGCTCGAGTTCAACGAGGCCGTCGCGGACTTCCTCTCCGGACGGCGCAATCTGCGCTGCGTGTTCGTGCTCATCGACTCGCGTCTGCCTCCGCAGGAAATTGACATCGAGTTTTTACGCTGGCTCGAAACTGCGAAGGTGCCATTTGCCCTCGTATTCACCAAGGCGGACAAGCAGTCCGACTCGCAGACGAAGGATGCGGTCGCCGTCTTCAAGCAGAACATGAGCGCGTGGCGTGAGGAGCTGCCGGACATTCTGGTGAGTTCCGCCAAGACGGGCGAGGGTCGGACCGCGGTGCTGGCCTACATTGCGACTACGCTCGCGAAGCATAATCGCACCGCGGGTTGAGCGCAGGGGGGCCGGACCGTGGCCGCCCTGTCCGGATTCCGGATGCGGCCGGGGGCGGCCGCGGTCCCGCTAACCTAAAGTCTGCGGAAGAACCACTGATGAGCACTGATAGCGACTGGGCGTCGCCGCGTATCACTCATACGTATACTTCGAGATCCACGGATCGCGCGTCTTCTGCTGGTAATCCTTCAGGCGCGCCGACAGGTCCGTAAACACGGACCGATGATTCGGATCCTCGGCGAGATTCTTGATTTCGTGCGGGTCGCTCTGCAGGTCGTACAGTTCGTAGCGCGGACGGAACTGGTAATCGTTCACCCGTCGGTTGCCATAGTACCCGCTCTCCGATTTTACCGCGGCCTGCCAGGTGGCGGATGCCCACAGGTCGGACGCGAAGGGATAGGGGAGTTGATGGGCGATGTTCAGGATGAGCTTGTAGCGGTCGGTGCGAATCACCCGCATCGGATAATACATCGTGATCTCGTGGAATTGATGTGACGCGAACACGACGTTCCAGTCGGCTAAGGTGGCGCCGTCCAACGTGGGCAGGAATGAGCGGCCGTGAAACTCGTATTTTACCCGTTGCGCGCCGGCTCCCTTCTTTTTCCCTGCGCCCTTGGTCGCGGGCGCCGCTGATTCGCCTCCGCCGCTCTCGGGATCGCCGGCTTGGAATGGCGGCGCGAGCACTTCCTTCACGCCCGCGATGTCGAGAATGGTCGGCGTCATGTCGACCCACGAAATCATGGCGTCCGCCACGACTCCGCGGTTCTTTTGATCCGGGCTGCGCACCACGAGCGGGAGCTTTATGCCGGGGTCATAGAGGGTCGTTTTCGCCGCCGGCCACGGCATGCCGTTGTCGGCGGCAAAGATGATCACCGTGTTTTCGTACTGACCGGTTGCTTTGAGGATTTCAATCAAGCGCGCCAGGCCGGCATCGGTGCGGGAGATGGCCTGGTAATACTGCGCCAGCTCCGCCCGGGTTGCCGGCAAGTCCGGCAGGTGGGGTGGGACTTTCAGCGCCGCTTCATTGTAGGTGACGTCCTTGGTTTCCGGATACTGCTGATGGTTGCCGAACGGGTTCGGCTTGAGCGGGTGGCCCGGGAGCTCTCCGCCTGAGCGATGCGGCGTGAGCGTGCAGAAATACAGGAAGAACGGCTTACTTTTGTCCGCGATAAAGGCCTTGCTCGCGTTGGCCATGCCCACGGGATTCCAAGCGTTGCCGGGGAGGGCCGTGCCGAATTGGTAAACGGCTTCCGGAGCGAGGTGGTATTTTCCGATGCGGCCGGTCCGGTAGTTGTTATCTCCCAAGATCACCGGCAGCGAGCGCACACTCTGGTACGTTGTGAAATGATGCACCGCGTGCGAGTGGCCGTAGTGCCCGGTGGCGTGGTTTTGCAACCCGGTCATCAGGACGGAGCGGCTCGCGCTGCAACTCGCCGTGGTGCAGAAGGCGTTGCGGTAACGGGTGCCTTCCCGCGCAAGTTGATCGAGCGCGGGTGTTTTGACGTCGGGATTGCCGTAGCAGCCGGCGTCCTGGCCCATGTCATCGGCGATAAAGAGAACGACATTGCGAGGGGTGGCAGCGAGGGCGGCGGTGGCCAGGCAGGCGAGCCACGCGCCCACGGTCAACGCGAGCACAAGGGGTTTCAGGGTAGGCATGGCGCCCAACATGAAGTTGGGCGGAGCGGGTGTTCAAGCCTGCGCCGACGTGAGGTTGGGACCACGGGCGCCAGGGGCCGCTTCCCGTCGGGTGGCGGGGGCCTCGCTCCCAAGGGTTCAGGCAGATCAGCTGGCGCCGGGGTTAACCGCGGCTTTGGGCGGGGCGAGGATCGTGCGGCGCCAGACGCTCGGGGTCACCTTGGTGTGCGCCTTGAAGGCGCGGCAGAAGTCGCTGGTGGACGAGAAGCCGCATTCCGCCGCAATCGTATCGAGTTTTAGGGTACACGTTTCGGTCATGAAACGCATTGCCGTTTCCAATTGGATGCGGGCAAAGGCGCGCACGGGTCGCTCGCGCTCCGTTTGCCGAAATGCCCGCCGCAACGTGCTCGGAGAGACGTGCACCCGGCGGGCAACATCTTCGATCGAAGGGTTTGACCGGACGTGGTCGGAATACCACGTGGTTGCGGCTTCGACGATCTGCTTGGCGTGACCCTGCGGCAGAGGCTTTTGACTCAGGGGCAGTTTACTCAAGGCCAGCAGCGCCAGTTCGATCAGCGCGCCCTGAAAACGAAGATTGCTGAAATTATTGGGCGTTTGGTAGTCGGGCTCAACGGACTCGACGAGCGTCATGAGCCGGCGGCACTCGGTGGCGTAAAGCGGTAGACTCAGATGGTTGCGTTCCCGAACCGCCGCGGCGAGTAGCGCCGGGACGGAGCCAAAGTGGAAGACGGTGATGCTTGCGGTTCCCCGCTTGGCTCCCGCCCAGCTGTGCGCGCTGCCCGGAGGAAAGACCCACAGGCGGCGCTCCCAGAGCGACGGCTCCGGATCGGCTTCGAACCAGGGTGCGCAACGGCCGCGGATCACGGCGAAAAACTCCCAATTCATCCGCACAAGAGGTTTGACGGGGTATCGCTCGAACTCCCGCTCGCCATGGCCGAGATAGCGTAACATGGGCCATTTCTAGGACCGGAGGCGACTCCAAGTAAAGGCTGCGAATCCAGCGCCAAATCCACTCCTGGTGATTAGAAACGTCAACTGGACCGCCGCGGCAGCTCTCTCTAGGAGTGCTCGAAATTGTATAGTTCTTGCTCGTCCTGACTCTAGCCCGGATCCGTCGGCCCCGTTATGGTTGGGGATTGCAGGCTGAGAACCCGTCTGCGATGAAACCGCGAACCCCTACTAACGATGGAATCGAAAGCCCTTCACTCCGTGCGCCGGTTCTTGCTCCTCGCAAGTGCTGTCGCGTTGCTCCCCGTTGCTGCCCTCGGGCAGTCAACTGCTACCCCTGCGGGCACGACTGGAACGTCAGCGGCGCCCGACGAAAAAAAGGATCAAGTCATCCAGCTGTCGCCGTTCCAAGTCGAAGCCGGCACGGACCGCGGCTATCAGGCGTTGAACACGCTGTCAGGCACGCGCCTTAACTCGAAACTCGAGGACCTCGGCAGCTCGATTTCCGTGGTTACGATGCAGCAGATGCAGGACATGGCGGTGTCCGATTTGAATGACGTGCTGCTCTACGAGGCGAGCACGGAAGGCACGGGCAATTTCACGCAATTCACCCCGAATCGGAATGGTGGCGTCGGTGATAATGTTGCCGGCGACCCGGCCCGCGCGAACCGCATTCGCGGTGTCGGCTCCGCCGGCACGAGTGGTAGCGGCGTCAATGTCGCGTTCGGCAACCGCTCGGTTAACAGCAAGATTCCGGTCGATCTCTATAACATCGACGCCATCGAGATCTCCCGTGGTCCCAACTCAAATCTCTTCGGCCTCGGCGCCAGCGCCGGTACGGTCAATCTCGTCCCGTCGATGGCAAATGTGAATCGATCGACCAACTCGCTTACGCTGCGCTTCGACGACTGGGGTGGGCACCGCGAGAGCCTCAATCTCAACCGCCCGCTGATTCCGGGTAAACTCGCCTTTCGCGTTGCCGCCGTGCACGAGTCCAAGGGGTTCACCCGCAAACCTTCCTCCGAGCGGATCGACCGAATTTACGCCACCACGACTGCCAAGCCATTCAAGAATACGACGGCGAACGCTTCGTTCGAGCGCTATGACAACTTTTACCGCCGGCCGAATTCCCTCACTCCGCGCGACACCACCATCGAATGGCGCGCGGCCGGCAGCCCTTCCTGGGATCCCACCACGCAGATGGTGACGTTGGGCAATGGCAGCAAAGTCGGGCCGTTTCCCGTCGGCAGTGGAGCCACCGCCGAGAACGTCACGCTACCCGCGGGGTTGATGTCGGGTGGCAATATCTATGGCCGCCGCATCGCGTATATTGAAAACAATGCCGTGCAGTACCTCTCCGTTGGCCGCATTGGGAATAATATCACCACGGGTACACCGTCACCGTACACGACCAACAGCAATGTGCGTTATCTCGAGACGGGTACGGACTTGATGCGGAACAAAGCCGCCCTATATCCCTTGTTCTTTCAGCCCGCCATCCGTGACAAGTCCCTCTATGACTGGTCAGAGATCAATTATATTGCGCCGAATTTTGGCGATGACAAGGCCACGACCTATTCCGCTGATCTTGAGCATACCTTCTTCCGTAATTCCCAACATTTGATTGCCGGTCGGGTCGGCTGGTTCCGTCAGGACTTCGAGCGCGACTCCCGGAGTTTCATCGATTCCACCGACACGGTGATCTTCGTCGATGTGAATGAGAAGCGCCTCGATGGCACGCCCAACCCGTATTTTCGTCGCCCTTATGTTCAGTCGGTCGGCCCCATCCGGGTGCGCACGCCTGAATTGTCCGACACTCAGACCGCCGATCTGGCCTATCAATATACACCTCAAAAGCACCCCCGCTGGCTCTCCTGGATCGGTACCCAGCGCATCGGTGCGCATGGTGAAACCGTTCGCTCCGACACGGTGAATTTCCGCAGTGCCCAACACATCGCGAGTGATCACCCGTGGGTGAACCCGGCCAACCGCACGGCCCCTTCGCAGATCACCCAGCGCTTCTATGTGGGCGATGCGCAGGGCCAGAATCTCGATTACGCGCCGTCTCCGATCAGTAATATCAACGGTCGTTATGATCTTTCCTGGTATAACAATCTCACCCGCCAGTGGGTGAGCGAATCGGTGCGCATTGACGACCTCGCCATCATCGGCACCACCGCGCGCCGCGAGGAGATCCGTACGATCAATGCGACCATTCAGAGCTACTTTTTCAAGGACCGGCTGGTTACGACCTACGGCTGGAGACGGGACCGTCGCCGCGAACGGACATCCGTCGGTGCGGCGATCGATCCTGCGACCGGCCTCGTTAACTATAATAATCTCAACACCTGGGGCGCATGGACGGATGACCAGGGTGAGACCGTCCGCGCCAGTCAGCGCGGCGATACCACCACCTTTGGCGCGGTCGTGAAGCCCTTCTCGTGGTTGAATCTCCACTACAATCAATCCGATAGCTTCTTTCCCCAGGTGGTCCGCCAGAACCTAAACCTCGAGGGCAACATCCCGAATCCGCGCGGTGAAGGTCAGGATTACGGATTCAGTTTCACCGCGTTGCAGGGCAAGCTAAGCGTCCGGGTCAATCGTTTCATTGTCACCGAATACGATTCGCGAGGCAGCGAGGTGGGCACGATTGGTAACCGCACCTTCCGCTTGGAAGGACGTGCAGAGAACAACGGGCAGCGCGATGTCGAGTCGTTCTATCCGTGGGCGGAAGCTCTGGCTCTCAGCCGGTTCACCAACCAAGGTGTCACCAATCCGTCTCAGACGCAGCTCCGGTCCGCCGTCGCCACCATCATGGGGCAGTCGGTGGATTGGATGAATACCTTCCTCGATTCCGGATTGGCACAGCCACAGACCGTAGGCACCACCGATGTCGAGTCTCGCGGCTACGAAATCGAAGCGACCTATAATCCGACCCGCAACTGGCGTATCAAGTTCACCGGGGCGCAGGCGCTCGCGCTTGATCTCGCGGTGTCGCCCGAAGTCTTCAATTACTGGCAGAGCCGCCTGCCGACGTGGACCACGGCTCGTGATGATCAGGGCCGCCCTTGGTGGACGACTCCGGCGGCCAATGGCAACACGCCCGAGGCGCAATATAACAACGCCCTCTTGTCGCCTTATCTTGTCGGTGTGGCCAATGCCGGTAAACCCCGCACGCAGGTGCGCAAGTACCGGTGGTCTACCGTGACGAATTACGACTTCACCGAGGGACGCCTGAAGAATTTTAATATCGGCGGCGCCGTGCGTTGGGAAGACAAGGCCTCGATCGGCTTTGGCGGCAAAGCTCCGGCGACTACCGGCAACTTTGCGGGAGCGATCCTCGAGTTGGATCCCGACAAGCCGTACTACGACAAGGCCCGATTCTACATCGATCTGTCCGCGGGCTATCGTTTCCGTCTCCTCGGGGACAAGCTGCGAGGCAAGGTGCAGTTGAATGTCCGTGACGCATTCGAGGACGGACGCCTGCAACGCGTCGCCGTGAATCCGGACGGCAGCACGTTCGCTTACCGCATCATCAACCCCCGCCAGTTCATCCTGTCGACGTCGTTCGACTTGTAAGAACGAAAAAGGGCCTGCAGCGCGTGCGCCCGATGGGTGCATGCGCGGTTTTGTTTTAGGTCAGAGACGCCGTTCAGCTCTCCGCGGTGGAGCGGCTTGTCCCTAAGCCGCTGGTTCGACCGAAAGGTCGAAGCTCAGACCTGGGACCGCGGGCGCCCTCGTCCGTATCCGTTCAAGTAGCGGCCGGGGGCGGCCGCGGTCCCAGGGCAAGTCCATGCATCGCGGCGGCGTCACGATCATTCTCCCATTTTGAGCCGTTGCCCTCACGAAAATTCAAGCGATGATGGGGGCAGTCCTGCAGCCCAACCGCGCGGTTGGGCACCGCGACATTTAAACCCTATTTTCCACTATGAACCGTCGCAAATTCCTGGTCACGTCCGCCGCGGCCACTTCGTTGCTCCGGCTGGGCTCCCGCGCTCAAACGGCGACACCCGCTACCGCCGCGCCGAGCGAGTTGGTGCAGGAAATGATCCGGGCCAATGATGCGCAAATCCCCGCCTTGCTCGCGAAGATCGAGCGCGGCGCGGCGCATCGGTGGCGGGGTGGCGTGCCCAACGAATACGGGATTCACACGCCGCACGGCACGGCGGGAGTCATCTCGGCCCTCGCCTGCGCGGTGACATCGCCGACTTCAGCCTATTTCAAGTCCAATGAGCTCGCGGAACCGCTCGGCTTGGCCGCCCGTTACATGCTCAAAGCTCAGCATGACGACGGCACCATCGATCTTTACTCGACGAATTTTCACTCTCCGCCGGATGCCGCGTTCGTGATTGAAGTGATGGCCCCCGCGTACGCCTTGCTGCGCGCCAGCCAGCAATCGGCCATCGCGGCGGTGGCGGGGGAGGTCGGGAAGTTTGTGGTTCGCGCTGCGGATGGGCTCGTGACAGGCGGCATTCACACGCCCAATCATCGCTGGGTGGTTTGCGGCGCGCTCGCGTGGGCTCACTCGTTATTCCCGAATCCCCGCTACGTGACGCGCATTGATCAGTGGCTGGCGGAGACGGTCGATCTGGACCCGGACGGTCAATACACGGAAAAGAGCACGAGCGTTTACTCGCCCGTCGTGGATCGCGCCCTGATTACGGTCGCGCGATTTCTGCAACGTCCGGAGCTGTTGGAGCCGGTACGGAAGAACCTTGAGATGACGCTGTACTATGTTCATCCCGACGGCGAAGTCGTAACTGAAGCCTCGCGCCGCCAAGACCGGTATCAGCGCGGGAGCATGGCGCGGTATTATTATTCGTATCGTTATCTCGCTCAGCTCGACGGCAACGGGCGCTTTGCCGCCATGGCGCGTCAGATTGAGACCGCCTCCCGCGACTATTTGCGCGGAGAGCTTGCCGCATTTCTAACCGAGCCGAAGCTGATGGCTGAGCTACCGCCGTCGGCGTCGTTGCCGACGGACTATGCCAAGGTTTTCGCGCATTCGCAGCTCGCGCGTATCCGTCGCGGGGATGCCAGCGGTACGATCCTTGCCGGTAATACGACACTGTTTTCCTTTCGCAAACGTGCCGCCGCACTCGAGGCGGTGCGGTTCGCGACGGCGTTCTTCGGCAAGGGGCAGTTTGCCGGTGACGCGCTGGAAGTGAACGGCGGCAGCTATGGGCTTCGGCAGGTGCTCGACGGACCGTACTTTCAGCCGCTCACGGCCGATCAAGTCGCGAGTGGCGAGCACGTCCGAATGGCGCCGAATGGCACGCTCGCCAGCGGCAGCAAGACGCTGCGCGTTCGCAGTAACGTGCAGACGCTCGAGTCCGTGATAACGCTAACGGAGGAGCGCGGAACCTTCACGCTGGCCTTTGCCATTCGCGGCACGGCAAATGTGCCCGTTGCCATCGAGCTGGCGTTCCGGCCGGGCGGAAAGCTCGAAGGCGTGGAACCGGTGCCGGGTCAAAAAGACGCGTATCTATTGCGTGGAGACGTGGGACGTTATCACCTCGGCGGCGACCAGATTGAGTTTGGGCCCGGTCGCGCCGAGCACACCTTCACGCAGATCCGCGGCGCGTTGCCGAAGTGGGAGGGGCCGTCCGTCTACATCACCGGATTCACGCCCTTTGCGGCGACGCTGAAGATCGGATGAACGGGGTTCGCTTCGTACCCGCGTACCTGTTACGAATGCTCAGTTAGAAGTTTGACGGCGCCTGACGCGAGGCTTCGACCGGACCGGGCCGGGCCCCGACGGCTACGGGGACATGCGGTAGCCTTTGCGGGCGAAAATGGGTTGCGCGAGCCGACGCGCGTTGCCGCCGAAGATCTGGGCCTGTTGCGTGTCGGTTAAATCGGCATCGAGGACCTTGGACAACTCCGTGGCATAGGAGCGACTGGGGCCGTGTCCGCCCCAAACGATGCGATCAATGCCGAGTTCGCGCACCGCATGATCGACCGCGCCCGAGTGCGGATCCGAGCCGGCAAATTCGAAAAAGACATTCTTCTGTTGGCGGACGGTGCGCGTACCGAGCTCCCAGTCACCACCGGAATGCCCGCAGATCAGGTTTACGTCGGGAAAGCGTTTCGCCAACTCCACCACATCGGCGGGCGTGGATTCGCCGGCGAGATTGCCTCCCCCGGGCCGCCGGGGCTGCCCGCCGATTTTCATCCACGTATGGATGTAAACCATGGCCCCGAGTTCGCGCGCGAGCCGGATGATCGGGTCATTGTTGCGATGGCTGCACGTGATGCCGTCCCGGTTGAAACCGGCGTATTTGATTCCCACGCACGGGCCGTTCTTGATCCATTCCTCCATTTTGCGACAACTCCCGTCGGGATCGGATGGTTCGATGCGGACCATGCCGGATACTTTGTCTTTTTGCTTCTCGAGGATGCGGCGCTGCACCGCTTCAAACGGTGAACTTTCCAACGGGTCGGTGCGGCTGCCGCCGATGTCCAGGGAGACGACGCGTTCAATACCGAGTCGTTCGGCAAAGACCATCATGCGCTGGTGCGGGCCTTCGTCCGTGGCGTTATTGAAGCCATGGTAGTGCAGATCCCAAATACGAAGGGCGCGAAGCTGGGCGCGGGTGGGGAGTCCGTAGAGAGCGGGATCGAAGGCGAAGTCGGTGGCGTTCATCGCGGAATCAGGGAGCAGTTGAGACGGCGGACAGAAGGCGCCGCGCGTTCCCCGCCATCAACGGCTCCAGCTGGCTGCGGGTGAGCGGCGATTCAAAAAGCCGAAGCAGCGCCGCTTCGACGGGAAAATACGGCGCGTGGGAGCCGAAGAGTAGCCGCTCGGGTGCGATCGGCGTACCCCGGCCGCCGGCCTTTTCGTTCAGCAGGCGATCCAGAATACCGACGCTCTCAAACGACGAGAAATCGAAGGTCACGTTGGCGAGGTCCAGCAGCGGCTGCACGATCGGCAGCTGAAAGCTAAACGTGCAATCGAGCAGCTGCACGCGCGCCGCCGGTACCGCCTTCAACCCTTGCGCAATCGTGCCGACATCGAGCGGCGGGAGTTGCAGGACGGGGTGGTGGACGCGCGGATCCTCCAGCTCGAGTGCGATCTGCACCAACAAGCCTCGTTCCGTCGCGAGTCGCAACAGCCGGATCATTTCCGGATCGTTGACCGCGAGTCCGTGATACCGCGGGTACAGCCGGATTCCGGGCATGCGGTGGACCTCGTGGCATCGTCGCAAGTCCTCTTCCCAATCGGGCCAGGCCGGATTGACCGTGCCAATCGGAATGAGGAAACCCGGATGGCCGCGGCACTCCTCGGCGAGTCGGGCGTTTACGCCACTGACATCCTTGGTGAGTAACGCCTCAAAGCTTCCCGACCACGCCTCGCGCACCCGGTGGCGTCTCAGCTTGGCCACCAGATCTGCCGTTCGGGAATATTTCAGCCGGCGAAACGGCCAGTCGAAGAGATGGATGTTGGTGTCGATGAGGGCCGGTGCTTCGGCCGCGCTCGGGGCCGGCGGCGCGGCCGGCGAGTTCGACGTTTGCGCTCGCGCCGCGGCGGTAAGAACGGCGGCGGTGCTCAAGGTTTGCTGGAGGAAGCAACGACGATTCATCGAGAAACGTGGGTTGGGAGGCGCGGTAAAAACGAGGCGGCGCCAAGGGGCAAGGAGGCGCTGATTAATCTGAATCTTTCGGGCGAATGGTTACTCAATTTACCTTGCCGGGGAAAGTGAATTCACCAGACAGTTACCCCCGTCGCCTCTGCTCCGACCCCGGCCGAGGCCCAACTCGAGATAACCATGAACACTGCTTGCTTCGTTTGTTCTGCTCCGGCGTTACGATTCCGTCTTTGGACGTTCGCCTTGTTGTTTGTGGGTGGGTTGAGTGTCGCGGCCCACGGCCAAAGTACCGTGACCGGTACCGTAACCAACTCTGCGACCGGCGCGGTGTTGGAGGGTGCTCGGGTCGCGCTTGAAGGCTCCGGCCGCGAGGTGACTACCGATAGTTTGGGTACTTACCGCTTTGATAATGTGCCTGCTGGCAGCGCCGTGCTCGCCGTTTCTTATACCGGTTTGAAGCCGGTCACCGCACCGGTAAACATTGGCCCGGGAGGAGCGCCAGTGCGGCAAAACGTCGGACTGACTTCCGATATCTATCTGATGGGCAACTTCGTCGTGGAGAGCGAACGCGAGGGGAACGCCAAGGCCATCACCTTGCAGCGCCAATCAGACGGCGTGAAGAATATCGTATCGGCCGACGCATTTGGTGGCCTCGCGGGCAACCCCGCCGATCTCGCGATTCGGTTGCCCGGGGTTGAAGGCGAGTCGGTCGGTGGCGACATGCGCTACCTGCGGATCCGTGGATTGCACCAGAATCTCAGCTCAATCACGCAGGATGGAAACCGCCTGGCCGATGCTGGTTCCGCGGGTTCCACGCGGGAGTTTCAATTTCAGACCGTAGGTTCCGACTCGGTCGAGCGCATCGAAGTCACCAAGTCGCCGACTCCCGATCTGGACGGCGATTCGATTGGTGGCGTGGTCAATCTCGTTTCGAAGAGTGCTTTCGATAGTTCGCCGGATCGCCGGATCCGCGGGTCGGTGGGTGCGATCTGGCGGGTGGCGGATCCTCGCGATAAGGCGCGGCCCAATGCTTCGTTGTCTTATTCAGAAGTCTTCGGGGGACGACTCGGCGTCAACCTCAACCTAGCTTACCGCCCCCACGGCTCGATCATCGACATGGCGACCCAGGCGCATCAGCTTTTGCCGCTCGGCGTCGAAGGTCCGGCCTATCAATACCAACTGTCGGTGCTGGATTTTCGCAATGTCCGCACGCGCTCGGGCGCAGGTCTCAAATTGGACTTTAAGCTGACGGACCAGATCCGCTACTTCGCCAATTTCCAGTTCAACAAACATATTGAGCATTCCGACCATAGCCAGGTCACGTGGCAGTCGAACCAAGCCGTCGCGACCGTGGATCCATCCGGCGACTTGACGGGCACCGGCGGAATTGTCCCGGGTTATACGGATTACGAAACGCAAGTGCGTCCCTTGGCGACGAGCACGGTGGCGATCAACTCCCAGGTGGCGTATAAGCTCGGGACGACAGTAACGCTGAATTTCGGCGGGGTGCACCGCTATCCATCATTGGATCTGGATTACGATCTCTATTCGTCGAAGTCGAAGGCGTATTATCCGGGAAATAATACCTTCACCTACACGCTGCGGAACGCCGGCTTCACGCTTCGCAAAGACGACCAGCTGTTTCCCTCGATCACACAGACCGCGGGCGCGAATTGGAGCGACGTTGCGAGCTATACCGACAACCTTTACACCAGTGCGCGGATGGTGGGTTGGGACAACTATCTCGGTGCCGCGATCAACGCGAAGAAACGTTTTCAGACGCGGTGGCCCACGTACGTCAAAACCGGCCTGCGCTTGCGCGAGCAGTCGCGCGATTTGGACAATACGCCTTACCGCACGGTGTATGTCGGACCAGACGGGGTGATGGGGCCCAACCCAGCACGCGGCGGTGTGAATGACGACAATCTTGCGCAGTTCGGGTTGATGAACCGTCCGTTCCCCGACACGGAGTTGCGCCGTTACGGAAACGTTCCTTTCCCCGCGTTCCAAGCTGACGGTCGGCCGAGTAATCTCGATTCTTTTATTGCGGCCAACCCTTCGTATTGGCAGCGCCAAGTAGCCAATGATCTTCAGGCAGAGTTGACCAACAATCAGCAGTTCACCGAACAGATTCGCGCCGCCTATCTGATGGGCAATGTGCAGATCGGGAAACTCGGTGTTTTGACGGGCGTTCGAATTGAGGATACCGAAACGGAAGGCACGGGCGCACTGCAAGTGATCACGCCGGTAGAACGAGCGCGTCGCGCCGCGTGGGTCGGGACTGTCACCGATGATGAGATTCGCCGGCGCACACGGGAAGAGTTTGGTCGTCGCATCACCCGCACCGGTGATTACCGCAGCGTCTTCCCTGGCCTGCATTTGAAGTATCAATTCAATCGCAACCTGCTCGCGCGGTTCAGTTATTCCGAGAGCATTGGTCGGCCGAACATCGGTCAGCTGATTCCCCGGACAAACGTGAATTACGACAACCAGACGCTTTCAACCAGCAATCCCAGCCTGGAGCCGCAGTGGTCGCAGAATTGGGATCTTTCCGCCGAGTTATATTTCGAGCCGGCAGGATTGTTCAGCGTCGGAGCCTTCCAAAAGGATCTCGAAAAGTTCATCTACACGTCGAGTGGCGAAGTCGTCGGATCCGGCACGGACAACGGCTACAGCGGCGAATATGAAGGCTTCACCGTCACGACGCAGTTCAACGGTGGCAAAGCCAAGGTGCGGGGCATCGAAGTGAGTTACAGCCAGCAGTGGACGTTCCTGCCTGGCATCTGGAAGGGACTCGGGGCGTTTGCGAATGCGACGTGGATGGATGCCCAGGGAAATTACGGCGCCGGTAGCGCGATCTCGCTGGCGCCGAATCCGCGCGTGGCCGGCTTCAATCCGTTCATCGGGAATGTCGGCCTTTCGTATATTCAGAGCCGGGTGAATCTGCGCGCGACCTTCAACTATCGTCACAAGTATCTTATCGGATTCAATGCCAACGAGTCTCGCGCGGGTTATTCAGCGGCGCGGCCCACCCTCGACATCAAGACTCTCTATAACATCAACCGTCGCGTGAGTGTGTATCTCGACGTGGTCAATGTGTTGAAGGAGCCGGATCGAAAAACCCAGTTTGGTTACGGCCGTGCGAATACGGTCCACCTTATGGATCCGCAGTTTTTCTTCGGGGTGAATATGCGGCAGTAACGCTGCCGTTCGAGCGATCGGGGTGGACGGTCTTGCCTCCATTCCGGTCAGAGTAATCCTGCGCCGTTTATCCCGATTCCCCACCAGCCACGCTGCCGTCGCTTCTGTGCTGCATCGCTCCGCGAGATTCCTTGCTATCCTCATCGTCATTCTCGCGGTGCTTTTACTTCGAGGGGCGGCCCCGGCCACGGCCGCGCCAGTTGATTTCAACCGTCAGGTAAAACCGATCCTCGCGGAGAATTGCTTCAAGTGTCACGGCTTCGATGAGGGCTCGCGCGAAGGTGGGCTGCGGCTGGACGTGAGGGAAGGCGCACTGCATCCCGCGAAATCCGGCGATACTGCGATCGTCCCTGGTCGGCCGGATCTGAGCATGCTGTTGACGAGAGTGACGGATCAATTTGACGCGATGCCGCCGGTTGAAACCGGCAAGCGATTGCAGCCGCAAGAGGTGGAGGTTTTGCGGCAATGGATCGCCGAAGGCGCACTGTATGCGACCCACTGGTCCTTTGTACCGCCTGTCGCGGCGGCGTTGCCCGAGTCGAGGCGCGCGGGATGGGCGCGTAATGCGATCGATCACTTTGTGCTGGCGCGGCTCGAGCGCGATGCGCTTGGTCCCCAGGCTGAGGCCGACCGCGGTGTTTTGCTGCGGCGCGTTAGTCTCGACCTGACCGGGTTGCCGCCCTCGACCGCAATGTTGGACGCGTTTCTTCGCGACCCCGCTCCGGATGCGTACGAGCGGGCGGTGGACCGGCTGCTGGCCTCTCATCATTATGGCGAGCGCATGGCCGTCGACTGGCTGGATGCGGCGCGTTATGCTGACTCCAACGGATTCTTTCGCGACAACACGCGCCAGATCTGGCCGTGGCGTGACTGGGTGATTCAGGCGTTCAATCGCAACGTGCCGTTCGACCAATTCACCGTCGAGCAGCTCGCGGGAGACTTGTTGCCTGATCCCACGCCGGAGCAGCGGATCGCAACCGGGTTCAATCGGAACCATATGGTGACAGGTGAAACCGGCATCATCGATGAGGAGTATCGCGTGGAGTACGTGGCGGATCGGATGGAAACGACTTCCACTGTTTGGATGGGACTCACCGTCGGATGTGCGCGGTGTCATGATCACAAATACGACCCGATTTCGCAGGCCGACTATTATCGGTTGTTCGCGTTCTTTAACAGCAGCGTCGAGCAGGGAATGGTGAGCCAGGACGATCCGCCGCCCGTAATGGACGTTGCCTCGCCCGCGCAACGCAGCGAGCTGGAGCGACTCGGCGGCCAGCGCAAAAACGCCGAAGTTGAATTCGACGCGGTGACTACGCCGCTGGCTCCGCGCATCGCAGCGTGGGCGACGACCGCCGCCGGAACGTTTACCGCTCCACGTGAAAAGCTCCTGAGCCACGTCGGGTTTGAGTCGGATTCGAGCGCGGGTACTTCCAAACCCAATGGCCATCTGCCCCGTGCGGTCGAGAAGGGCAGCGTGTACCATGAGGCCGGCTTGATCGGACAGGCGGCCGGCTTTGACGGCATGCAGCATCTTGAGTTGCCGGCTGAGTTGCCGCTCGTGGCCGACCAACCCTGGACCGTCGGCATCTGGGTCAAAGCGACCGGATCGCTCAGTTGCGTGCTCTCAAAGATTGAACCCAGCGGCGGACGCCGCGGGTTGGAGCTTATTTGGCAAAAAGGTCAGCTGCAGGTGAACCTCGTCAGCCAGTGGGTGGTGAGTGCGATTGAAGTCAGCACGCGCGAAGCGGTGAAGCGTTCCGATTGGAATCACGTGGTCGTGAGTTACGACGGTTCACAAAAAGCCGCCGGCGTGCGCGTATTCATCGATGGAATACCGGCCACCCTGACGGTGAACCGCGACACCCTGGCGGGTTCGATTAGCAATCGTGAACCGGTGCGAGTCGGCCGGCGTGACAGCGGGCTGGGATTTTACGGCCAACTGGATGAATTGCGGATTCTTTCGCGTACGGTGGCTCCGGACGAAGCGCGGACTTGGTTTTGGAGTGAGCGCTTGCAGGGTGTTTTAGGAACGGCTCCGGACCAACGGGATCTACGGCAAAAGAAGCTGTTGCTGGATTGTTACGTAGAGCGCGAAGGCGATGCCACGAGCCGCGAAACCAGCCGGCGGCTCGGGCAAGCGCGGAACGCGGAGGATCGCTTTCGGGCCATGCTGCCGAAGACACTCGTGATGCAGGAAGTGGCGAATCCGCCGCAGACTCATCTGCTCAAACGTGGGCAGTACGACGCGCCCGGTGAGGTGGTCACTCCGGGAGTACCCGGCGCTTTGCCGTCCATGCCCGCGGCGTTCCCGCGGAATCGGCTGGGGTTGGCGAAATGGATCGCGTCGCCCGCTCATCCGCTGACGGCGCGCGTCGCGGTGAATCGACTGTGGCAGCAGTGTTTTGGCGTGGGGCTTGTGCGCACGCCCAATGACTTTGGAGCACAGGGCGAGTTACCCACGCACCCGGAATTGCTCGATTGGCTGGCGGTGCGCTTCGTGGAGAGCGGCTGGGACGTAAAGGCGCTGCTTCGGTTCATCGTCACCAGCGCCACGTACCGTCAATCCTCGGTGCCCACCCGGGAGTTGTTGCAGCAGGATCCGGAGAACCGACTGCTCGCGCGCGGGCCGCGATTCCGGCTGGGCGGCGAGATGATTCGCGATCAGGCACTCGCCGTTTCCGGATTGCTGGTCGACAAACTCGGCGGGCCGCCGGTGAAGCCGTATCAGCCACCCGGTTTGTGGGAGGCGGTCTCCTACAATGGGGAAATGACGTATCAGGCGGACCAGGACGACGGTCGTTGGCGCCGCTCGGTCTATAGCTATTGGAAGCGGACGAGCCCGCCGCCGGGCGTGCAGGTGCTCGATGGTCCTACGCGAGAGACGTGCGTGGTGTCGCGCCCGCGCACCAATACACCCTTGCAGGCGCTGCTTATGCTTAACGATGAAACCTTCGTCGAAGCGGCGCGGGCACTCGGAGCCGTCGCCGCCGCGCCTGCCGACACCTCGCGCGAGCAACGCATCATCGAGCTATTCCGTCGCGCTACCCTGCGGGAACCGGGCCGGGCGGAAATCGCGACGCTGGGGGGACTCTTCACGCGACAACGGGAGCGATTCACCCAGGATCGCACTTCGGCTCTGCAGTTGGTCCGCGTGGGCGGATCGATGCGCGGGCATGAACAGGATCCCGTCGAGCTCGCGGCGTGGACGATGGTGGCGCAGGCCATCCTCAATTTGGATGAAGTCGTCATGAGGCGGTGAACCATGAACTCCCCTAATTCCCGTCACCCCCCGCCGGCCGACGCCTTCATGACGAGGCGGCAGTTTTTCAACCGCTCCGCCGTGGGTATTGGTTCAGCGGCGCTCGCCTCGCTCTTGCGACCATCCATTTTTGCCGCCGATGGATCCGGGGCCGCGCTGAGGCGTCCGCATTTCGCGCCCAAGGCGAAGCGCGTGATTTATTTGTTCATGCACGGCGGGCCTTCGCAGCTCGATCTGTTCGACTACAAGCCGGGCCTGCGGGCGCGCCATGGGCAGGAACTGCCGGACTCGATCCGTGGCACGCAACGCCTCACGGGGATGACGAGCGGCCAGAAAACGCTGCCGATCACGTCGTCGATCTTTAACTTCACCCAGCATGGCCAGAGCGGTGCGTGGGTGAGCGAATTGCTGCCGCACACCGCCGGCGTCGTCGACGATCTGTGCATCGTTCGCTCCTTGCACACGGAGGCGATCAATCACGATCCCGCAGTGACGTATCTGCAAACGGGACACCAGCAGCCGGGGCGACCGAGCTTCGGTGCCTGGACGAGTTATGGGCTCGGCAGTGAAAACCAGAATCTCCCGGGGTTCGTGGTTTTGATTTCACGGGGCAGTGCGGCGCGGCCGGCGGATCCCCTCTATGCGCGGCTCTGGGGCTCCGGTTTCCTGCCGTCCAATCACCAGGGCGTCAGCTTCCGCAGCAGCGGTGATCCCGTGTTGTATTTGTCCAACCCGGCGGGCATCGACGCCGGAGCGCGGCGCGATCAGTTGGATGCAATCGCCGGGTTGAACCGGTTGCAGTCCGAGCACCAGCTTGATCCGGAAATCGAAACGCGAATTGCGCAGTATGAGATGGCGTTTCGCATGCAGACCTCCGTGCCGGGATTGACGGATCTGCGGAATGAGACCGAGGCGACTTTTGCGGCGTACGGTGCGGCCGCCCGGGTGCCGGGAACGTTCGCGGCGAACTGTCTGCTGGCGCGGCGGCTGGCCGAGCGCGATGTGCGTTTTATCCAGCTGTATCACCGGGGCTGGGACCAGCATTACAACTTGCCGAGCGATTTGCGGCTGCAGTCTGAAGACATTGATCAGCCGTGCGCCGCGTTGATTCGGGATCTGAAGCAACGCGGGTTGCTGGATGATACGCTCGTGATTTGGGGCGGTGAGTTCGGTCGGACCACGTACAGTCAGGGAAAATTGGAGACGACGAACTACGGTCGTGACCATCACGGCCGCTGTTTCACGATGTGGCTGGCGGGCGGTGGAGTTAAGCCCGGCCTGTATGGCGAGACTGATGATTTCAGTTACAACGTCGCGCGCGACCCGGTGCACGTGCACGACCTGAATGCGACTTTGCTGCATTTGCTCGGACTCGACCACACGCGCCTGACGTACCGTTCGCAGGGGCGGGATTTTCGCCTGACGGATGTGCACGGCGAAGTTGTGAAAGGCCTGCTCGCGTGACGAAGGCCAAAGCGCTCAACGTATTTCCGCTATGACCCTTTTTCCAACCATGCGACGTTCTCTTTTTAAACGCCTGGGACCTTTCGGTGCCGCCATGATTCTCGGTGTCGGGACGATGGCAGCGCAGGGTCAGACGCCGCCCCGCTTCACCCCTGAAGTTGGTGAATTCGTGAAGCGCTTCAAGCCGGGCGGCCAGGATTTTGCCGGCCAGACCACCCCGCTGACAGCCGAAGAGAGTGTGCGGCGGTTTGTCGTGCCGGAAGGATTTGCCGCCGAGTTGGTCGCCAGCGAACCGGTGATCCGGCAGCCGATCGATATTCGCTTCGATGAGCGCGGTCGGCTGTGGGTTGTGGAGTACCTCCAATATCCATTTCCGGCCGGCATTACCATCACGTCCTACGATCAGTATTTGCGCGCTGAATACGATCGGATCCCGCCCGCTCCGCCCCATCACACGCGAGGTGCCGACAAAATCACCATCCTGGAAGACCGGGACGGAGATGGGAAATTCGAAACGCACAAAACCTTCCTCGACGGTTTGAACCTCGCGACCAGTATTGCGTTTGGCCAAGGCGGCGTGTGGGTGCTGCAGTCGCCGCACCTGCTGTTTTATCCGGATCGCAATGGTGACGACGTCCCGGATGGTGACCCCGAAGTGCACCTCTCAGGCTTTGGACTTGAGGACACGCACTCGCTCGCCAGCAGCCTGCACTGGGGTCCGGATGGCTGGCTCTACGGCGCCACCGGCAGCACCACGACGCTCGACATCCAAGGGGTGCGTTTGCTCGGGCAGGGCATCTGGCGCTACAATCCCGACACCAAGGTGTTTGAAATCTTCGCCGAGGGCGGCGGCAATACGTTCAGCCTCGAATTCGACCGCTTCGGCCGGGCGTATTCAGGAACCAACAACGGCGGCACGCGCGGGCTGCATTATGCGCAGGGCGCAACGTACGTGAAAGGGTGGACGAAGCACGGGCCCGCCATGAATCCGTTCATCTTCGGCTTTTTCCCGCACATGGCGCATGAGGGCTACTCGCCGCGGTTTCCGCAGGCCTTCATCTATTACGAAGGCGGCGCGATGCCGCAGATCGAAGGACAGATCGTGGTGGCGATGTCCCTGACGAACCGCGTGCAGGCAAGCCAGGTGCTGACGGACACTTCGACCTTCCGCACGATTGACACGCTGCCGCTTGTGACGACGGAGGACAAAACGTTTCGGCCGGTGGATATCGAGGTCGGCCTCGATGGTGCCATTTACATCGCCGACTGGGTTGACGTGCGGTTGAGCCATCTCAATCCCATGGATACGTGGGACAAAACGAACGGCCGCATCATGCGGCTCGTGGCGAAAGGAGCGTCGCGAACGCCGGTGATGGATCTCCGGAAGCAGTCCGCCGATGAATTGATTGCGCTGCTGGCGCATTCAAATCGTGAATACCGCGAACACGCCCGCCGGCTGCTAACGGACCGTCCGGATGTGATCGCCCCGAAACTTCAGGGCATGCTCGCTCGCAATGAGCCCGCGGCGCTCGAGGCGCTTTGGGTGCTGCAGTTGCGCCACGAAATCGGCGAGTCTGGGTTGCGCGCCGCCTTGCGGCACCCGAATGAGCACGTTCGCCGCTGGGCGGTGCGACTGCTCGGCGACAACCGGAAGGTGAACGCCGAAACGGCCGCGGCCCTTGCGGCGTTGGCTCAGACGGACGCCGACGTTGAGGTTCGCAGCCAGCTGGCGAGTTCGGCCAGGCGCCTGCCGGCCGGGCAAGCTTTACCCATCATTCGCGGCTTGCTCGGCCGGGACGAGGATCTCGCCGACAAACATCTGCCCCTGCTGATCTGGTGGGCGATCGAGAGTCAGGCTGATAGCGGACGCGAAGAACTGCTGGCCATGGTGAAGGATCCGGCGGTTTGGAAATCCCGGATCTTCCGCACCCAGATTGCGGGTCGGCTGGGTCGCCGCTACACCGCGGATCAAGGCCCGCGGAAGCATTACACTCTGCATCAGGGCGTGTATTCCGACTGGCTGATCGACCGCGCGCCGGAGTACCTGCAGCGCAATCTCGAGTTGTGTGGCCGCATGCTGGCGGCGGTTCCGAGTCCGGCAGAAGCAGAGATTTTACTGGCCGGAATGGCGGAAGGGCTCACCGGGCCCCAGGTAGATTCGGTGCCACGCATTCTGCGAGAGGCCATGGCACGGAGCTGGTCCTCGCCGCAACGCTCGGCGTCGCTCGTAACCCTTGCCGCCAAGCTCGGCCGCGACGACGCGATGTCCGAGGCCATCGCGCGCATTAAGTCAGGGGAGATCAACGACGCCGATCGGCAGTTGTACTTGGAACTGTTCACGGCGACGGCTCCCGCGGAAGCGTTGCCCATCATTGCCGAGCTCGCGCGAACGGAGAAACACGAAGGGCGCCGCGCGCAGCATGTGGGCGCGTTGAGTGGTTTTGAAGGAGGCGCCACGGTCGTGATGGAATTGTTTCCCACGCTCAGTCCGCGTTTGAAGACGACCGCGCAAAAGATGCTGAGCGAAAATCCAACGTGGGCGATGGCGATGCTGCAGAAGATGAACCAGGGATCATTTGATCCTGGAGTCTTAAGCACGTCCAATCTCGCGCTGCTGCGCGGGCACCAGGATCCGCGGATTGGTTCGCTTTTGACCAGCATCACTCAACGGAAGTCCGACGACCCGGCGCAGCGCCTCGCCCTGGAGTTGTTCGAAACGGGGAAGACGGCGTACGCGTTGAGCTGCGCACCGTGTCACCTGGAGAATGGCGGCGGGACGCTTGGGCTGGCTCCGGCGTTGGTGGGCTCGCGTTTCCTGCAGCAGTCGGACGAGTCACTGATCCGCATCGTTCTCGCCGGCAAAGAGAATCCCGGCCGGGGCTTGATCATGCCGCCCTGGCGCCACTTGGATGACACTCAGATCGCGGGCGTTCTGACGTATTTGCGGCGCGAATACGGCAACCAGGCGGCGGCAGTTGACCCGGCGCGCGTGGCCACGGTCCGGGCCGCGACGGCGGACCGGCAGAAGCCGTGGACGGACGCCGAGCTCGATGCGTTAAACCAGACGGCGGCAAAATAAGAACCAGCGTTGTGAGATCCTGCAGGCTTCAAACCGAAGCCACGGAAAGGTGGAGCGGGTTCCCCAACCCGCTTCCGAATGTTCGCTCTCACGTTAGCGGCTTTGGGGAAAAGCGGCTCCATCTCGGGACACTGCACTTCGGAGGACAAAGCGTTCCGGTCGGGTCGTCCAGGAAGAGCCGACCAAGCCTCCGTCTCATACCAGCGAGCCGTGTGATTTTGACTTTAGACGCAGCAGCGCCGGTAGGGCCTGACTTCCGGGCAGGCCGCTCGGTGAATGCGACTGCCAACGGCCCGCCCGTAGGTCGGGCCCTACCCCGGGAAAAGTCCAAATCTCATGTGAGATTGGTATCACTCCAAATGAAACACTTCGCGGAGTTCCTTCGCGACCGGACGGTCATCCGGATTCGCCGGCATGAGATCGCGCATGTGTTTCCACCAGCGGCGGCAAACATCGGTCTGCGCGATCGCCGCCCAGCGCGCCTCGTCCTCAAGCTCCACGTATCCAAAAAGCTGACGCGTTGCCGGATCCAGAAAGATGGAGTAGTTGTGGGCACCGTGCGCTTTGAGCACGGCTTCAAGCTCCGGCCAGATGGGCTGGTGCCGGCGTTCGTACTCCGGTTCCGCTCCGGGATGCACGCTCATCAGGAAAGCTTTTCGAATCATGGTGAAATAGCCGCCGGCGTGCCCGTTGTGACCGGAACCGCGCCGGCCGGTGCGGGGGCCGGGTGATCGCGTTCGACCGCCGCCAGAATCAGGCGGAAGCGATCTTGATCGGCCGCCGGAATCGCCGCGCGCGTCCCATACTCCGCCAGGGAACGCGCCTCGGCGGGAAAGCCTCGCGTGGCCGACATCAACGTTGCCTGGGTTAGCAAATCGACGTTCTGGGGAAACATGCGCACGCCCTCGATCACCACCTGCACATGCTCGCGCTGAGGCGGGTTGCTCGAGGCTGACCACGTCTCCGCAATCAACGTATAAACTCCCGCCAGATGCGGTGGCCGCTGCCGCGCGTTGAACAGCGCAGTCAGCACGGCAGCCGTCTGTTCGGCGCTGAGTTTGCCGTCCGGGCTGACGGGTTTCGCCTTGGCTTCGGCCAAGCGCAACCGGCCGAGCTCCATCCAGGCGTGGGCGCGGTCCACTTTGGCCTTGGCCGCCGCTTCCAAAAACTTTCGCGCGCGCTCATCGTTGCCCGCCAGGCGTTCGTCCAAGCCAAGCGCGGCGAGCAGTCGTGGATCGCGTTCGCCGCGAACGTAAGGAGCGATCAGGGCGTTCCGCGCCTCGACTCCGTGCCCGGCCAGACGGAGCACCTCGCCCTTCAACCGGCCGACCACCGCATCCGGAGCCGCGCTGAGTTCGATCGACGGTGGCTTCGCCAGCTCCTGTCCTTTCTTCGCCGTGAATTGCACCGCCGAGTAGTTGGTGAATTCGATATAGCCTCGCAGCTCGAGCGCCATCTGGTTGTAGCTTTTTTTAAAGCAATCTTTGAACAACTGCTCCGTGGCCGCCTCGTTGCTGAGCCGCTGCAGGTAGGTCACAAACGGTTTCTGGAACTGCTTGTTCATCCCATAGAGGCAGAGGTGAACAAACGCGTAGCATTGCGCCGACCAGAACGCGCCGCGCTGCTGCCGCCCGGTGCCTTCCAGGAGATCGTTCATCGGAATCAAGGCCCGCTTCGCGAGCCGCCGATTGAAGTCTCCCGTTTTCTCGCCGCCAAAGCCGTCCCCGATCTGAGCAAATGTCACCCACTTTCGATTGAAGTCCATGGCCCCGAAGATCTGCACCAGTCCCTCCTCAAACCAGGCGGGCGGCGGCGGGGTCATTTGCCGCCGGATCAGGAAACGAAAATACTCCAGATAGAAACCGCGGTAAGGGTCGCTCTCTTCGGTCGTGTCGTTGTCGATCTGCAGCTCGGCCAGCGCAAAATCGACCACGATCGCCGCCCTCTCCGGATTTTGGAAAAAGAGGCTGTTCTTGCCATACCGGCCGGCGGCCTGGTCGGCTGGCACGAATTGATCAAAACTGTTGCCGCGGCCGCAGAGTATCAGCGCGGTGGGTACGGGGACTTGGCCGTGCATCAAGGCCGGCATGATTTCCCGGACCACGTTTTGCAGCACGTGGAAGTCGTCGACAAATCGCCGGGTCGCGGAGGCCGACATGTTGGAGAGAATTTCGAAACCCGGGATCTCCGCGTAGCGCCATGACTCAGGTGGCGGCAGGAGCCGCGAGTCCGTTACCTCGAATATCGGCAGCTCGATGACCGGGGTTGATGGAACCGTATCTGCGGGCTGGGCGAAGGCAGTGCCGAGTGAAAGCAGGGCAGCTCCCGCCCAAGCGCAGAACGCTGCGAGCGTTTTCATGCGAGGGCTATTTGGCGCCGGGCTGGCCGGCTTGGGCTGCCGTCGGCGCTGCCGCACCAAGAGCGGTGGCGGTTGCTGCCTCCGGAGGAGCCGGGGGCAGCGTGGCCTTCAGGTTCTCGAAGCGTTTTTTAACGGAGGCATCCGGGCCCCATTTTATTCCATGCTCTGCCATCGCGTGGGCCGCCTGCAGATCGCCCACCTCGTTGGCGAGCATTGCTGCCTGATAAATCAGTTTCAAACGCGTGGGAAAGAGCACCGCGCCTTCGATGACCGGCTTGACTTCGTCCCGCGTCGGGCGGCCCTCGCTCCGCACCCAGGTGTCCGCGAGCAGATCATAAACTTGGTGTTGATGCGGCGGTTGTTGCCGCGCCACGAGCAGGGGAACGACCACGCTATTTACCTGAGTCCGATCGAAGGTTCCATTGGCGCCGGCTGGCTTGGCCATCGCGTCCGCATGACGCAATTTGGCTAGTTCGAGGAGCGCGTCGGGACGTTTTGCATTTCCCGCCTGGGCCGCTTCCAGGAAGCGTCGTGCCCGCACCGCTTCGCCGCTTTTCTGTTCAAACAGACCCAATGCACCCAAAAGTTCCGGATCGCGCTCGCCGCGAATATACGGGGCGATCAGCTCCTGGCGCGCCGCCGTGGTGTGGCCGGCGATCAACTTCGCTTCGCCTTTGATCCGTCCGATCTCGGATTGGGTCGCGTCCCGCAGCGTGATTGCCTTCGGCGGGTCGATCAGGTCCGGTCCGCCTTTCTTGGAGCGGAAGGCCTGGCCTTCATAGACCGTCATCTCAATGTAACCCCGCAGTTGGAGCAGCATCTGATTATAGGTCAGGTTGAAGCACTCTTTGAACATCGGTTCGCTGGCCGGCTCCTTGGCGAGGCGCTGGAGAAATGTCATGAACGGCTTCTTGAATTTGCCGCGCTCGCCGTAGAGGCACATGTGCACAAAAGCATAGGCCTGCTTGGCCCAACGGTTGTTGCCGAGGACCGCTGTCGCTTCGGGTGAGTCGTGCGCAATCGCGAAAAAGCGATCGAGCTTCACCAGCGTCTTACGGTGCAGCGAGGCGTTGAAGTCCCGATCTTCGGCGGGCGCACCCGGCAATAACACATCGCCTTCTTCGGCGAGCGCATTAGCGGCCGCGGTCATCGCTCCGAGAGTTGAGACGGTGTTAGGGTCTTCCAACGTGGCAAAATCGATCGCGCGCCAATCGTGAATTTTCATCCGCATGATGATCTGCGACAGTCCTTCCTCCAACCAGGCGGGCAAACGCGGTTCGCTGCGACTCAGGAGGAAGCGGATGTATTCGCGATACAGTTGCTTGTCATGTTCAACCGAAATCTGACCCGAGTCCGTGCCTGTCGCCGCGTCGGAGGAATCGTCAACGTTCAGAATGTTGAGCGTGGTTGAAGCCATATCGATCACGATTGCGGTCTTGTTTCCTTCCTTCAGAAACAGGCTGGCGAGAGCCACATCGGGGCCGATTTTTCCCTTCGGGATGAACGCATCGAATTTGTTACCGCGACCGCAGATGATGAGGGAAGTCGTTTGCGAAATTCGATTCGGTACGGGCCAGGCGTAACCCAAGGCCTGTCGAAAAATCTCGAAGTCGCGAATCAGTCGCTGCGTGGCCTTGTCCGAGGCATTGGTTAGAATCTCGAAACCGGGAATTAAAGCATAGCGCCACGCCTCGGGCGGCGGCAGTTCGCGATTGTCCGTGACGACGAATTTGGGCAGCTCGACCACGGATTCGGCCGGCTTTTCCTGCGCGGACGACATCGACGGCGTTAGTAGGCAAACGCATGCGACGAGGGCAGCGAGGAGTTTCATGCCCCATGAGACGAGCGCGGCCGATGAAAGTTGCCGAGACTAAAAGAACGGGTGGCGGGGAGCCTGGCGCATCTGCCGGTTGGCGGTTCCGGCTCCGGCGCGGAGCGGAGTCCGCGCCCTACCTTTTTCGAAAGTGCGATCGGTAGGGCGGCGAGCCCCTTCGCTACCTTTTTCAAAGGTCACAATGGGTAGGGCGGCGAGTCCCTTCGCCGCCGCGGTGGCTTCCACCGCCAATCGGCAGATGCGCCGTGGGGACCGCGACCGCCTCCGCCCGCATAACTTACCGATCGCTCTACATCGCCGCACGTAGCAGCAGCGCGAACAGCCCGAGAATCAGTCCGGAAACGACGCAGCAGATGAGAAAGCCAATCGTATCGACACGATTCCACTTGGTCATTTCCCAGGCGGAGCCGGGAAACAATTTCAGGTTTTCAAACCGTTTCGGATTGCGCTGGGTTTCCGCCATAGCCGCGGCTTCCAACTCCGGTGTGCGCCCCACGGGCGTCTTCATCTTGCCGTAAAACAAATCGACGTGGTTCTGCGCGGGCGGACGGGTGAATAGACTAACGAGGAGCAGCAGTACAAAGGGGAAGATGCCGTCGAAAAAGAACCGTGCCGCAAACCGCGCGCTGGCGGAACGGCTGGCCATGTCGAGGCCCAGGCGATCGAGGATGAAGAGTTCCGTATGAAACCGTTCGCGACCTTCCCAGCGGCTCGTCGGATCCTCGGGATTGGAACGAATGATTTTTTGGAAGAAGACCGGCTCACGGCGGCCTTCGACAGGGGCGGTGGCGAATTCCAGCAGCGCGGGGTCGCTGCGCAACGCGGGGACCAGGGGCACCACCAAGGGGCCGATGATATTGACGAGAGCTGACATGATGACGGCCGTCCACACCGCGGCCGAGGTGAGACGCCGCCAAAAGAAGATCAAGACCACGGCGGCGCCAAACGGGACGTTCACCGTCAGCAGCAGCTGCATCACGCTGAAAACGCTCGTCATCTGCGTGGCCGCGACAATCCCGATGGCGAGCGCTGCCACGATGGCCCAGCGACCGGCCCTGATGGCTTCGCGCTCGGTGGTGGCGGGGCGCATGTAACGGTAGACGTTGCGTACAAACAAGGCGGATACGGCCATGGTTTGAGCCGCGACGGTGGACATATTCGCCGCCAGCACGCCGGCCATCATCAGCCCCAGCATGCCGGGTCCGAGGAGTTGCCGGGCCATCGCGCCCCAGGCCGCGTCGCTGCGGACGTCTGCCGAGAGGTGAAGGTCAGCGCTCGAATGGGACCGCGGCCGCCCTCGGCCGCAGTTTGGGGAAGTCGCGCACTTAAGAGAGAGACTCGATGATCGTCACCGGATTCATGCTGATTTCCTGAACTTCATTCCGAGCAACGAAAAGCACGGAGCCGATGCGCCAGGCTTTGACCTTTACTTCCGGGGCGGTGAGTTCGGCCTCTTGATCGCGGCGGCGACGATTGGCTTGGCCCAATCAGGGGTGCCCGCCAAGTCCCCGGGCGCGATGATCCGTCCGTCTTTCACGCGCAGCACCATGACAGGTTGGGGCTCGGTGCGGGTAAAATCCGCCTCGGCGGAGTTATCCCACAGGACAAGCTCGGCGAGGTGAGGCAGGAGTCGGATGAGATTGAGGCGGCTGTTCTGCCAACGCTCCCGGATTTTCTTTTCGGGAATGTCGTGGCCCCCTGCTTTCACGCGTGCGGCCACGCGCCGCAGGTGATGTTCTACCGAGGTCAGACCGACGAAGAGTATTTTGACCGCCATTCCTTCGTTCGCCGCGCGGAGCAACAAGGCGGAAATGGTTTTGGCGCCGAGGGTGGTCTCAAACGCGAAGTCGATGCCTTCGGCGATAGCGCGCTCCAGCAGTTCCTTGCCGCGGGCCCAGGCGAGGGAATTGGCTTCCGCCGGATTGATGCCCGGGTTTTGGTGAATAAGGCGGCGCGTAAACTCGTCGGGATTGTAATAGTCGCCGCCCGCTGCGCGGAAGAAGGCGCCAGCGAGACTGCTTTTCCCGGCCCCGTTGATGCCGGCGAGGACGGTGATGGTTCCGCGGGATTCGGCTGCGGGCTCAGGCATGGGCGGCGGTGCGGCGGGCGTTCACCGCGGCCTTGCCCAGCGCTTTTGCGCTCGCCGAGAAGAGGGCGACAGTGGCGCGTTTGGCCTTGGGCGTGTTCATCCGGGCGACCAGTTGATCAAACTCGGCGGTCAGGCTCTCCAAAGGCGCGCGGCGGCTCTGCTGGAGTTCCTCGTATTGGCTGGCGGTGAGGAT